>Ga0070753_1000888_pt1 | contig 17276 bp, 13 predicted proteins | sample VirMetDEL_Aug_31_FD_77441 | JGI IMG/M metagenome (GOLD analysis project Ga0070753, IMG submission 77441) | Aqueous microbial communities from the Delaware River and Bay under freshwater to marine salinity gradient to study organic matter... | ecosystem: Environmental > Aquatic > Marine > Coastal... | reverse complement strand
TGTCCGCCGGAGAGCAAGGCGATCATGAGGCCGGTGACGGCAGCATCCTGGCCGACAACTGCCTTAGCTACTTCGGTCCGCACCGCCAAAAACGATTCGCGCAACGTGGAGTCTGTCATGTGCTCATTCTCTTTCATCTGGTCGAGGTGTGGTGTGTGGGAAAACTATTCAAGACGGAGTGCTGTGCTCACGGCTGCTTCGAGCGTGAGCAACTCATCGGAGAGGGCAACGAGTTCGGAGTCACTCGAGGGTCGTGCATCCACGAGTAGCCGTCGCAGGGATGCGGGACTCTGTGTGGTGATCGACGTGACAGATGCAATGACGTCGTCGATCGTTGCTAGTGAGCTCAAGCCGCACTGGCTTGCGAGTCGCGACACAGTGCCGATGCGCAAAGCGTCGAGAGCGTGAAGCCTCGCCGAGCTCTTTTCGTAGAGTCGAGCCCTGCCCCGCATGGTTTCACTAGACCGTACCGTCACCGGCAAATTCTCGACAACGAGCGGGCCAAACCTCCGGCCGCGCCACACTGCTGCTCCGAGAGCGGTGAGCGCGAGAAGCGACGTCACGGCAATGACCCACGGTGGGCTCAGTTCTCCGAGAGTTGGTGGGGCGTCTCCTGCGAGGTCGGGGAGTCCCGGGATGTACCAGACGAGATAGTCGTTCTCGCCGAGTAACCCAAGAGCGAGGGCAGCGTTGCCGTAGTCGGTGATGACTTCGTTGCTAAAGGCGTCTTTAGCTCCAACAATCGTGACGGTGCGCGAGTCTGAACCAACCCTGATGAGGGAGTAGATGTCGTCTCCGCTACCGAAACACGAGGTTGTGCCTGGGGTGTCTTCAATGACGCGGTAGCCGACACCGTCGCCCGTGATGGTTCCAGCGCGTTCCGCCGCTCCAACCGAACAGTCGGCATCAAGGGTTCCGTCGGCAAACCCACCCTGTGCCACGTGTGGCGCGACGATTTCTAGGTCGTCAAATGTGGGGTCGATGAGCACGAAGGTGTTCGCCAAGTCATACAGAGTCTCGCGCTGGTCGGAGTCGAGAATAAAGTCTCGGTCGAACACTGCGATCGTTGTCGACTCGCTGGCACTCGCGGCCTCGGCGGTTGCAGAGATCGAATCGGTGACAGTCACGGTTACCCCGCGCTGTCTGAGCACCTCAAGAACGGCTTGCGCACCGATCGGCGCTGGGCTGTTTCCGTCCAGAAAATATCGGGGACCAGATTGCCCTGCGAGAAGTGCCCCGGTCAGGGCGATGAGGATCGCAAGGATCGCTGCCGCAATCCAAAACAACGAGCGACGCACGGTTGTGCCGATTGTGGGAGTGAGTACGTCACCCGATGCCTGCGACGACGCGGTTGTGGTCGTGGATGCCGTCGCCATTAAGCGTGCACCGCCAGCAGATCGGGTTTGGTTGCACGCAATCTGGACTCAAGGCTGGCAATGGCCTCGAATTGCTCACGCGTGCCTTCGCGGCCGAGGTATCGCACGTCATCGAAAGCAGCTGCTGCATCGGTCAAAGCGCTCGCGTCGTTGGGGAAAGCGTGACCGGCGCGGGTTCCAAAATCGTGGGCGGTTGTTCCGGGGGTGACCATCAGAATGGTTCGCTCCGAGAGTCCGCGAGCTATCGCGCGGAACATCTCTGCAATGGCCGTAGCGAAGTCATTGCTCGCCGCAGCGTGTTCAGCTGCCAGCCGAATCGTCGACGACGTGCGATCGTCTTCATCGCCAAACAACAGCCCAGTCACGGTGCTTCGTCTGTTTATTCGAGGCACTCCAAAAACCAAAAACGCGATGGTGATCGCAATAGCGATTGCCACAATGACAATGAGAACACCTATGCCCGGCGGGCCCCCTGCGCCAGAGAAATCTAGAGAAGCGAACCAGTCCCGGATGCTCGCCGCGAGCAAATCGAACCATGTGGGTTGGGCGGAAAGGTACTCAGGCTTGGCAAGCTCGTCGGAGAGCCATTGGCGAGCCTCTGGCCCATCGGGTTCGACGGGAACGTCAGCGCGAATGAGCCCACCGAGCGCAACAAGTCCTGCTGGGGTCATGCCCATGGGCTGGAATTAGGGCCAGCTGATGGGGTATTCGGGTACACGGGCGAACCGGTGCCCGTAGCGCCCTCGTTTCGCGCGTAGGGGTTCGCGACGCTCGAGTCACCAGTCTGCCGAGCCTCCACGAACCTCGTGAGGTCGAGATCGAGCCCCTCCTTGCGCATCCGAATGTCAATGTAGATGAGCGCAACAACTGCTGATTGCACAACGACTGCGATAGCGCCGAAAACTGCACCAACGACTCCAGAGAAGACCGTAGTGATGACGAGGAAGGCGATAGTGCCTTGCTCGTCTCCGTTGGGGTTCAACAAGCCACCGCCAATACCCAGGATGAACGACACCGGGGTTGTGATGATTTGTGCTGCTGTTTGAACAATCACGTTGACAAGAAGTTGCGTACCAAAAGTCTTCCAGAAGTATCCATTGGTGAGGCTCCACGACCGGCGCATGGCGCCGACAATGGTTTCGCGCTCGAGCATAAGCAGGCTTGGCACTAGAGACAGCTTGGTGCCGATCCACGCCGACAACACGATGATGGCCATGAAACCAACGACACCAATGAGGATGGCGAATCCGACGCCAATCCCGCCGCCAAGCACGCCAATGAGCACGACGATGAGCGTCAAAGCGAGAATTACCGCGAAGAGAACTCCGCTCAGAATGAACGACCACCCGATGAGCGCGCCGATTCGGCCCTTGGCGAGGCGCCATAGCCCGCTAACGGTGAGCCGCTCTCCAATGGTGCCTCTGGCTACCTCGAGCGACACGACACCTTGAAGAATCGCGGTGATGATGAGGGAAAGCGAAACCGGGATGATCGTAGCCAGAATGATCCCGCCAACGAGCCCAGCGAGAATGTCATTTTGTTCATCGAACGTAGCCGACTCGAACCTACCGATGGCGAAAGCCGCCAAGAAGCCGTAAAAAGCCCCAAACACGACGGCAACGAGACCGTTCAGGAGCAAGGCGATTCCGAAGGTTGGCTTCGGATTGCGCCTCATGACCTGAAAAGAAGCACCGAGAAGTGTGCCAAAACCCAAGGGGCGAAGCGGGATGAGGCCGGGCTTGGGCGGTGGGGTCCACGCTTGTCCACCACCTGGCGCACTTGGCACCCCAGGAAAGCTGGGCTGAGTGTTGGTGCTCGCCGGGCTAGGCGATGTGAATTGCCCTGATGCGGGTGCACCGTACGGGCTCACGGTTGGCTCTGACGCGGCCGATGGGGGCTGCCACGAGTTGTTTTCCGACACTATGTACCCTTTCGCGGGAATCTACCGTGATTATTTGTCGCCCTTCATGCTTTCACACTCGACTACTCTTAGGCGAAAGTTCCTGCGGGTTTCGTTTCCGCACAACCAATTCAACGGTGAGGGCTATGAACGCCAAAATTCTTGTGGTCGACGACGACACCGCGCTCGCGGAGATGATTGGAATCGTCCTGAAATCTGAGGGCTACGAGCCGTCGTTCTGCGCCGACGGCGCCGCGGCCGTCGAGGCGTTCCGCTCGGTGCAACCTGATCTTGTATTGCTCGACCTCATGTTGCCGGGAATGGACGGCATCGAAGTGTGTGCACGCATTCGTGAAGACTCAGGAGTGCCCATCATCATGCTCACGGCGAAAGGCGATACCGCTGACGTCGTAAAGGGGCTCGAGAGCGGAGCAGACGACTACGTGGTCAAGCCGTTCAACCCCAAAGAGCTTGTCGCGCGAATCAAAACTCGTTTGCGCCCGAGTCCAGAATCCAGCACAGGAACCCTCAACGTAGGCGACGTTGTTATCGACGTTGCGGGACACGAGGTCAGGCGCGGCGATTCGATCATCAACCTCACTCCCTTGGAGTTTGAGCTTTTGCTCGCCCTCGCCCTCAAGCCCGCGCAGGTCTTCACGAGAGAAATGCTTCTCGAGCAAGTCTGGGGCTACCACTACAAGGCAGACACGCGCCTCGTGAACGTCCACGTGCAGCGGCTGCGCGCGAAAGTTGAAGTCGACCCAGACAGTCCCAAAATCGTCATGACGGTTCGCGGTGTCGGCTACCGCGCCGGCGCCCCAGCCTAGGCAGGTCGCGCGTGCTCGAATGGCGAAGCTGGCTCAGGCGACTAGCGAACGGTTGGCGCTCATCGTTGCAGTTTCGTACAGTTGCGATTTCTGTGACGATGTCGGCGATAGCTGTGGCCATCATCGGTGCCACCATGTCGATAAGCGTGGGAAACCAGCTTTTTGATTCCCGTCTCGAGCAAGCGCAATCGGCGGCTGAGCGATCAAACGTGGCGGCACAATCGCGATTCGACACCGTCGGCCAAAGCGCGGCCCTCGACCTCGAAACCGCAATGGGACTCGCAGCACAGGCGGCACTGCAATCGTCATCGACTCCCGCTGGAACGCAAATCGCGATAATCAGAACTCTCGGGCAATCAGGGCCGAGAGTCCCTATCGATGTGGTGAGCCCCGGCTTGTCGACTTCTGCCGTGATCAGTGCCGAGATGCGCAGTGATGTCGCGGCATCCGAAGACAGGCGTTTATATTGGCAATCCACAGAATTGCCAGCGGCATCGGGGAGCGTTGACCCGGGACTTGTGTTTGGTTCGGCCATCGACGTTCCCACCTCTGGCCAGTACGAGTTGTACCTCGTGTTCAACCTCAGCGACACTCAAGAAACTCTCTCCTACGTGCAGAGAATTCTGTGGCTTGGCGGCGCGACTCTTGTCGTCCTCATCGGTGCCGTGACCTACATCGTTGTTCGACTCGTTGTTGGCCCCGTTCGAATGGCCGCTGAGACCAGCCAACGGCTCGCCGCTGGAGAACTCGAGGTACGGATTCCCGAAAAAGGTGAAGACGTCATCGCTACTCTCGCTCGATCATTCAACGGAATGGCCGACAGTCTGCAGCGGCAAATTACAAAGCTTGCCGCTCTCTCTCAAGTTCAACAGAGGTTTGTTTCCGACGTATCGCACGAGCTTCGCACGCCGCTCACGACAATTCGGCTCGCCGGCGACGTCTTGTACGACCAGCGCGAAACCTTCCCGCCAGCGACCGCGCGAACCGCAGAACTGCTCCACACTCAAGTTGATCGTTTCGAATTGTTGCTCGCCGATCTTCTCGAGATGAGTCGTTACGACGCCGGTGCCGTAGACATGGACACCGAACCCACAAACCTTGTCCGGCTTGCCGAAGATGCCATCGAAGCCGTATCCACCCTTGCGAGCTCGCGCGGCTCAGAGCTCCGGCTCGTTGCCCCCGGAGGCTATTTCGAAGCCGACGTGGATGCCCGCCGCATCCGCCGCGTCGTGCTCAACCTTCTCGGCAACGCGATTGATCACGGCGAGGGCAAGCCGATTGTTGTGTACGTCGATAGTGACCACAGCGCTGTCGCCATCGCCGTGCGCGACTACGGGGTCGGAATGTCGCCTGCGGCTGTCGAGCGAGTCTTCGATCGATTCTGGCGAGAAGATCCGTCTCGCCAGAGAGTGACGGGAGGCACTGGCCTCGGTCTCGCTATTTCGCTCGAGGATGCCGTGCTCCACGACGGCTGGCTCGAAGTCTGGTCGTCTCCCGGCGAAGGCTCGTGTTTCAGGCTCACCATTCCTCGAGAGCGCGGCGACCAATTGAGCCGTTCCCCTCTTGAGCTGCCCCCGGCCGAGCCCATTGAGAGTGTTCTTGGCGACGGAGACCTGACGTGAGCCGGGTCGTGAATGCTCGCGGCACACGAGCCAGAGTCGGGCGACCATTTTCTGCACTCGTTTTTGCTCTCACGTCCGCTCTTGCGCTCGCCGCGTGTGGGGGACTGCCGACGAGTGGTGGAGTCGTTGCAGGAAGCCACATTAACGACGAAGTCGAGCTCGACATTGGGTTTGCGCCTCAAGGCCCGGTTCCAGGTTCCGCCCCCGTCGACATCATGCAAGACTTCATCCTTGCTGCCACCAACCCTCAAAATGATTTCGCTATCGCGCGGCAGTTTTTGGCAAGCAGTTTCGTCTCAGACTGGAACCCAGACGAAGTAGTGCTCATTCGAACGGGGAGTCCGTCGACGACGTTTGTGTCGGAAACCGCGATCGACTATTCGTTCCCCACCACAGCCTCTGTTGGCCCAGACGGTCGATATTTAGAAGTCGCCGAAGCGGAGACCGCGAGGCGATCGTTCACGTTTGTGCAAGAGGCTGGCGAGTGGCGCATTGACTCGGCACCTCCCGGAATCGTGCTGTCGGCCGATAGCTTCGACAGGGTTTTCACTCAACGCGCGTTGTACTTCTTTGACCCCAGTTACCAGTTCTTGGTCCCCGACATTCGCTGGTTCCCGAACCGTCCGGGTGTCAACGTGCGAGTCGCAGCGTTGTTGCTTCAGGGCCCGGCGAGTTGGCTCAGCCAGGGTGTACTCATTTCGGAGTTCCCTGAAGGCACAACTCTCGGCGATGATCTGGTGTCCATTGATTCGGGAATCGCCGCAGTCGACTTGAGCGAGCAAGCTCGAGAGACCTCGGCCGAGCAGCGAGACCGCATGAGGCAGCAGTTGTCTGCGAGTCTTGGCAACGTAGCGAGTGTTGTGTTGAGCATTAACGGCGCCCCGCTCGCGGTGCCGGATACGTCGGCTGGAGCTGCCGTAGTCAACCCCACAGTTGAGCCGCTCTTGCTTGTCGGTAGCGACAACCAGTTCGGTTTCGTGTCGAACAACGAAATTGCGCCGGTCACGGGAGTGAGCTCGCTTGTCATAGACGCGGATGCGCGAGCAGTGACTCTCGCGCGTGGCAAGTCAGCCGCCGCAGTCCTTGGCGCCGGGGGAGTTTTTGTGGCGCGGTCGGGCGCCAATCAACCGCTGCTTGTTGATCGTCGCGCTGGTTTGGTAGTGCCATCCATCGATGCTTCCGGATTTGTGTGGTCCGCCCCAGAGTCCAGGGCCTCGGAAGTTGTGGCTTTCGATCTCGACGGCGGCGTTCACCCCGTCTCAACGGGGTTGCCCGCAGACGCGCGCCTTGTCTCTCTCGACGTGTCACGCGACGGCACGAGAGTGATCATGTATCTGTCGACACCGAGTGGGCCGCAACTTGTTGTCGCGGGTGTCGTGCGTCAAGACCTCATCCCCATGGCTCTCGGCGAGCTCGTATTTTTGCCGATTGGTCAAGGAACACCCGTAGATGCAGCGTGGGTTGACGATCACACCATCGTGACTCTCTCGGTGATTGACGACCTTACGAGCGTTACGGCATACGGCCTTGGCGGGCCCCACTCGGATCTCGGTTCCCTGGAAGGTGGCCGATCCATCACCGGTGGCAATGGTGGTCTCGATGGAGTGAGAGTTCTTGCGACCGACGGTGACGTCTTCAGGTCACGTGGCTCGGGTTGGCAAGAGACAGGAATCAGCGCGGAGTTCATCGGTACGCAACAGTAGCTCCCTCACACAGCCACGATCGTGGCCGTTGTGCGCTGGATGACGCCCGAGGCCGTGCACGCTACCCAGATGGCTCAGAGTCGGTGCATGGCCGACACTGACCGCGAAACGACGATCGTGACCGTTGTGCGAGCAATTTTCTCTGCTCTCGCCGTGCTGTTTCCGATCGAATGCGCTGGCTGCGGTGTTGACGATATCGCGCTGTGCGACTCGTGCAGGCTCGAGTGTGACGCCGCGGTCTCGACGCACGCAGTTCTTGACACTATTCCTGTGTGGGCGGCTCTGAGCTACGAGGGCGCCGTTCGCCGTTGTGTGCTCGCTTTCAAGGAACACGGCCGCACTGATCTGGCGGGAGTGCTCGGTGCGGCCCTCGGTCGGGCGATCGACCGCGCCTGGTTGTGCGAGATGGGCGAGGCAAGCACGGCACCTCGAATCGAGGTTGTTGTGGTCCCATCGGGCAGGGGCGCTCGCCGCAAGCGCGGTTATGACCCGGTCGCGATGCTCGTGCGCCGTGCTGGATTTGCGAGCTCCGGGGTGCTCGCTACGCGTGGAAGCAGTGCTGTTCAGAAAGGCCTCTCCATTGCCGAACGAACCCTCAACCGCCGAGGAACTTTTGTGGCCAGAGGGTCATTGGCTGCTCGTCGCTTCATCGTCGTTGACGATGTTCTAACAACGGGCGCGACAGCTATCGAAGCAATCCGCGCAATACATGAGGCAGGAGGGCGCGTCGTAGGGGTCGCGGTACTGGCTTCCACTCCGCGCCGACAGCGCTCTCGAGTCGAAGGATAATTGCCTCACAGCAGACTCTCGTGATGTTCTCGTGACATTCATCGAGAAGGGGACTACGGTTAGCGAAAAGGCGCGAAAGTTTGACCGCCTGGTACACAGGCGGCGCGTCCTAGGCTGGGAGGTCGTCGTGGAAATTTCTGTCACCGGACGCAATCTGGGAGTAACCGACAGGTTCCGAGAATACGCAATTGAGAAGGCTGAGAAGGTCGAAAGACTCGCAGACAAAGCGATTGCGTTAGAGATAAAAGCCAGTCGACACCACGAAACCCGTGGCTCCGCGGGCGGCGATCGTGTTGAGCTAACCCTCATCGGTCCAGGCCCGCTCGTTCGAGCCGAATCTGACGGTTCAGACAAATACGTTGCCTTTGATCTTGCAATGGGCAAACTTGTCGAACGCATTCGCCGCGCAAAAGACCGCCGCAAAGTGCACCGCGGCAACCATCGGCCCGTGTCTCTTCACGAAGCGTCTGCAACAGGGTTCAGCAATATCGACGTGACCCCGTCAGACCCCGAGCTACTTGAGCGCGTGCGCACTGGTGGCATTCCGGTCGTTGCCGTTGAACCAGATCTAGACGCAGATGAGCCATACAGCCCCGTGGTCATTCGCACCAAAGTTTTTGCCGCGGAGCCCATGACAGTCGATGACGCTTTGTATTTCATGGAACTCGTCGGTCACGACTTTTACCTGTTCCTCGACAAAGAAACTCACCGGCCGAGCGTCGTATACCGTCGCAAGGGTTGGGACTACGGCGTGATTGCTCTTGATGAGTCATCGGATGCCCTCGCAGAAGTAGCGGGAGTCGGTGCGGGCGCCCGCCGCTAACCACCGAGCAATTGGCATCGAACGGCCCGTATCTGGAAAGGTGCGGGCCGTTCTGAGCGTGGCTGGCACTCAGCTTGCTAGCATTACTCTTTGGTAACACTGGGCGCAGTCGCGCTCGATCCGAGCGGTACACGCTCAACAACCCTGGGAGTAATCGGTGGCCAACGTTCTAGAACGCGTACTTCGTGTCGGTGAAGGTCGCATCCTTCGCAAGCTCAAGCACCTCGCCGAGGCCGTCAACCAACTTGAAGATGACTTCACGCACCTCACTGACGAGGAACTGCGTCACGAGACGGTTGAGCTTCGCGAACGCTACGCCAACGGCGAGTCACTCGATGATTTGCTGCCTGAGGCCTTCGCGGCGGTGCGTGAAGCGGCATCCCGCACGCTCGGTATGCGGCACTTTGACGTGCAAGTTATGGGTGGCGCGGCCCTCCACCTCGGCAACATCGCCGAGATGAAGACTGGTGAAGGTAAAACCCTCGTCGCGACTCTTCCCGCTTACCTCAACGCGATTGCGAGCCGCGGCGTTCACGTCATTACCGTCAACGACTACCTCGCGAGCTACCAGTCGGAGCTCATGGGGCGTGTTTTCCGCGCTCTCGGTATGACAACGGGCGTGATCCTCTCCGGCCAGAACCCAGAAGAGCGTCGCCAGCAGTACGCCGCCGACATTACGTATGGCACCAACAACGAGTTTGGTTTCGACTACCTTCGCGACAACATGGCGTGGCAAGCCCAAGACATGGTGCAGCGCGGCCACTTCTTTGCCGTCGTCGACGAAGTTGACTCGATCCTCATCGATGAAGCGCGGACGCCGCTCATCATCTCTGGCCCCGCGTCGGGCGAAGCCAACCGGTGGTTCACCGAGTTCGCGGGTCTGGCCAACAAGCTCGTTCCGGGAATCGACTTCGAAGTTGACGAGAAGAAGCGCACGGTCGGTGTTCTCGAACCCGGCATCGAAAAGGTCGAAGACTACCTCGGCATCGACAACCTGTACGAGTCGGCCAACACCCCGCTCATTTCGTTCCTCAACAACTCGATCAAAGCCAAGGCTCTGTTCAAGAAGGACAAAGACTACGTCGTCATGAATGGTGAAGTTCTCATCGTCGACGAGCACACCGGCCGCATCCTCATGGGTCGCCGCTACAACGAAGGAATCCACCAGGCCATTGAGGCCAAGGAGGGTGTTGCGGTCAAGGCCGAAAACCAGACCCTCGCGACGGTGACCCTGCAGAACTACTTCCGTCTCTACAACAAGCTCTCGGGAATGACCGGTACGGCAGAAACCGAAGCTGCAGAGTTCATGAGCACCTACAAGCTTGGTGTTGTGGCAATCCCCACCAACAAGCCCATGCTGCGTAAAGATCAGGCCGACCTCGTGTACAAAAACGAGAAGGGCAAGTTTGAGCAGGTTGTTGAAGACATCGTTGCTCGCCACGTAACAGGCCAGCCTGTGCTCGTTGGAACGACAAGCGTCGAGAAGAGCGAGACTCTGTCCAAGATGCTCGCCAAGCGTGGAGTAAAACACGAAGTTCTCAACGCCAAGAACCACGCTCGTGAAGCTGCGATCGTTGCTCAAGCAGGTCGGCTTGGAGCTGTCACCGTTGCCACCAACATGGCCGGTCGAGGCACCGACGTCATGCTCGGTGGAAACGCTGAGTTCCTCGCCGTCGCACAAATGAACGCCAAGGGCCTGAGCCCCATTGATACTCCTGAAGAATACGAAGCCGAGTGGGATGCCGTTTTCGCCGCTGTCAAGGCCGAAGTCGATACCGAGGCAGCCAAGGTCGTCGAGGTCGGCGGTCTCTACGTGCTCGGAACCGAGCGCCACGAGTCTCGCCGCATCGACAACCAGCTGCGTGGTCGTTCGGGCCGTCAGGGTGACCCGGGCGAAAGCCGTTTCTACTTGTCTCTCGAAGACGACCTAATGCGTTTGTTCAACAGCGGCGCAGCGGCCTCCCTCATGGGACGCGGGCCCGACGATCTGGCTATCGAGTCCAAGACCGTGAGCCGTGCCATCCGCAGCGCGCAGTCGCAAGTTGAGAGCCGCAACGCGGAGATCCGTAAAAACGTTCTCAAGTATGACGACGTTCTCAACCGCCAGCGCGAAGCCATCTATGGCGACCGCCGCCACATTCTTGAGGGTGATGATCTCAAAGACCGTGTCTCTCGCTTCCTCGAAGACGTTGTGACCGAGGTTGTCGATGTTCACACCGCTGAGGGGCATTCCGACGACTGGGACTTCGACGCTCTCTGGTCCGAGCTCAAGACCCTATACCCCGTCTCGATCACGGTCGACGAAGTGCTGAGCGAGGCGGGTTCTCGAGGCCGCGTCACAGACACACAGCTTCGCCAAGAGATTCTTTCTGACGCGAAGATCGCCTACGAACGTCGCACCGAGAAGCTCGGCGAGCAAGCGATGCGTGAGCTTGAGCGCCGCGTCGTGCTCTCGGTCATCGACCGCCGCTGGCGTGACCACCTCTACGAGATGGATTACTTGAAGGACGGTATCGGCCTGCGTGCCATGGCACAGCGCGATCCGCTCGTTGAATACCAGCGTGAAGGCTTTGCGCTCTTCCAGAGCATGATGGGTCAAATTCGCGAAGAGACTGTTGGATTCTTGTTCAACCTTGAGGTCGAAGTTTCTGGCGGCAACGGCACAGGTGCCCCGGTGGTCGCCGCTCGTGGTCTCAGTGGCAACGCCGCTCCCGCAGAGCGCCTCAGCTACTCGGCACCGAGTGCTGACGCTTCTGGAGCCGTTGAAGTGCGCAACCAGCGCGGTCAAGTGCAGCAGGCGGCGACGGCTCGCGCGCAGCAGCAAGCAGCAACGCAGGCGCCTGCTGCCAGCACTGGAGCGTTCGGGCAGAAGCTTGACGACGGTGGTGCTCCTGCCGCGGCTCCAGTGAACCGCGCGCAGCGCAGGGCCCAAGAAAAGGGCAAGCGCTAGTAGAGCATTCTCGATTGGCGTCTACGCGGGGCACCCTGCGTAGGCGCCGTTAGAGAACGTTGATCGCTGTCGCACGCCAGCGGCTGTCGAGCCCTTCGAGGCGAATCGCAACGGCGCGCGATCTGGCGCGGCCGTGGACGATCACGACGGCTTCGACGACACCATCGTGTGGTTCGCTCACCGTTGTTGATCCGATCGTGAAGTGTGGTCTGGCTGAGCTTTGACCCGTGGCTTGCCGAGCCCTGGTAGAGAGCACGACCCGCTTGAGTAGGTGTCTGTACACGTCGTCGGTGACCCACCGCGCCATTTGTTCAAGCTCTCGGGCACCCGCGAGGACCTCGATGATGCACCGTGTGAGGTTCTCAAGCAAGGGTCGTGGGTCAGGGAGAGTCGAGGTCGGTGCTGGCTGATGCCCAAAAAACTCGTCGGCAATAAACGGCGCTCGAATCCTCTTCGATGGAAGAGTCTCACCTCTTGCCGCCGTCACCGTGCTCGACGAGTGTGAGGGAACGGGGGCTGTCATGTCATCGACGCGTCTCAAAGCATTGGTCACGATCGTGTCCTCATCTATCGAATGCCAATGGGTACGGGGGGTGGAACGGTGGTTCGAACAGGCTGTATACCCCCATCTGGGGGTTCTGAAACTAAAGCAGAATAACTTTCGCCTGTCTACGCCCCCGATTCGGGGCTGTGGAAAACCGGGATGACCCACCGGGGGTCGCACTATCGTCGGCCCATGCGCTGGGACAACCTGTTCGACGATCTTGAGAGTCAGCTCGAGCATGAACTCTCCGCCGAAGACATCGATGTGCGTGCAGAAGAAGAGCGGTTGCGACTCGGGCGCTTGGCGCTTCGGGATCGGGTCGTTGCAGCTCACGCTGCAGCGCCAGAGGGCAGCATCCACTTCGTTTTGCTCGATGGCCAGAGCATTGTAGGTCTGCCGCTCAGCCATGGGCGCGACTGGTTTCTCCTCGAACACGCGACCGAGTCCAACAAGCGAAAGCACTCTATAGTTCCGCTAGCTGCAATCTCGAGCATCGTGCTCGATAGTGAACAAGTAGGCGCGAGTATTCGAGCGAGCTCTACAGAGCACGATATCGGCGCAGCAAACCTCAGCGACAGACTCGGTCTAACTTTTGTGCTTCGAGATGTCTGCCGTCGGCGCTCAGCGGTGGAAGTGCACACAACCACGGGAATTCACTTCGGCACGATAGACAGAGTGGGTAAAGATCACGTCGACCTTGCGGAGCATGAGCGCGGAGAACCGCGGCGAGCGAGTGCGGTTGCCCGGTTCAGGATGATTTCGCTCGGCCACGTGAGCCTCATCGGCTTGTAGAGGCCCAGGCTTGTAAAGCTACGGGCGCCCGGATTGGGGGAAGTCGATGATGCTTGCGATGTTGGACTGCTGCCACAGGCTCATGCGCCGCGTCTGTTCGTGCTGAGCTTCGATGAACGCCTCAAGCGCAGTGCGTTCTACGCGCCACACTCCTCCAGAGCCCACTCTCATGGCGGGTAACTCGCCGCTGCGCACAAGATGTGAAACATCAGCGACAGAGACACTGAGCACTTCGGCAACGTCTGCGAGCGTCAGAAAACGCGCGATCCCCACAGATTCCGGCTGTTCCATAATTCGATTATGCGCGCACACGTGGCTGTGCGACCTCAATGTGGATAACTTTCTCAACTATGCCCACGCTCTCGCGAGCATGGTGAACGCATACCCAACCAGTGCACCCGCAACCGAGCGAAAGGCCACGCAGTGAGAGCATCGGGCACAACCTACGACCCCACCCCCCGCCGCCGGCGCTTGTGGTTTGACTCACGGTTTGCGATCGGTCTCGTACTGGTTCTTGCCTCGATAGGCGGGGTTGTGGCCGTCGTTACTGTGACTGATTCCAGCATTGATGTCCTCGCGGCTCGCTCGACTCTTGTGCCGGGGGCAGAGGTCGACGGTAGTGACTTTGTTGCCACGAGTGTTCGGTTGGATGCGACATCCAGCCTGTATTTGTCTCCAGGTGACGTTCCTGACGATGGGCTCATTGTCACAAAAACCATTGCACAGGGGGAGCTTGTTCCCTCGAGTGCGGTTGGCGCCAGTGCTGGGGTTCGCCAAGCTGCCGTTGTCATTGCGGTGAGCAATCAACTTGCTGCGTCGATCGAGCCGGGAACTCTCGTTGATGTGTGGGCGGCGCGGGAGAGTGTCGATGGCGATTTCGCAGGGCCGCTCGTTGTTGTGCCGGCGGCGGTCGTCGTGCGCGTCATTGAGGGCGACGGAATTATGGTGAATGCCGCGGCAGCCAACGTTGAGGTTCTCGTTCCGCGCACACGCATCGCGCGAGTACTCGAAGCTCTTGCCAACGGGGATTCGTTATCTCTTGTGCCTGTGAGCCTTCCGGTGGGGGAGTAAGACTGTGCGCGTAGCTATTGCCGTACCGGCACCTCACGACTCGCGACTCGCGAAAGAAGCCGCAAGGCATGGTCACGATCTTGTATTGCGCTCGGCGGGCGACGAGCCGCTCGAGGCGGCCTTCTCTGTTACGCGCCCAGAGGCCGCAGCAGTCTGGTCTTCGCCTGGCCTTCTGACTGCAGATTTTCTCGAGCATTGTGATTCTCACGGAATCAGAGTGCTTGCCGTCGTCGGGTCAGATGCCGATCGTCGGCACGCGCGAGAGCTCGGCATCATCGAGACCGTGGCAGTGACCGCGCCGTGGCACGAGTTCGAATCCGGACTCTCGGGTCGAGGCAGGATCGCGGGTCTGCTGACAGACACAGCGTTGCTCGATGACCCCGAGCGAACTCCCGGGCCTTCTGTCGCGCAAATGCCGACTCGAAAGGAGCCGTCGCCACGTGAACCCCGTCGGGGCAGCAGGCCGAAACGCGAGTCGTCGAAAGCGGTTTCTGGCGCACAAGCGTCAGAGCACGCTGGTTTTGCTCCCGCCGGTTTTGCTCCCGCTGGTTTTGCTCCCGCTGGTCCCAAGAGTGGTTCCGTAGTTGCAGTCTGGGGCACGGCCGGCGCTCCTGGTCGCACGAGCATTGCGATAGCTGTGGCCGCAGAATTGGCTGAACTCGGATACTCGGTGGCTCTTGCCGACGTCGACACTCACGCCGCATCGATCGCGCCTTCGCTCGGGTTGCTCGATGAGTCGCCGGGCTTTGCCGCTGCGTGCCGACTGGCTGGCGCCGATGGGCTCACCATTGCTGAGCTCGAGCGCATTGGGCAACGTTATGACGGAGCAAGCGCGAGTTTTTGGGTGCTTACGGGTCTCGGTCAACCGAGCCGCTGGCCGGAACTTTCGGCCGCTCGAGTCTCAACGACAATTGCGATGTGCAGGCAATGGGTTGACTTCACGATTCTTGATACGGGTTTCAGCCTCGACAACGACGAAGAGATCAGTAGCGACATTCACGCTCCAAGGCGCAACGGTGCGACCGTTGCCGCTATCCGTGACGCAGACCACATTCTGGCTGTCGGTGCCGCGGATCCCATCGGTCTATCGAGGTTTCTCCGCTCGCACGGCGACCTTGTCGAGACAGCAACAACAAACCAGATCACCCCCGTGATCACCAAAGTGCGATCGAGCGCGATCGGTGTGGGCCCCGCTGGGCAAATTGCTCAGACGCTCTATCGCTTCGGTGGTATCGACGAACCAGTGCTCATTCCGTATGACCATAACTCGATGGATGCGGCCCTCCTCAGCGGCCGCACCCTTCCCGAGGTTGCTCCGCGCTCAACTGTGCGCCACACTGTGCGCCAGCTTGTGCAGTCGAGACTCCTGCTAGGGGAGGCACCCACGGCGGCGAGCCCCGCTCCTCGGAGCTTTTTTGCCCGTCGACCGCGCGCGAGTGTGTTGCGGCGCGCGTGAGCTGCGCGCCGCAGCCGCTGGAGCGGCTAGCCTATGAACGTGTCAACCCTCAGCGATATAGTCCAGGCCCAGGGCAAATCTAACGACGCCGACATCGAGTGGCTCCACTTGCTTGTCGGAGACTGGCAGCTCATAGCTGACCTCGCGTTTGCCGACATTGTTCTGTGGGTGCCGAGCGCTGACGGCAGTTTTGTCGCTGTGTCGCACGCGAGACCCTCGAGCTCGGCAACCCTGTTCTATCGCGACTTCGTTGGCCAAGGCATCAAGCCCGAGTGGAAACAACAAGTCACTCAAGCCTTCGAGTCGAGCGAGATCGTCGACTCCGGTGCTCCCACGTGGTACGAGGAGACGCCAACACGAGTGCGCGCTGTTCCCGTGGTGCGCAGGCTGTCGGCCAGCAGCAAAGAGGTGAGCGGGCATCCCATCGCCGTTGTGACGAGGCACACCAACCTGAGCGAGGCGCGCACCCCGAGCCGCCAAGAGCTCACCTTCAACGAGTGCGCGAACGATTTGTTCGCCATGATTGCCTCTGGCGACTTTCCCGACCTTGGTGCCCCGACGGGGCCGAGGCGAGGCGCTCCGCGAGCGTCTGACGGTCTGATCAGGCTCGACGTCGACGGCACTGTCACGTTCGCGAGCCCCAACGCACTCTCGGCGTTCAACCGCATGGGATTTGCGGGAGAGCTCGAAGGTGAGTCGCTTGCGGAAGTCACCACCAATTTGTTGCACGGCAGGCTCGTGGTCGACGAGTCCTTGCCCCTCGTGGTCACCGGGCGGGCACCGTGGCGCACCGATATCGAAGCCAGCAACGTGACCGTCTCGGTTCGCGCCATCCCGATCAGAAACCTCGGTGAGCGCATTGGCGCCATGGTTCTGTGTCGCGATGTCACCGAAGTGCGTCACCAAGAGCGCGAGCTGATTACGAAGGATGCCACGATCCGCGAGATTCACCACAGGGTGAAAAACAATCTGCAGACCGTTGCGTCCCTCCTCCGTATTCAGGCGAGGCGCACCCACAACGATGTTGCTCGTGAGGCTCTCGGGCAGGCCATGCGCAGGGTCGCGGCTATTGCCGTTGTTCACGACACTCTCTCCGAGGGGCTCAATCAGAACGTCGACTTCGATACGGTTTTTGATCGCGTGCTGATGTTGATCGCAGAAGTGGCGTCGAGTCACAACACGACGGTTCGCCCGACATTCACGGGCAGTTTTGGGGTGTTGCCGAGCGAGTATGCCACACCTCTAGCACTCGCCTTGACCGAGCTTGTGACTAATGCTGTCGAGCACGGACTCGCTGGTCGAGCCGACGGTGAGGTCGAGATCATCGCATCCCGCACCGACGAACTTCTGAGCGTGAAGGTTCGCGACAACGGTGTGGGCCTTGGTGAGGGCAAGGTCGGATCGGGACTTGGTACACAGATTG
>Ga0070753_1000882_pt1 | contig 17315 bp, 27 predicted proteins | sample VirMetDEL_Aug_31_FD_77441 | JGI IMG/M metagenome (GOLD analysis project Ga0070753, IMG submission 77441) | Aqueous microbial communities from the Delaware River and Bay under freshwater to marine salinity gradient to study organic matter... | ecosystem: Environmental > Aquatic > Marine > Coastal... | reverse complement strand
GGCCGACGGGGCCACACGACGCGGCACAAGATGACGCCACGCGCCGCGCGCGTGTTAGGGTGGCCACGTGGAGGACCTCATGGCTCAGACGTACCTCAAGATCCAGACCACGCCGCCACCGGCTGATCATGTGATGGACTGGATCCTCTCCCTCGGAGAGATCGCGGACGCCGTGAGCGCCCACGAGGTGGAGGCCCTGATCTCCATGGGTCACGCGGTCCAGGTGGCCGCCTTGGCCGCCCTGGCCACGCCGCCGGGAGACCTTCCCCCGGGCGCGCCCCCACCCGCTGAGCCGGACGCGGCCCGCGCGTGGCTTGAGACCCACGGCGCGATCGCGGACGACGCGAGCACATGCGGACGTGAGGCCCTGATCGCCGCCGGGGAGGCCGTCCCGATCATGGCCGCCCTCCTCGTGATGCAGTGCCCCGCGTGGCTTGAAACCATGATCCGGGAGGCTATGCCATGAGTCCGATCGACATCACACGCGCCGCGGCCTCCTCCGTGGCCCTGGCCCTCTCCCTCGTCCCGGACGATCGGGTGGCCGGATTCGCCCGACCCGTGGCGGAGATCCCCGCCATGGTGGACCGGGTGATCCGCCGCCGCGGACGCATCCAGGGACAAGCCCGCGCCGTGGGCGCCTGGGTGGACATCCTGGACGACGCGATCCCCGGCGTGGACGCTGTGATCCCGGAGGAGGTCCGGGACGCCCTGATTACCGTGGGCGTGTGGGCCGCCGCCGCGATCGGTGGTCTCGTGGAGGCCCGCGCGGAGGAGGGCCGCCCCGCCAAGACCCCCGCCAAATTCGATCACCTCACGCTCCAACCTCACGCGGTCAAGGTGGAGCCATGAGAGAGATCGCCGCCCTCGTGATCCACCACGCCGCCGCCGTGACCACCCTGGAGGAGATCGACAGGTGGCACCGCGCGCGCGGGTGGCGTGGCGTGGGGTATCACTACGTCGTGGAGGCGGACGGCCGTCTCCGCCTCGGACGCCGTGAGGACGAGATGGGGGCTCACGCCGCCGGACGCAACCAGGACACGATCGGGATCTGTGTCGCCGTGGACGCGCGGGACGGGATCCCCTCCGCCTCGTGGGATCAGCTTGTGACCCTCACGCGTGACCTGATGAGGCGCCACGGGCTCACGGTGGACGACGTGATCCCCCACTATCAGATCGGATCCACGGAGTGTCCGAGATTCCCGATCGAGGACCTATACGAGGCGATCGATCCGAGGGGGACCGCGTGACCGCCGCCGCCGTGATCCTCACACTGGCCGCCCTCGTGGCCCTCGGACGCCGTGGCCACCGCCGCCGCCGTGACGATCAAGATCGGGCGCGCCGTGAGATCCTAGCCATGGCCGCCGCTACGTCCTCGGACCTGGCCGCCCTATCCTCACGCCTGGACTCGCTCCGTGAGGATCTGGACGTCCTCCGGGACATTGTGATCGCGGTGGCATACCCGGAGACGCGGGACACGCCACCTCAGGGAGGACAGCGTGAGCGATCCTGAGCTACGCGCGACACGGAGAGACCAGCGGGAGCGCCTCCGCCGCGCCGCGGAGGAGGGCGGATCCGCCGCCCTCGTGGAGGCTTTCGTGGACCTCCAGGCCGATCACCTTGACGAGATCTCCAACCTCGGACGGGAGATCCGATCCATGGCCGATCGGGTGGCGTCGATCGTGGAGGCATCCATGAGACAGGCGGACGCCCTGGAGGCGGACATGGCCGCGCGCCGTGAGACCACCGCCTGGATCCGTGGCGCCCTGTCCTCACGGTGGGGCGTGGCCGTCGTGACCCTGGCTCTACTCTCTCAAGGGATCGGATCCGCGGTCCTGATCGGTGGGGCGGCCTATCTCCTCGGGGTCCGTGGCGTCGTGGACCTCGTGACGCATACGATCGGGCCGTCCGTGCCGATAGGTCCGAATTGACCGCGGCCCCCCCGTATGGTAGGCCGTGAGGTATGGACGCCACCCCTCACGATACGCCACGCGCCGATCGCGCCCTACTCCGATCCCCCGTCCGCCTGGACTCGGGATCCGTGAGGTATGACGCGATCCTCACGTCCGCGGGGACGCGCCTCCGGTACGCCCACGGGGAGGAGACGGTGGCCGCGGAGGCCCTGGAGGACCCGGAGTATCTGGAGGCCCTCCGAGGCGTCCCGGTGATCCTAGACCCCGATCTCCACTGGCCCGGCGTGAGGGTGGACGACAACGGCGCCGCGATCGTGGGGACCGTGACCCGCGCGGACTATCGGGACGGCGCCCAGATCGTGGAGATGACCCTTCACGCCCCGGACGCGATCAGGTGGATCGAGGACCACAAGGACGGCCCGGATCGCCCCGGCGTCTCCGTGCGGTATGATGTGGCCGACATGGACGGCCACGTCCAGCGCCGCCGCCGCGCCCCCAACCACGTACTACTCACCCTCCACCCGCGAGACACCACCGCCCGGATCCGGGCTGATGAGGACACCATGACACCAGACGAGATCCGGGAGGCCCTGGCCCCCCTGTTTGAGCACCTACAGGAGGCCCTCCAGGAGATGGGGGGACGCATGGACGCCATGAAAGAGGCCCTCAAGGCCGACGCCATGCACGAGGACGAGCCGGCCGCGGACGCCATGCACGAGGACGAGGACCCACGCGCGGACGCGCGGATCCGTGTCCACGCCGTGGAAAAGATCGCCCGCGTCAAGGGGATCGACCTCCCGACTGAGGCCACCCTCTCCGAGTGTGAGGCCCTCGTGGTGGAGTCCCTCGGACTCCGCGCGGACGGCCTGGACGCCGCCGCATACCTGGCCGCCCTCTCTCACCTCGTGGACGAGGCCCCCGCGGCCCCGGCCCCCGCGCCCCGCGCGGACGGCCTCCGTGGGCGCCCCGTGCCCGTGACCCCTCCCGCCGCGTCCTCGGACGTGGACGCCATTTTCTCCTCACTCTGATCGGAGGCTCTAAATGCCACTCTCACAAATTCGGGGCCGCGCCGGTCAAGCGATCGGCGCCCGTCTCGGTACCGAGTACACCGCGGACGATCTAGCTAAGGTCGTGACCCCTGGACGCGCCTCAGCCCCCGTGGCTCAGGTCTCCACCGTCACGGTGGACAGCGCCCAAAACTCCACGCTCTACAGCCTGGATATCCTCCCCCCGGGCTACGAGTCCCCGATCGTGGTGTCCTTCACCTCGGACGGTACCGCCACCACGGCGGAGATCGCCGCGGGCCTCGGTGCAGCCGTGGACGCGGACGCCGCCGCCTCGGGATGGTTCGACACCGGCGTCGTGAGTAACGTCCTCACGCTCACGGGTAACGCCCCCGGGATCGCGGTCTCCGTGACCTCCAGCGCCGCCTCCGCCTCGGACCTCACGATCGCCACGGCTACCGCCGCGGCCTCGGGTGGCTCGCACACCTTCGGACGCGTCGTCAACTTGGCCACCTTCGACGCCGCCTCAGGCGCGTGGAACGTGAGCGCGGCAGCCATGCCCACGCGCGCGTCCCTCGTCCTGGCCGCGGTCCACGACGCCGGCGCGACGTATACGATCACGATCTCCGTGGTCAACGCCTACACGGGCGCGGCTCAATTCCCCAACGCGATCAGCTTCTCAGCCGGCGCCTCCGCCACGGCTACCGCGGCCAACGCAGTCACGGCGTTTGACGCGATTTTCGGGGCCGGCGCCACGGCCACCAGCGTGGCCGGATCGGACATCACGATCACCGTCACGATCGCCGCGCCAAATCAGATCGGACAGATCGTCGTCCCTCCCGCCGCGTCCGGTGGTGGTGGTTCGGAGGATTTCGACCTCACGAGCACGGCGCCACTCCGTGAGGCTATCCGATCGGGTGTCGTCATGGACTACGACGTGACCCCGCCTGCGTCGTTCGGCGTGAGCCCCACGGCCACCCAGGCCGGGGACGCCGTGAGCGTGGCCGAAGGCGGCCTCAGTGTCTTTGTCGCGGACCCAGGCGTGAGTGTCACCGCCGGCGCCGCGGTCTACGTGGAGACCACCGCCGGCGCTACTCAGGGCCGCGTCTACACGTCGTCCAGTGCTACCCGCTACCTCCTCCCGGGCGCCTCGTGGGTCCAGGGTGGAGTCACCCTCTCAGACGGCACCTCCGCCGCCGTGATCCAACTCTCGGAGTAATCCCATGATTCACCAAGCAAGCCGCGATCTAGTGGCAACCGTCAACGCCGCCGCGCGGGACGCCATGGCTGAGTCCATGGACTCCGCGATCCGTGCGGACGGCCACGCCGTCCCCATGAGCCCTGAGCGGGTCCTGGTCAAGCGTCACCTCCTCGCACGCGCGGACGCCCTCGGGGTGGACGTGGAGAGCCCACGCGGTCAGCGGTGGCTGCGTGAGTGTGCGCGGATCATCCTCCGCCCCTCGGAGGCCCGCGCGGACGCCGCCTACTATGACGGCACCCTCCGCACGCCCTACAGCGGATCGATCCTGACGACGCCGACCCAAGACCGGGCCGACATCCTCAGCGGGATCCCCGTCCGACAGGTGGCCGCCGGCGCCAAGACCTACATGCTCCGCGGCGCGTCCGTGGCGGGTGAGGCTCAGCCCTACGCGGAGGGCCGGTCCAGCTACCCCCGCCCGTCCTACGACCTCACGGAGTCCGAGGCCCCGATCGGCTTCTGGTGTTTTGAGATCCCGGATCGGTGGTTGTCTAGCATGTACGACAGCTTCGCCGGCCTAGACGTGGCAAGCATGGACCTCCGGGCTATGCGTACCGCGTTCACCGAGGCCGAATTCTCCACCCGGATCAGCGGATACGGCCCCCTCGGTGGCCTGTTCGGTATCGGGATCCCGGAACTGACCAGCGCCCAGACCTACACCGGCGCCACGGCGATCGAGGACCTCTACTCGGACTTCCTCGCCCTCGTGGATGAGGGACGACTGAGCAACCCGACCGGGGGCGTCTATGACACCCTGATCGTCTCGGATCGCCCGTGGTACCGCATGAGCCACTCCACCAACCTTGGATCGGGTGGCAGCACGGACGCACAGACTCAGATCGTTGCGGCCCTCCAGGCGCGCGGGATCTCCCGGATCGTCGTGGGGCGCTCGCTCCGTGACGTGGACGGGGGGACCAACGTGGACGGGGCGCTACTGTTCCAGTCCTCGGACGAATTCGGCCTGGCTCAAGTCCGCCAAATGGGCGCCACCCCGGTCCACACCTACCAGACCGCCAACGGTAGCAACACCGTTTACGCGGCCTCGTGGGGCGGCCTGGAGTGTCCTAAGCCTGAGACGGCCCTCCTCCTCAAGCTCCCCACCTCGTGAGTGTGATCCGTGTCCGTCTACGATGACGCCCGCGCCCTAGCCCCGGAGATCGGAGGACTCACGGACGCCACCCTGGCCCCGTTCCTACCGCTCGCTCAGGCTATGGTGGGCGTCTCGTGGTACGGCGCGGACTATGCCACCGCCCTAGCCCTAGCCCTGGCCCACCGCGCGATCCGCGCCCTGGCCAATTCGGGCGGGACCTCCGGGGGAGGCACGATCGGCGGCGGGACCGTGGGACCCCTCACGGCCGCCTCCAACCGCGCCGCCTCCGTGAGCTACGGGACGCCCCTCGGGGCGTCGTCCGGCTACCTCTCCGCCGCGGACGCGGATCTCATGCTCACGGCGCCGGGTCAAGCCCTCCGCGTCCTCCGGGACAGCAAGAGCGGCAACAGCCCACAGGTGATCCTGTGACCAAGCCGCGCCGCGTCTCGGACGTGATCCGAGACCTGGAGGCCCTGGCCGGATTTGAGATCCGACTCGGGATCCAGGGGGACCTAGCCCGCGCCCTCAAGACCTGGACGGGGCCGGATGACCAGATCGAGATCGATCCCGATCTGACCCTCGTGGAGGTGGCTGTGGCCCTGGAGTACGGGACCGAGACCACCCCGGAATTCGCGCCGTATCGGACGGCGGCGGAGGCGGACGGCCCCCGGTGGCTACGTGCTACCCGGACGCGGATCCAGTCCTACGCTGAGACCGGGGACGCCGTGAGCCTGGAGACCGGACTCCGTGAGGTGGCCGTGGCCATGGTCCAAGACCAGAAAGCGACGATCGTGGAGATCGATGAGCCGCCAAACAGCCAAGAGACGATCGACCGGAAAGGCTCAGACAACCCCATGATCGACACGGGCCAATTCCTCAACTCACAGCGCGCCGTCCTCGTGATCCCCGGCGTGGCCCCCTTTGTAGCCGGGTGACCCATGGCTCTACCCCTCCCCGGACTGGACGCGGCCGTGAGTGTCACGCGCCACCGGTACGGCGCCCAGACGATCGGATCGGACGGCCGCCCCGTGAGGGCCGCGGAGTCCTCCACCGTGATCCGCGCCGTCGTCCGGGACCTGGACCTCTCCGAGATCCGCGCCCTCCCAGAAGGGTGGCGTGAGACGGCCTCCGTGGGCGTCACGACGTCCGCGGACCTTCGGACGGGGGACGACACCGCCGGGACCTGGCCGGACGTCGTGGAGGTGGACGGAGAGCGCCACACGGTGGTCAAGGTGGGCAGTGGTCCACCCGTGGGACCCCTCCCCCGTGTGTATGATGCAATCTGTATCCGTGAGCCGGCCCGCGGGCCGCGGGGGTGGACGCCGTGACCCGTGAGCAGATCCGCCAAGCCGTCCGCGGACTGATCAAGGCGGCCCTATCCCTCCCGGACGCGCAGGTCCTCGTGGCGGACTCCGCCGGGACCGTCCCCGCCGGGTCCGATCCTTTCATCACGGTCAACGTGATCGATGGGGCCGCGGTGGATCACCAGTCCGCCCCGGTGGGCGTGGCCGGGTCTCCGCGCCTCCGCGTGAGTACACAGCGCCGCGTCCGCGTGAGCGTCAACGCCTACGGCTACCAGGCGGAGGAGTACCTCCAGACGGTGGGCGCCGTGTGGTACTCTACCCACCCGGACATGGACGCCGTGAGGGCCGCGGGACTCACGCCGGGGAAGCCCACGCCGATCCGTGAGCTACGCGCCACCGTGGACCGCTACCCCTCCCCCCGGTATCAGGTGGACCTGATAGGATACCACCGCGTGACACTCCCCACGGATGCTACGATAAGCACGATCGACCAGATCGACGTGGATCAGACTCTCGGAGGGGTCACCCTCCCCACCTACACGATCACCTGAGGACACCATGGCCGCTACACCTCCGAGCTACATAGAGAGCGCGATCTCCGTCTCCGTCGTGGACGGGACCGCGATCGACATCACCACAGATTTCGACGTGGCGATCGTCGCGGACATCACCGGCGGGAGCGCCGCGGGGGACGTTTACCGCGAGTACGCCGCCGCCTCCGCCGTGACCCAGGCCGCCACGGACCTCACGGCCGGCGACATTACCCAGATCGTCCACGATCAGATCGTGGCGATCTACTCGCAAGAAAAGACCCCCGCGCGCGTGACCGTGATCAAGCTAGGGGCCGGCACCTACGCCGCCGCGATCTCCGCCGCGGAGGGGAACGGCTACCGCGCGCCGTGGAATTTCGCGTACCTCCTGATCGACTCACGGACGGCCGCGGACATTGTGGACGCGTCTGGCGCCGCGGAGTCCCGGGACCTCCTCCTCGTGGCTCAGTCCTCGGACGCGGATTGGCTCACGGCCTCCCTCCCGTCTGGCTTCACCTCGATCGCCACGGCCACCAAGACCCTGATCGTATACGAGGACACGGACGGCGCCGCGGTGGACGCGGCCTGGGTCGGACGCCTGGCCGGGACCGCCTCGGACACGGAGCGCCAATCCGGGATCGTGAGGCTCAACGGCCTCACGGAATACGGGACCCTCCTCACGGCTACCCAGCGCGGCCACCTCTCGGACAACCGCGCCAGCTATCACCAGATCACGATCCCCGGCGGATCCACCCGGAACATGGCCGGCGCCAAGACCCTGAGCGCGCGGACCTTTTCGCTCGCGTTCGCCCTCCTCTGGACCAAGGTCAGACTCACGGAGGCCCTCGGGGAGGTCCTCGCCACGGAGATCGCCCGGGGTACCGAGCTAACGAACGATGAGCCCGGCAAGGACAAGATCCGCGCCGCCGTCCGATCGGTGATGCTCACGGGACAGGTTCCGCCGTACTTCGGCCCCTCCGCGGACTACCCGGAGGCATACGAGATCACGTCCCTCACGGTCTCCGGGACCGCGGCCACCGTGGCCGTCACTGCTAATTTCATCGAGGGGATCCGCACGGTCTCCGCGTCCGTTACCCTCGTCTGATAGGAGGCCCCCATGGCAGCCGGAACGATCGACCTATCCCGCGCGTCCTTAGTCCTCTCCACCACGGGACAGATCCCCCCGTCCGGGGCGGATACGTTCCTTACGGGTACCTTCCCGGAGGTGGTGGAGTCCGTGAGCACCATGAGCGACGGTCAAGCCGTCCGCCGCGTCCGGCAACCCGGCGCCATGGACTTCACGATCACCTGTGGCAAGCACTCCGAGGCCCACCGCCTCCTCGGTCTCAAGTGGGACCGGGAGACCGCACAGCGCGCGGGACGCCTCAAGATCCCCGGGGAGAATTTGCAAGCAAACGATCCCACGTCCGGGACCGTGTTCTCCGCGGCGGAGGTGGTGATCAAACAGCCCCCCGCCCTCTCCATGGACTCCTCCGCTGAGGTGACGTGGGTCCTCACGGGTACCCAGATCGCCGCCGTGTACGGCCGCCTGATCCCCGTGGGTGGGGGCGCCGCGTGATCTCCGTGAGCTACCAGGGCCGGGAGTACACCCACCCGGGATACCCCTCTCCGCGCGCGTTGTTCGCGATCGCCCGCCGGGCCGCGGTGGCGCTGGACGGCCCGGTGGTCTCACTGGTCCCGCGCCTCCTCGGATCCTACGCACAGATCGCGGCCTCCGCGGACTCCGCCGTGGCCGCCGGCGTGGGCACCATAGCCGCCCACCGGGACGCGGTAGCGGAGGCCCTCCAGGGCCGCCCCCTCTCCGCCCTCCTGGATGACCTCACGTCTGAGGCCGTCCTGGACCTCGTGGACGAGGTACTCCGCGGCGCCACCGTGGACGGCGCGCCAGCCGGGTCCACGCACGCCTGGCACGCCTCCGGGGACCCGTGGGGGCCTCACGCCGTGGCGGCCTTGATACTCTGGACGGCTCAGGGTTTCAGTTGGCCCGGTGGTTCCAGCGGCGCCACCGGGAAGCAAGCAGCCAAGCCGGGATCCCGTCGTGGGCGCTTGAAGCCCTAGACGGAGACCCGGAGGACCCGGACCTCGTGAGCGCGTGGATCTCCGTGGGTCTCTCGGAGCGCCTCGGACGCCCCGGCCTCACGGCCGCGCGCCTCATGCCACCGGAGGACCTGATCCGGTCCCTCCTACTCCTGGAGGCGTTCCGTGGTATGGATAGGTTCCAAGCCATGCAGCGGCGCGCCCTGGCCGCGTTGAAGGGGGCTCAGTGATAGTCGAGGATCTCGTCCTCCGCCTCCGCGGGTTGGTGGACCCGGACGTAGACAAGATCAAGAAGTCGGCCACCGAGGCCGCCGCCGCCGTGGCCGCCATGGCCGCCGCCCTAGCCGCCCTCACGGTGGCGTCCGCCCAAGCCGTGAGGGAGCAGACCCGATTGGCGGAGGGCCTCGGGGAGACGGTCCAGACGGTCCAGGAATTGGGGTTCGCTTTCCGTCGTTTTGGCGCGGACGAGGCGGACGTGGCGGACGCCCTGGCCACGATCGCCGATCGGGCTGAGGACGCCAAGGGGGGTATGCAGTCCTTTATTGATGACTTCGCCCTCGTGGGCGTGGCCGTGGATGACCTCCGGGACAAGAGCCCCGCTGAGCTATTTGAGACCTTTATTAAGGGCGCGTCCGAGACGGCGGACGCCAACAAACGGGTAACGGCCGCCGTCCGTGTTTTCGGGGATGACCTCGGACGAAAGCTACTACCCCTCCTCACGCGCGGGACATCGGAGCTAGACGCCCTCAAGGCGGAGGCACGGGACCTCGGCCTCGTCCTGGACGACGCCACCGCCGCCGCGGCGGAGGACCTCTCAGACGGCCTGGACGCCCTCACGGCGCGCGTGGGCGGCCTCGTGACCGGCCTGGGTCTCCGCCTCATCCCCACCGGTCAGATCCTCGTCCGCGAATTCGGGCGCCTCCTGGACGTGATCCAGCCCTTGATCTCTCGTGGATTCGATCTCCTGGCCTCGTCTATCGAACGCGCCGCCGCGGCCCTGGAGACGCCGGCGGGGCGGATCGTGGCCGTCCTGGCCGGGGGCGCCGCGTCCGTGGGTATAGCCGGCGCGATGACAAAGGCCGTCGCCGCCGTCCCGGTATTCGGGACCGCGATGGCCGGACTAGCGGTCAAGCTGAGCGCACTGGCTACCCCCGCCGCCGTGGTGGCCGCCCTAGCCCTAGCCGTAAACGATCTAAACGCCGCCGCGGAGGGGGAGGCGTCCCTCACGGGTACCCTAGCCGATCGGCTAGGACTGGGAGACGAGACACAGGACGCCCTCAAGGGGATCAAGACGCTATTGGTGGAGGTGGCGGACTCCTTCGGATTCCTCGCGCGCGCGGTGGCGGACGCGGTGGCGGACATGATCCCGGAATTCGAGTGGATCGAGGACGCCCAGCGCGGCCTGATCCGGTTCTCCCGGGCCGTCCGGGCGATCGGCCGGTACACCCTAGAGAGTACCGCGGAGGCCACCACCTCCGCCGCGCGCGGGTTTAACCTGGCCGCCCGATACGCCGCCGGGGAGGCGGGGGTCCAGATGGTCCCGGACGCCCTCGGGGCGGGTGGCGTGACGGGCGCCGTGGTGGGGGCGGCTATGGAGGCGCGCTCACAGGCCCTCTCCACGTCCGCGATCTCTCCGCTGGACACGTTGCCCCCGGTCTCGGTCACGGTCTCCACAGGCCCCTCCAGAGACGAGATAGCGCGGGCCGCCGGGGCGGAGGTAGAGAGACAGGTCCGATCGGCCCTCGTGGAATCTGGAGGCTGAGGTGAGTGAGACGGCGTATCTATACCGGGAGCGGGACGGGGGGATCGTGGAGATCGCGATCCCGGCCGCGTCGATCACCCGGCCGGCTATCGTGGCACAGCACCCGATGCAGTCCAGGACCACCACGTCCACGGGGCGCGCGCGTCTCCCCACGTCGATCCAGGTGTCGGTCTATATCTCCACCTCGGACCTAGGACCGGACGCGGCGGAGCGCCTCCGCGTGGAGCTAGTGGACAGCGCGGAGAGGTGGCGCCTCTATACCCCCGGACGCCCGGGGATCCGGGACCTCGTGATCGGGACGACGGTGGAGCGGCGGGACGTATACCAAGCCGTGATCGTGGATCTAGAGCTACAGGAGGCGCGGCTATTCACGGTCACGGACGAGGCGATCGCCGCGCCCTCTCCGAGGCAAGACGCCGCCGCCGGCCTGGCCGCGGAGGAGGACCGGGGGACCGTCTCCACCCAAGAGCCCGATCAGGCTCAGGGATCGTATATTGCGCGGTTCCTCGGACTAGGGGGGTGATGATATGGCCGCCGTCGTGATACCCGTGGACGTGGGGGACGCCTACCGCCTCCGCCTGGACGTGGACCTCTCCGGGGTCTCCGTGACTCTCCGTCTCCAGTGGCGGGACGCCTCCTCCGGGTGGTACCTCTCCGCCGCCCTCCCGGACGGGACAAGCCTCAGAGACGGCGCGCGCCTGTGTACCGGGGCGGAGGTCCCGCTGGACCTCACCGTGGCCGGGGCGCCCTCTCCGGGCCGCCTGTACTGCCTTGGATCGCTAGAACTCACACAGCGCGATCGTCTCGGTGTTACCTCGTTTCTCACCTGGGTAGTGTGATTTTTTTGCGCCTATCTCGTTTTTATTGTTGCGCGTTATCGTGGGTGTGCTATCTTGTTTGTGTCGGGAGGGACATGAACCAACCCATCCCACGGAGGGCTAGCTGTGCAGTCCAATTCCTATTCTCCTATTGCTGGCGATCTTGTTTCTTTCACCTCCGACAACGGTCGGATTCGCATGTGCGCGCGCGTCATGGACGACGCGCAGGCGCATCGTCCAGCACAGGCTGGGATGGTCTGGATCCGGGAGACCGGGCTGAGCGTTGTGGGCGATCCTTGGATCGTAGAGGCAAGGCCGGAGAATTTGCGGCTAGAGGCGCGACAGTAGCGGAAGCCGCCTCCGGGCGGTTTTTTTTTGCGCCTATCTCGTTTTTATTGTTGCGCGTTATCCAGGGGCGCCATAAGTGCTGTGTATCGGGGGGCGATGACCACCCCCGCGAGACAGGAGAGACACCATGGACCGCTACTTCCGAATTGGCCGCGTGATTTACCGTGAGGGCCGCCACCGCCGCGTCCGCGTCTACACCGCCGGGACGGCCACCGAGGCCGCCCTCAAGGTCCGAGCCCTAAACCACGGCGCGCGGGACTGGCGCGTGGGCGGCACTCGGACCCATAGCTGACCACCCCCGCCGCCCCACGGCCCCGCGTGGTATCGTGAAGGCGGCCAACGTAGGAGAGACACCATGACCGAGATCCTATCCTTTGCGGCTGAGCTTGTCCTCGTGGCGTGGCTCGCGATCCTTGCCTCCGTACCCGTCCACCAGATGGGGTGGATCCCCGATCCGATAGACGCCACCCTGGCCGCCTATTGTGTGATCTCGTGGGTCTGGCTGTGCCTCACGATCGCGCGGGCCACGCCATGAGATACGGCCACCGCCTCCGCGTCCGCGTCACGGGATCCGGGCGCGCCGTGACCGTGGACGCCGTGGACGGGGACGGCCCCACCGTGGAGATCAAGCTGGCACGGACGGCGGACACAAAGGCCGACGAGGCACAGATCACGGTCTACGGACTCCGCCCGGGGTACCTCTCCGAGCTAGTCCGGGACGGCGCCACCTGTCAGATTTCCGCCGGCCTCGGATCCTTGTCCGGCCTGTGTACCGGCCGGATCGTCCCCGGGTCCTACGTGGACGGGGTGAGCGGTCAGGACCGCGTGACCTCCTGGACCATGCTGGACGGACGCGCCGAATTGCGGGACGTCACGGTCTCCCGGTCCTGGACGTCCACGGACTCCGCCGCCGTGTGGGACTACCTCGTGGCTCAGTCCGGCCTCCCCCTCGGTAGCCTCCGCCCGGGCCGGGTGGTCCAGTACCCCCGCGGCTATGTCATGGCCGGCGGGTGGAGGCGGGAGGCGGAGAGGATCGCCGCGGCTACCGGATCCCGATTCGTGATCCAGTCCGGGACCCTCCAGGTATGGCCGGACGGGGGGACCCTCACGGATCGCCGTCTCGTACTCGGACCCGATCAGATCGTGGGCGATCCCGCCGCCGTGGACGGTGGACGCGTCCGGGTGGCCACGGTCTACACCGGCCGCCCCGTCAACCCCGGCGACACGTGGCGGATCGAGGGCGGAGAGTACGCCGGGATCTGGACCGCGGAGGCCACGGAGTGGGCGCTATCATCCGGCCGGACGCCCTCGTGGTATATGACCATGACCGGGAGGAGAGCATGAGCGACACGGCCCGCCCGCGCCTCGTGTCCGCCCTGGCCGCCTGGAGTAGGGCCGCCGCGGCGGAGGTGGTGGTGGCACGATCGGCGGAGGTGGTAGGCGTGGACTCGGACGGGTGTGTCTCCGTGCGTATGCTCACGCCGATCCAGGAGGTGGTGGCGGAGGTCCCCCGCTGGGTGGAGGCGCCGATCCTCCCTCGGATCCCCGTGGCCTATATGAGCCTCGGAGACCTCACGATCACGGCCGCGCCGTCCGTGGGCGATCGGGGTCTCGTGCTTGTCCGGGACGTGGCCCACGGAGAGGTGGACGACGGACAGGGGGGCGCCGTGGTGTACCCGGAGGACCCGCGCCGGTGGGATCCGGTGGACGCGGTATACCTCCCGGTAGCCCTCACGGACTCCACCTGGGACACGGCCAAGACCCCCGCCACCGGGGGCGCCGTCGTCCTAGCCGCCGGGACGGCCCTCCACGTGGGGAGCGCCTCCGCGGCCTCCGCGGTGGCCCTGGCCCAAGAGACCAATTCACGCCTGGACGCCCTGGAGGCGTTCGCGGCCGCTCACGTCCACACGGGCGGGACTCTCCCGGGTGGTCTCACCGGCACACAAAACGGGACCGCCCCGTCCGGGTCCTCCGTGGCCTCCTCCCGCCTATACACGGACGACTGAGGCCGCGCGTGGTATGGTGACGCTATGCCATACGCCACCGACAGCACAGGCGCGATCTCTTTCCCCCTCCGCCCGGTGGACGGCGTGGAGGCCGTGGTGGTCCGGCTCACCACGAGACTCCAGACGATCCAGGGTGAGTGGCCCTCCGATACCTCGATCGGCCTCCCTTGGCTGGACTGGATAGAGGCGGGGCGCGTCCCCCCGGCGGAGGCTGAGGCCCTCGTCCGCGGTCAGGTGGAGGACGATCCCGCCGTGGTCTCCGTGGACGCCGTGAGCGTGACCACGACGGGGGAGGCTGTGGCGATCACCGTCCGCGCGACGATCGCCACCGAGGGCGCCACGGCGCCGGTGGTTCTCACCGTCGGATCGGACCCCTACGCGACACGGGCCGCGCCTCCGTGGTATCTATCCTCAGGCGCCCTCCGATACACGCGGGGCGCCCTCTGGGGCGCGTGATGGGCACTTTCACAGACAGCGGCTACACCCCCTCCACGGCGGGACAGATCGCGGACGAGATCCGGGACGCCATCGACACGGAGATCGGCGCTCAGGATTACGGGACCGCCTCCACTCCGACGATCGCGGGTGGCTGGACTCTCGGTCTCGGGTCGACCCTGGCCGCACAAGAGGAGAGGGCCGCCCTGATCGTGGCCGCCGTGGACCCTCGGACGGCGCGCGGCGCCCTCCTGGACGGCCACGCGGACGCGGTGGCGATCACGAGGCAGGCCGCAACCTCCTCGATCTATGTGATGCGCGGGGCCACGATCTCCGGGGTCTCCATCCTCCGCGCCGGGGACATCCTCCAGGACGACACGGCCGCCGCGAATTTATGGGCCGTCGTGACCACGGTCACGGTCACCACCTCGGACACCCTGATCACGATCCAGGCTCAGGCCACCGGGCCGATCGTCCTGGATACCGTGATCAATACCTACTTCACGCCGATCACGCCGATCGCCAATGCCCCCGCTATGAGCTACCGATCGTCATTTGGTGATCCTTTCACGATCGGATCCGCGCGTGAGACGGATCCTGAGCTACGCGTGAGGATGCAGCGATCACGGGCCGCGGTACCCTCCCCCACGCGGGACGGGATCCGATCCGGCCTCCTGGCCCTCACGTGGATCCAGGCCGCGTCTATCGTGAGGACCGCGCCTCACACGATCGCCGCCTATATCTACCCCACCCCCGCCACCGCCACGCAGGAGCAGGAGGCGATCGACGCGGTAGGGTACCGCGTGGCCGCCGGGACCCTCACGACGGCGGGGACGGGGACCACCGTGTCCGGGGACTACACGACGGCGGACGGGTCCACCGTGGCGATCGTCCTCACGGTCCCCGCGGCTCAGACGGTGGACGTGGTGGTGGCCCTCACCTACGCGGCGGGACTACCCACCGCGGATCAGGCTACCGCCCGCGCGGACGCGGAGGCCGTGATCGTGTCCGTGTTCGCCGCCCTGGACGTGGGGCAGGCCCTATCCTACGCCGGGACCTATTGCGCGATCTATGACGTGGAGGGCGTGATCGGACTCACGCTCACGCTGGACGGCGGGACCTCGGACGTGAGCCCCGCCACCTCCACCACCCAACTCACCCGCGGCACAGTGACGATCACATGAGTGATCACACCTACCCCGGGATCGATGACTGGAGGCGGGACACGCTAGACCGCGCCCCCTCACGCTCACGCGCGGGAGACGGGGCGGAGTGGTATGTGGGCCTCACGCGGACAGCGGCGGATCTGGAGCTCGTCCTGGAGGGCGTGGCCCGGGAGATCGGAGACCTGGAGGCCGCGGGCCGGTACGTCCTGGACGCGCGGGGCGCCCTCTATGGCGTGGACGCGGCGGGGGTCTCCACCGAGGAGCTACGACGCCTCACGATCGGCGCGCGCGCCGCCATGGCCTCCACCGGAACGGACGCGACACTCTATCGGATGTGGACCGCCCTCACGGGATCCGAGGACGTCCAGGTCCGGGTGGTGGGCGTGACCTCACGCTCAGTCTATCTCTCCGCGCGGGTGTCTTTTGTCCCGTCGTCCTCGTGGCTCAGGGCCGCGGGGCGGATCGTCGATCGCTCCGTGGAGGCCGGGATGGACTGGTCCGCCGTCGTCCACGTGGGCGGCGTGCTAGTATGGGGCGCCGCGCCGCCGGGGTGGGGCGTCGGGACGTGGGCTTATCCACTCGTGAGACCGTGAGGGGTTGACATGGCAAGACCAACAGTGATCCCGGAGTGGGCCACGGCGATCACGCCGGCCACCCCGTCCGCGGGAACCCTCCAGGTGGGGGCCGTGGCGGGACAGGCCGCCTCACCGGATGACGCCAATTGGACGTGGAAGCATACAGCGCTGTGGGCGGAGTACCTCTCGGACCTCTCACCCGTGGATCGCCTCCTGGACGTGGACGCGATCCGGTCTACCGCGTCCGGGGCGGGGGTCACCCCGACGGCCCTAGCCCTCACGGGGCTCACGCTATCCCTCCAGGGATCAAACGGCACCACGGCCACGCAGTGGACCATGGGGGCCGCGTCCGCGGCCTTCACCTATGACGACGGAGTGTCCACCACTACATACTCCGCCTTCGTCCCGTCCTACGGCTGGATCTACGCGATCGGCCAGATCGTGAGCGCGGGGACGGCGGACGACGGATTCCGATATGGATATGCCTCGTCCGTGGTCGGTGGCGCCACGGGGCTCCCCCTCGTCCGCAACCTCAGCCAGTCCCCCGGACTGTGGGGATTCGTGGACACGGCCTACGCCTCCCCCGTCATCGATCACGAGGTAAGGAAGGACAAGAGCACCGGCGCCCTATTCGTGATCAACGGCTCCGCATCCTCACAGACGATCGAGGTGGAGCGGGACCTATTGCCGGAGGCCGCGGACAACGCCGCCGCGCGGACGGCCGGCGGCACCGTGTATACAGTCACGGCCCTAGAGGGTGAGATCGGCGCCGGGCTGGCTACGGACATCCTAGTCCAGGTAGTCCGCCGGACGCTAGGATCGGGAACTGAGTCCGTCCTCGCCACCCTCCCGTCAAGCGGTACCCCGTCCACCACGGCCGCCCTCACCTCACAGACCAACACGGGGCTGAGCTTGGCTCTCGACTTCAACCAGTACGCGTATACCATACGGATTGTGACCACGGGGGTGGTGGGTAATTCCGTCGGCGGACTGTGGCGGGACGTCAAGGTGACGATCAGAAAGGATGCAGTGGAGTGACCCATGAGTAGCG
>Ga0070753_1000880_pt1 | contig 17339 bp, 22 predicted proteins | sample VirMetDEL_Aug_31_FD_77441 | JGI IMG/M metagenome (GOLD analysis project Ga0070753, IMG submission 77441) | Aqueous microbial communities from the Delaware River and Bay under freshwater to marine salinity gradient to study organic matter... | ecosystem: Environmental > Aquatic > Marine > Coastal... | reverse complement strand
CGTTTCGGGGTGTCCATAACTCTTGTCGTGGATATATCCCCAAGAAATAGCAGAGGCATTGGCTGCAGCTTGACCCCATCCAATGTCATTGTTTGAAGCCCCTTGACCCCAACCGATTGTGTTGTTCACTTCTGCCATCTCTTTATAAATAACTCTAATTTCCGTAAATTTTCCATCTTTGGCTGATAAGTCCTCTTAGAGCACCCAGCCGCTTCGCGTAATGTCTTTGTCTGGGTAGATGTCTTCATTCGTGTTGGAGTTGTATTCTGGGAATAGATCTTGATGAAATGACATATAGTCAATGAAACGCTGAGTGTAATAGTCAGCGATCTTGCGCTCTTTCTCTATTAAGAAGTCAATCTCTGTTTTTTCAGCCGTAGTGCTGTTTTCTGAGTTGTGTTTGTATACACCACTATTGGCGATAGTATAGGCCGCAAATGGCAGGTATTCAGCCATAGCGAAGTGAATCAGCATAGGTTGAACATAGGTATTGACTAGCGATAGGTAGTTCCCTGCTAGTGTGCCTGCGATAATATCAGCCGATATTTTGTTGTATAAGTCCGTACCCAAGAAGTTCTGTACATGAATCTCTTGTGCAATTTTGATAAATTGAATGAATTTGTCTGTGTCTACATTTCCACCCAATGCCGTTTGGCGTACAATATCCTCTCTCTTTATAAATAGCGCAGTAGCCATGTCTTATCGTGGGTTTAAGAATCCTTCATTGGGCATATCTACGGGGCGAGTGGCTACTTCTTTGTCGTTCACCTCTAGTTCAGCACCTGCTCTCTTAGCCCTGTTTACGCCTATCTCTGCATTTGGGGATTTAGCATCTACGCTTTTAGCGCCTTCCTTAGCCATAAATACCTTACGCATCCAGAAGTGGTGACAACGAGCGCCTCCTTTATAGAACCAAATGTCATAAGTGGCTGCACCTTCTGGGCCAAATCCCTTGTTTACCTCTTTATTGCCCATCTCTAGAATGTCCTCTTTGCGATAGACCTTTCCTGCACTAATCATTTTCTTACAGAAATCCCGTGAGTTGCTACCCGCCTTCTCTGGGGCGTAGGCGTAGCGAACCTTATATGGTCGGCCATCGGGCGTTACGCCATCCTGTGCGCTTTTAGCATTGGGTCGCGCAGAACCCGTAGATGCAAAAGCGAAGAACTTTTCCATTTGAGCCTCTGCCTCATAATCTACAGGTGCTTCTTCAATCAGTTCCCATTCCTCTTCGTTAATGACCTCGCCTAGTGCGTCCAGTTCGGTGAATGCCGCATCTAAATGCTGCTCTGAGGCTTCAATAGGTACGCAATTAGGAACTTTCTCTCCATCTTTGGTCTTCCACCCTATCTGCTCATATCCATCCCAGCAGGGGGCTTTAAGATCTACTGATAGTTTTACTCCTGTTTCTTCCTCTTTAGCTTCTGGGCTTGCAACTACATCCTCTGTGAACTCTAGTGGCTGGAGTGTTTTAAAGTAGATGTTTAGTGAGATTTCATTATAGGCCAAGATTTCTTCAATCTTGTCTAGAATCACCTCCTGCATTGGGGCTATAACCGTATTATCAAACAAGACAGATGCCGTGCGCAACTCGTCAGCGTTATTTCCTAATCCCGTCTGGTCTTTAATGCCTAATAGCATAGGGCTGGTTACGCGGTGGGCTACCATCAACTTACGCATTGACTCATCCGCCAAGAATTGGTACTGCTCAGATGCGTCTGATAGGGCCACAGGCTCAATGGTAGCGGCTAGGTCTTTGCTATCGTTAAACGCTAGGATAAAACGGCCTGCATTACTAGAGCCAGAGAACTTCTCAGCAATCTGATTCTCCATCATGGTCTGTGCTTCCTCGTCTGGAACTCCGTTATTGAAGTTAATCAGCATAGAAGGCGTTAAACCATTCTTAATGTTATTGATATGGTAGTTGGCTATCTCTTCCTCTAGTTCAGCGTAGGGCAGCCCTCCTTGATAGTCAACTGGTGAGTAGTAGTAGAAACCCGCACGATAGGGGCGAATGTATACAATCTCAATTCCCTCATTACTGAATCCAAAAGAGGGGATACGAATAGGGGTTTCTTTCTTGTTGGCTACCTCTTTCCAATCCTTTGCGTAGTAGTATGCTTCCACATCACCTTCGTCATTGCACTTCTCGGCACGCAGGCTCTCAACGGGCATGTGATGTACCTCTGTGATTCGCTTATGATCTTTGGAGTAGATGACTTGAAACGCAGCCTGCCCCATCATTTTGAAGTCAGATGTGACTTTACGCAAGCAGTCCTTTGAAAATAAGGATTTCATCTTAGCGTATTCGTCGGGCTTCCTGCGGCTATCTGTAGCATCTAGTCCTTTACCATAGATGAGTTCAGAAATGCCGTTAATGATGGCGTTATTGGTGGCAGAGCCGTTGTAGCGGTCAATCAGATATTGGAAATAGTTGTTGTCATCCCCATATTCTACCCAATCCTTATTACGAACCTCCTTCACAACGGGTGTCGTGTAGGAAGAAAAGTTTAGGACTTTAATGTTGCTGCTCATAAGATTATGAATTCATTGTCATAAGATTGCTCTTCAGTATACACGCCATCGTTAGTAGTGTATTTATCGTAATCGGTCTGGCTAGTGCAGAAGATCTTACCACGATAAATCAATGTAGAGCCGTCTAAAACCTCAAATGTATAGAATCTGCCCTCTACAAGAGAAAAAACTCCAGATAGTGTCATATAACCTACCGAAGAAGAAACGCTCACAGAGGGGCTGGAAGTAGTGTTTTTTGATTCATCAGTTATGTTTATAGTGACCGCTGCTGGGTAAGAGCGTGGTATAATCACTACTGATTGAGGTGAATCTGATACTTGAAGTATATGCATCGTACTTAAATAACTCAAAAACGAAAGTTTATTCCAAAAAGAAAGGGGGCACTACCCCCCTTTCTACACACACTATTCGCCAGAAATGGCATCCCTGCTAATCAAACAGGGTCACAAAAGTACAAAGCGATTTTGTACTATACAACCTTATGGCTCAATCTGCGTTCCGCTAGCAGTAACACCAGCAGCAGTCAATGCGGCAGCAGGAGTAGCAGCAGAGGCGATAAAGTTAGCAGGCACTTTCTCACGGGCGGAGAGCGTAAGAGTGTAACCACTCATATCACCCATTGCTGCACCCGTTACGATAGTTCCAGCAGTTACCTCAGCACCATTTAACAAGCCCATAACGAACAAGTTTCCGTTTTGATCTTCAACGATTACATGAGGGCGGCCATAGGCCAACAACTTCAATTCCTTGTTTGACTCCTTGTCTAGCTTAGTGAAGGTCAAATTCAAAGTCTGCTCAAAGAAAAGAGTTCCGTTCTCTACAGAGCCTACAAATGACTGCTCAAAAGAGGACTGCTCACGCAAGTCGTATTTGTATGCAGTAGGCGTACCTGCAAATGAATCAATGACATCGGTGTCGGTAACATCATAGGTGATTGCACCCAAGTCTCCGTAGTCAATGAAGTAGGCTGCAACTAAGCCTCCTACTGATTTTTGACAGGCTACTGCCCGTCCTGTGGTCAAAATGCTACAAGCCATTTCTTTTTGTTGGTATTAAAAAAGGGGCAAGGGCAACGCCCAAGCCCCCTTTTGAGTTAGTCAATCTCGGTTAATTAAGAGTACAATACGATGTCAGAACCGATACCATATTGAACACCAGCCGTGTAACGCATGATAACGCGTACATTCTGTGAGCCATCAAGATCTCCCATGTCCAACAATTTCACTTCGTTGTGGTCAGAAAGAAGACCTGTTCCGAAGTACAAGTTGGAAGACTGAGCAGCAACCATAGTGTCGGAAGCAAGACCAGATACCATAGCGATACGGATACCATCAAAGAACAAATCGCCTTGACCATACCACATAGTGCCCTTGTTGTCCATACCATTAGCACCCAAGCCAGAAGTACCGAATCCACCCAAAGCACGAACATAAGCGCGAGCCACATTCTGAGGAACATAGATGGTCAAATCCTCCTTGCCGTAGATGGCGTTAGGGATAGCATCAGCAACCTTACCCAATTCCGTGATAACATTCGCGGCAGTAACGGTTGTACCCGTAACATCATTCACATCGCCATCAGCAGTCATCAAAGTAACGAAGCCATCAAACTCACCAGCAGTAGCGTTAACACCACCCCAGATAGTTTCTTCAGTCTTCTGTGCAACTTTAGCGGCAACATGGCCAATCAAAAAGTCAGAGAAGTTAGGGGGCAAGTTGTCATAGGTAGAATAACCCATTTGGATTGCCTCCCAGTCAGAACGGAAGTCCTTTTTGCACAACTGCAAGTTCACTTGGAACTCTTCGGGCTGCAAGATGCGCTCCGTCAAGGTAACAGATGAAGTAGCAGAGAAGTCACAAGAAGCGTTAGCAACCAAATCGCCTGTAGCGAGTTTCTTAACAACCTCTTTGTATTTGACATTAGGTTTGATTTCAACCAAACCCTTGTCAAGGGTGTCTGCGCTCAAAAGAGCAGCAGCGATGTACTTACCCGCAAATTCGCCAGCGTAAGTAGTAGTAATGCTAGTAGTCGTAGCCATTTTCTATTTGTGGTTTTTATTTATTCAGTTTTGACATTACTCGGTCAAGTGAATTCATGGGGCGGCGTTGAGCCATTTTAAATTCACCCTTAGGAGCATTTTCGGGGTTGTGCTTAATGGGCTTGGCTGCGCTTTGCTCAGACAATTCTGCCTTCATAAGTTCTACCTCTTCTTCTTTCTTAGACATTTCCTCTTTCTGGTAGCCCATCTCTTCACGGATGGCAGAGAGCTCAGCCTTAATCTCGTCAATTAAAGGCATAACGACAGCCTTAACTTTGTCCTCCATAGAAGGCTCTTCCTCCGCTAGTTGCTCTTCAACAACTTCTTCGGCTGATTCTTCTTCGTTAAAGTGTGTCTCTACGCTTGTAGATTCCACAATCTTTTTAGGAGTGGCTGGCTCAGAAGCTTCCATTTCCACTTCTTCCTCAACCTCTACGGGCTCTTCTCCAGAGATTTCCTTTACCTCAGCGATTACGCCTTCTTCAGAAACAACTAGAACGCGCCCATCTTCTAATGAGTATTCACCTACGGGAAGGGCGATACGCTCTTCCTCGTTTACGATAAATACTTCATTTTCCGCTTCAAACGATTCGGCCTCTAAGACCGTTCCGTTTTCAAGTTTCATTTGAGCGAATTTTACCTCTACTGAGCCTACGGCTGAGAGTTCGGTCATAATACGCTTTAACACTTCGGTTGCTTTCATACTAACTAAGTAATTGAATTAAAAAAATAAATTACATTTTTAATTTGGCCCTGTAGTAGGTCCAATGCCCTGTGCCCAAAGGGAACCATCGCAGCATTTTTGCGAGTAGGTATTTTGATCTTTGCACAGGCAACCGCGTCGCCCCCCTCTTGGGGAAGTGCGGCTGGGTATAACTACATCTCCTTTTTTCATTCCTCCCATAATCCTAATTCTTTGAGTTTAGAAGCGGCCCAGCGCTTTCCCGCTAGTCCACCCCATAGTAAATAAGATATTGTACCACAGGCGCTAGAATCCCCCTCATCGTAATACTCCTCTGCCCGTGATAGGTATGAATACATACGCTTAATGGTTTTTACGCTAAGAGGCTTCCCCTGTGCTAGTTGTTGGGCTCTTACTTTACCTACGGGCGTAGCGCACTTGTTCCCGTTTTTTTCGTTTAGTGCAATTCCACGCTTAGCGTTATTCTTTACACCGCTTGGGTAGTCAGAATAGGATTCTAGTTCAACCTCCCCGTTTTTGCTAACTATACCCCGAATAGTGGATAGCATAGCCATAGCCTCTTCTTCTTCAATCACGGATAGTTGGCTGCGGAAATTGACCTTGTCTACAAAGTAGCCCTCAATGCTAAATCCCTTTACCTTTCCTGTCTTTACATAGTCTTTCCAGACGGCCTCATTATTCACCTTCATTGATACCATCCAAGTACCTACGGGAAGATCTAAACCATACTTTCGGCTTTTGTCTTGGACATCATCTTCAATAATCCAAGATTCAACCACAGATAAGCCATTCAGCTTTGCATCGTGTTCTAGTGTGGACTCGTTCTGATTCCCCTTCTGTAGGAACATCTCAGAGGCTCTACGGATAGTATCTTTTGAAAAGTACACATAGTACTCCTGCTCGCCATCGCGCCTGTAAATCGGCTTATTTGGGATTAGGGCTGGGCCAAGCAGAATCTGCTTCTCCTTGTCCTGCTCTGCAAATTTGATTTCGTGCGAGTTCATCGCAATGAAATTCTCTTCAATGGCTGGGCTCTCTACGATACTGATGGCTTGAATGCCCATCAATTCCTCTGCTTCGTCTAGGATTAGTTCTATAATGTTCATCCGAATGTCGCGGTTTTGATTCGTTTGCGTTCTAGTTCTTGTGATGTGGTGACATCGCTACCAACTACATAGGCTCGCATTGGCTGCTGATTTTGGCGGTTAATGCTCTCAGCAAGTTGGTTTATTCCACTTTGACCCACCAAATTAAATTGAGGCGCTACACTAGCACCTGTCAAATTATTGCTGATTGATGGCCCTGCCACATCTGGTTCTCCAGGAACCTCTACTGCCGTAATCTGTCGCGCATTTGCTATACCCTGTGCTATGATGCCAGCCGCCCCAACATAGCCAAATATGCCCCCTTGCGCTAGCGCTTTAGTTGCACCCGTGTAAGTGTCAATGGCTACCTGTGCTAAGGCTAGAGCCTTTCCTGCTGCGGTGTTCTCACCAACTAGAGCCGCTACGCTAGATAGGGCCTGCTGGATAGTAGCCACTTTAGCATCCTGTAGGGTTTTCTCTAGTACAAGTCTACGCGATGCGTTCTCTGCCTCTAGCACGGCTAGTTCCGCCTCAGCATCTGCGCGTTGCTGCGTGCCTTCTTTGTATAGGGCAATTTGCTCTTCTAAGAAAGCCTTTTTTGTGTTAAACACATTCTGGGCTATCTCAATCTCCTTCTGTGCGCGAGCGACCTCATTGTCTATTAACTCTAGGCTACCCTCCTCTTGGATTTGATATATCTCAGCAGCCGTTTCTTTTTCGGTTCGCTGAAGATCTAAAAGTTCTTGCTGCAAACCAATGCGGTTTACAAGAGCCTCAGAGCGTTGGCCCTCTAGGCGTTCGCTCAAATCTATGATTTCTAATTCGGCCTGCTGAAGGGCTACTAGGTTTTCAGTCGTTTGGGCACGCGCATATTGCGCGGCAGCATAGGCCCTCTGAATCTCTAACTGCTCTAGTTCCTTTTTGGCCTGCTCTTCCAGCAATTTAACCAAATCCTCATTCGCCTTTTGGCGTTCGGCTATGCTATTGCTTACATCGTCTCTGATTTGCCTTAATTGCTCTTCGCTGCGCTGGTACTGCAACTGAATCTTTTGCCGCTGGACGGCTGCTAATTGGGCTGCTTTCTCTAGTTCTACTAGTTCTCTACCCTCTTTTACTGCCTCTTTGATTCGGTTAGGTATCTCCTTTGCGAAGTCAACAGCTTTCTGAACCACATTCTGAACAAGTTGTATGCCCCCCTCTTCAACGCCAACTAGCGCATCTACTACATCAGCACCTGCTGCTTTTACATCCTCAAGGGCTGCTGCAAACTCACCCGAAAATAGGTTTACTAGTGCCGAACCCAGATGGCCTACAGAGGAAAGGATTTGGTCAAAGAAGTTTAGTACATAATCCTGTATGGCTGAACCGAAGTCCTTAATGGACTGAACAGGGTCGCTGAATATGCGATTCAACATATTCATCACAGGGGGCAAAACCGCCCCAGCCAAATCACTAAATAAAATCTTAATGGCATTCAATGCAGTATTGAAGATGTCCATGACCTTCTGATTGCCTGTGAAGATCTCCTTTAACTGTGTGAATGCGGCTATAATTAGGCCGATTCCAATAGCCTTTAGGCTAGTGCCTATGGCAGATATACCCTTGCTGAGATTCTTGCTGGTATCGCCTAGATTCTTAACACCCTTGTTAGTGTCCTGTATCTGGTCTTCTAGTTGGGCTACTCGGTCATTGAGTTGGTCAATAGCATCAATGAGTTTGGAGGCATCACCTTCAATCTTAATAGTTTCTATTACTGCCATTACCTACGCTTAAAATACTCAGTCCAACTAGTGGGCAGTTGGTATTTGCCCTTTGCTATATCTACATTTTTGCTTACCCCGCGCCAATCATTGGCTTGAAGTAACTCTATTAAATAACTCAAATAACTAGTCTTCATACATCATTTAGTAATTCCAAAGTGGCTTTTCCCGTTGTCATATTTAGGTTTGCGCTATTGACAATCCACTTTTGGTTGTTCCAGATAATCTTATTCTTTAGGTCAAAGTTGATAATCTTACCTAATGGCATCTGAGCCTCCACCTGCACTAATCTTCTCTTTGTGTCATATAGGTCTGAAATGTAGTCCTTCCAATAGGTCTGATATAGGCTCTTACCTACAGGTGTTAGGTAGAATGGGTCGGTGTCCGCACCCCAGCAGATAGAATAGGCCAATCCCGTACCTGTGCTCGTGCTGGATGTATTAGCATACCACACTTGATTCACTTGTGTTTCCGCATTTGCCTCATCTACAAAAGAGATTGGATTGGATGATATGTCTAATGAAAACTCCCCATAGATCAGTATGGGCGCACCGACATACGGCTGAAAGCGATTTTCAAAGTCAGTATCAAACTCCCGCGTTTGCGATTTGTAGACAAGGATGTTTGTGAGCGTTCCGCTATCAATATCTGTAAGGCGTTCAAACAGGGGGCATTCAAATGGTAACTCCACTTGATATTCTTCGCCATCAAATGCGAAATCTGCCCTCAGTTCACCGAACCCTGTGGTATTAGTACGCTGGTACTCAAAACCCAAAATCTGCTCTGTATCTTGATATTCATACGAAATTCTGCGATATAGGTTTGGCCTGTTAATCGTGATTTCGTTTATGTCCATAAATGAGGATAGATCTTGGTCTACGCCATCTGCGTACCAATCATCTAATGTCTGTAAATTAAATTCAGTAGTGCTATTTGGGGTAATGACCAAATTATGCATTTTAAAGATTCCAGCGAGGAAATCAGCCACCTTAATTTCGGGCATTAGGGGTGACATCTCCAGAACAAATGAATATGTGGCAAAAGCCGTTTGGTCTACCTCAAATCTTTGAGTAATAGTGGATTCATCATAGGCCGTATAATCGGTCACTTGGTAGTTAAATGTCGTTGCTGATCTTGGGCGTATCTTAATTTGTACCTCATCGCCACTATCAAAGCCATAGCCTTCAAAGGTGATTAGAACGCTTGAGGCTGGGTGGGCATCCTCTTGCGCTACGCCTATCTGCACTCCGTTTTGGAATAGCCCAATCTCATAGGCTGCGCTAACATTTTGAATGGTGATTCGTAGTTCATAAATGTCCGTAGCGACAACGGTCCAAGTTTCAGTAGATAAATCAAACTCTACACCTCCACCTGTGGTTCGGTTAAAGTTGATTAGTTGCCAGCCAATAGCCGTAGCCGAATCATATAGATAACCCTCGTAGCGATGCGCCCACAGGAACAACTTGTTGAACTGCGTATCGGACATAAAGTCACCAACAAAGTTGATTCCGTATTTGGATTCAATGGCTTCAAAGAGCTTTACAACCTTGATGGCGGGTTTTACCTCATAATAGTGAATGCCGTGATGGTGGCCCGCGTGGCCCGTTACAAATTGAATGTCATCTTCGTGGCGCGGGTCAGAGGAGTTGGATACATTGTACACCCAATTCCTTACGGGAGACATTAGGGGATAAAATACCTCTCCGCTTAATAAAGCGTCTTGTTCAAAGCCCTGCTGAATTGTTGCGCCATTATAGTCATGGTCATAGGCGCTAAGATCTAAATCATATAAGTAGTCCTCACCAAATAGGTCTGTAAGATTTACTAATTCCCCGTAGAATGTAATGGTGTATGCGTATGGCTCTGTTCCTTTAGTCAGTACAGATTCTATTTGGATTACGCCAGACCTAAATGGTAATGAGTTTATCTCAATTTTTGCAGGAACACGAAGGCGATAATCATAAGTGTTGGCTACCGATGTAGATGAAGAGCCACCACCCCAAGTCTGAAGTTGCGTTTCCCACGCTCCAATCCAATCATTCCAAATGGGATAATTGGTAGTTGAGCTTGTGGTAATACGAGAGGCATCTACATCCGTTCGGTAGTAGTGCTTAAATATCTCATTGTTTATTCCACTAGCAGGAATGGTGAATGACTGCGTAAAGTCTGTAAATACTCTACTAAGATCTTGAATGTTCTGAGCCGAAAGGGTTATACTAATCGCCTCATCTTGAAATAGGTCAAGTCGGTAATCACCTATGTAGATGTCTACTTGGTTCATCGGATAAGGCTTCTCTCGTTAAACGCTACATCAAAGGTTAAGGTGTAGTTTATGTTCTTGTCATTTACGCTTTTCTGGTAACGAATACTGCCTCTTTGTGGGTTGGCTGCTACCCAAGCACCATTCATCAAAATGGCTACGCTCTCACTCATGAGGATGTCCTCAATAACATCATCGTAGTTCTCATCTACCCAGCCTGTATTCATTGTGATAGCGTTACGAGAATTCACATTGAAGTCTTGGTATTGTGCCACCTGCAATGAAGGAGTAGTGAAACCATCTTGGTAGATGCTACGCTTGTATTGGTCATTGGTGAAATTGCCTTGCTCAGTACTCACCTTAAAGAAGGTAATAAAGTCAGCCACGCCATAGCGGTTCACAAATGACACTTGGTAGGGTGTGTACTTTGGTTCGCAGACAAGAGTATAGCGCACGGAGGCTATTACATCTCCCCCCGTGTTTCTCAAGATGACATCGTAATAATCTCCATCGGAATGGTTAATGGGTTGAATGCTTGCATCTAATCCAGAGTTACCATTTAGGTTTGCTGGGCCAACACCCGCATAAATCACAAGGTCTTGAGTGTCTCCACTCACAGGGTCGGGAGGCGTGGAGGCAATACCATCCGTATCGTAGAAGGTGTCCGAATCCCCATTGTTCCAAGTGATGGTTATGAAGCCCAAGTCGTTTGCTGCGCTATTGTAGATGGCAAGGCTTTCATAGTTAGAAGATAGCACTTGGCGGGTACGGCTAACGGCAAGAACGGGCGAGGTTACTGAAGGGTTTGTTGGGTTGAATTTATCTGCCCATCCTTGAGTAGCCAAGAACTTGTTTGCCGTAGTGGTAGCCCACGGGGCGGTTGTGGGCGCAGCACCATTGTCCGAATAAGTCCAATCTCCCGTAGCATTAACCCATAAGGCTTCGTTTACGGGGCTTTGCTCATAGAAAGATGCATCGTATACGCTGAAGTCGTGAGAGAACTCTGAGCGCACTAAATCACTAATTTCAAAGTTGACAACCTCACCAATAGAATAGGACTTACTTAATTCGTAGTTGTTATCTGTTGGAACAGATGTTCCACTCCAGATCTTCAGATTTAAAGTCATTGAATCCAACGAGTCGTTGGTTAAGGTGTTATTCTTCCCTGTGTAGAAGATAGGGCTTCGCGCCATCTTCAATGATGAGGGATAGGCAATACTTGGTGTGCTCATTTTCTAGTAAATTCTTGTAGGTCTTTATCTGTTAATGCAAACGCCTCAACTATCTCTGATGGCAGTTGCTTATAGGCTAGGCCAAAGGGCCGTGAAAAAAAGTTAGATGGGCGTATGCCTGTCTGGTAAATAGATCTTGCAATAAGGAAAGCCGTTGATTCGTAAGACATAAATTTACCTGTCTTTCTATCTCTGAATTGAAACCTGCGGTCACGAACCCATTTAGGGATGGATTCACGCAGGCCGCCTTTGCCTTTTGATTTTCCAGAACCAAACTTATAAGGACTATTTGGGGCTTTGTCAGATGAGGATTTACCCTTGACACCCTTGTCTACGAAATTTCCGTAGTCCTCCATGTTAAACTTTAAAGAGAACGAAGCACCCGTTTGGGATACCTCTAGTTCGTAGTTAATGGAGTTATACAGTTCCTTAGTGACATTCTTGTTCTTTTTGGACAGGTTAGACTTCGCCTGTTGCACGACATATTTGCCGAACTTATTTAGTACTCGTTCTAGATTGTCCTTCCGTGACATTAGCAGGTGCTGATTTCTGTGTTAGGTAGAATCACATCAAATGTTGCAGTCCAGCCAGCCAGCAAATTCTCAAAGCGTTCCGTGAATGGAATGCAGGTAGGAGAGCCGCTTAATTGATATAGGTCGGTGTAGAGTGTGCCGCGCTTGAGTTGTGCCATTAAATCGTTTAAAACGGCCAACTGCGTGTTTAATACATCCTGCTCATTACCCGTTCCATAGAAGATTTCGTTTTGATCTCGTGGGTCAGCCTTTGAAACATCAACTATATCCATAGCCATCACAGATAGGTTAATGGTGACGGTCTGCTCATCAATAGTGGCTTGGTTTACCATTATGTGGGCCAGAGGAAAAATGGTCTGCTTGTTCAAATCCACATCAAATATGTCACCGAAAGTGACCACATTCACTTGGCTATTAGCTTCCAGCGTGTCTTTGATGGTTTTGGTTATGTTGTAGAACTGCCTCATTTCAGTTTGCTCTTTAGTAGTTTAGATTCTAATTCTATTTTTTGCTTTTCGTAGGTAAGGAAGGTAAGGCATTGGTGAATGGGTAGCCTTGATACTTCATCAAATCGTCTAACATCTCCCTTAGCAAGGGAATAGAAGGAGTTGTACCAGCCCCACCTTCTTGTGAATTGGGATTCTGGGGAGTAGTCGGCTGAGCCATCCGTATTTCCTCCAAAGAGGTCAGTATATTGCTCAATAATTCGCTTCCTAAAGTCCAAAAAAAAAGCACCGCACCCATAACCACATCCATTGGGGCCTGTTTCATAGCCTCTGCTGCACCTTCGTCTGCTTCATAAGGCGCTACCCTATAGCGCTTCCTAATACGCTCTGTAATGGGCCGATATAGAACGGCCATTGTCCTGTGCAAATTCTGTATGTCTTGCAGATTTGTGTCAAGATCCACAAACTCTCCGTAGGTGATGTCCTCTAGTGATGGAATAAAGCCGTATTCCTGCTCTCCCATCTTGAAGATTGGCGTTAGAGATGGCTTCTGCTGCATCATTTCATTGATATATCTAATCACGCCAGACACATCTCTGAATTTGATATTGGGCAGTTGGTCCAATGGAACGCCACAGAAGATCTCCAGAGCCTTTTTGGTCAAGAACTCCTCGTCACCCTCCAGCCGCGCAAAACGCTGATACTGCTCAAGGGTGATTTCGGACAGGGATGTGGGTACAATGACTTTCAGTTCCATCATATAAATAACTTATTTAAGCGAATTTAAGGCAAAAGAAAACCCCGCTCAATGGCGGGGCTGATTTAGTTGGGTTTAGTTAGAACCCGTTTCGGTCTAATTCTAGACCTAGATAGTCGGCTGCGTAGTTGATGTGTTTCTGCGTTGTATTTGACCACCATCCTAGTTGGATGAGTTTGCCGTTACGCACTTCGGCTACTTTGGTTCGGTAGGAGATGATGCTTACTCCTTCTTTGCGCAGGTTCTGCTTGTACTTAGGGAAATTCATAGTTGTGTATTTATTTTTCGTTAGAGTAAAAGGCCTAGTGGGCTTGCCTTTCGTATTCTTCATCTGATTGTGCCCACTCTTTACATTCGCCACAGATGCCCCAACCATCTTCGTATTGGTAGAGATTTGCACCGCAGCATACGCTAGTTTCGTATCGCATGGTGTGTGATTTTTAAATTGCTTCTACTAAAGATAGGGGTACATTGTAACTAGTAAACCTATCTGTCTTTAATTGTACTGATGCCTTAGTGCGACGAATGTCTGTGAGGATGAATGTTTGGCCATACACTCTTGCGTGATTAACCATTACCTCCATGCCTACCTGTAGAGATGACTTGGCGGCCTTAATTTTCAATTCACGCTCTGCTCGTCTTTTCATATTTAGGCTAGTTACAATCATTGCGTTTAGGTCACGCAACTCTTGCTCTGATAGGTTTGTCGCTATGATTGCGTTTCGGATGTCTTCGTAGTTTTTCATTGTAGTGTGTGATTTAAATAGAGCCGCCCCGAAGGGCGGCCTTTGTTTTTAATAGCGGCCTAGATGCGCTCTAAATTCGTCCATTTCCTCCGCGTGAAACTTTGCTTTCTCTATAGCACATTTAACCGTATCCATAGCCTTGTATGCTCCTAATGCTTTAGCAAGGTCTTCCTTGGCCCATGCAATTTCATTTTCGCTACCTCCGTGTTTCATAAAGGCATCTAGGCGGAGTTGGTAAATGTTAATCTCTCTGCTATAGTCAGCAGCGCAAGCGTTAATCGCGGTAAGTACTTGTTCGTGTGTCATTTTAGTGTGTGTTTTTGATTACAGGACTAAGTAATACACAAAATCCCATATATCAATGGTTTGAATAAAAAAAATTATAATGTGGCTAAAATCAGCGAATGTTGTACTTCCCGTGATTCGGCCTGCGTAATTTATTGAAGATCGCGTAGCGTGTCGCATCAATAGCGTGATTCCACGCATCAATGGGTTGGTTCAGCATATTGCCGTTCTTATCCTCTTTCCATTTGTAGTTCTGAAACTCCTTAATCAGATTAAGTGAAGTCTTAGTCACGAAGATCTTATGCCTTTTCAGAATATCAATACCAGCCAATACCGAATCCTGCCCCTTCTCTGAGCCTTTTACATTCCACCCCATCCTGTGCAGTTCCTCAATAGATTTTGGCTCTGCGCTATCAGCCCATATCTCATCGTATCTCGTGAGCCCTAAGGCTTTAAAATGCTGCGCTATGTCTTGGTTTGTGAGGTTGGTGTGGTATAGTAGTTCGTTTAAGTACAGATTGTCACCCTCCTTATATACTTGAATGAGCGTAGTCGGGTCATTGGTGAACCCGAAGTCCATACCCAGCGAAAGCGGCAAGCCTTTAACCTCTTCTACTAATGAGTATTGGAATATGGTGGCTCGGCTGCTGCCCCTCTCTCCCAGACCATAGATGCGCCAATAGTCATCATCGGTATCTCGCAGGCGCTCAATCTCGTCTATGATGGTTTTATCTAGGAATGGGTTATCTAGATATGTGGTCTGATAGAATGAGCAGTCATCACGGGGAATGACCTTGTCGTATATCCAATGGTGCGTATCAGATGGGTTGTAGTCAATGATGATTCGGCCATCGGTACGGAAGACAAGTTGTTGCCAGTCCTCGTAGTATAACTCGTTACCCTCATTGATGTACAATAGATTCCGTTTACGGCCACGAATCTTCTGGGGCTGGTCTAATGATATAAACTCTACTAGGTTGCCGTTAAGGTGATATTCTGCCGTGCTTTTGTTGTGGAATGATTCCGAGTACAAACCATACCTCTGCAAGATCTCCATGAAATCACGCATCGCAGAAGCTCTGAGAGATGGGTAAGCCTTACGGCATATCGTAATAATCTTGCCTGTGTTTTTCTCGCAATAGTGGAAGATTATCCATAGCAGAATGTTGTAGGTCTTTCCGCTACGGGTTCCTCCCTGCTCAACGACAATCCTGTTCTCGTCATTCAGTAGGTGTCCAAATACCTTATTGGTCTTTACTTGGTGAGCCAATGATTTCTACTTGGAATAGGTTGTCACCTGTGGTTTGCAGTTCTTGGCGCTCTACATAGCCCCTGTTTTTACCCTTTGTCTTTAGATAGAAAATAGTGGCCGTGACATTACCCTCGTTTATTTGCTTATGGAGTTGGCTTTCTGCGAAGTCAATAGCCACATTTTGCAGGTCATCAATGGCCTCCTTAAATGCCTTGTCCGTATTGTAGTACTCATAATAGGTAGTGCGACCAATGCCTACTTTTTTACAGGCAGTAGTCACAACACCGAGCGATTGTTCCATCGCTTCAATGAGTGCTCTTTTTGTCTGTTCGGTTTTGTTCATTTTGGTTGCCACGCTTTAGAGAAATCCTTTTCTTCAAATATCTGGCTCTTTGGTATGCCTGCCTTAAATAATAAGCGTACCACTTCGTCTTTCTCCATCATAAGTCGTTCCATAATTTCTTCGCCTGTGAGTCCGTTGTTTACCATGTCGGTTACGATGTCGGACATCTCTAGTACTCCGTGTGTTCCTCTGGCGCGATTATGACGAATGGTAGCCATTCGCTTTTGGTTTTCGTCTGTGGGGTTTAGTACAACTACGGGTACTAGCCCATCGGTGAGTGCGAAGATCTCCTTGTGTCCAGAAACCGTCCATCTGTGGAAGCCATCTACAATAGTACCATCAGCGTTGGCCACAATGGGTTGTGTCCAGCCATCCTCTAGGATAGATATTTTTAGAAGTTTTAGTTCGGGTGGGGCAACCTTATTAGGGTTGTAGTTATTGGGCTTTAGTTCCTCTCGGTTCATCCAAGTGATTCGTGAGAGTGGCTGCTTTTGTAGTTTATCGTTTTCCATATTGCTTTAGTGCTTGTTCCATTGTGATGCCTAGTTTCTCTCTAGTCTTAGTCGCTTCTGTGTTTAGGTAGTTTGATTGGCGGCCTTTGAAGTCACCGCGTATAGCGACACGGGTGAGCCATTGCCACGATGTACCAGATACGGGGTGAGGCTGAATCTCTTGGATAGCATCGTCCGTTTGTTTGTAGTGGCTCTTTATGTATTTATTTATGGCTACTTTAACATCATTCTTTGCCTCTGGCTCGTAGGAATCAATTACGACATTCAAATACTCTTGGTAGCTCATGTGGTCTGGCTTTACTTTAGAGTTTGAATAGAGGCTAGTATTAGCGTATCTCCAAGCCGTAGCCACGCCTTGAACCCTGTATAGCATCTTAAACCACATCTCTGGGAAACACTCTGAATATATCCATAGGCCACGCAGGGGCTCTTCCCCAAATGGAGGACATACCCGTTGGTGCAGGAAGTCGTTGTGTAGTTTGGTTTGATTGAAGATGTCGTAGGTCTTGTTATAATCCCAGCCGAACTTGTGAACGGCCAGCCACACATCCTCGCTTGACCAATCGTACACAGGAAAGCAGCGATACTGATTACTAGAGGATTCCGACTTTGAGTTTATAAAGGCATCGTTCTTCTTCTTAGCGATGACTTGATACCTGCGTAGGCTCTCTTGGGTACGAATGCCTGTAAGCATTGCGATACTACCTTCAGATCTTGTGTAAAGGCTAGGGCTGAACTCTTGGAATGACATTCCCTTTTTAAATCGTGGGTGTTCAGTTATAGCCTCTGGGGGTAGTGGGCGAACCCATAGGTCTTCCTTTTCCTTATCCCAGCAGTACCAGAAGGGTTCCT
>Ga0070753_1000879_pt1 | contig 17365 bp, 24 predicted proteins | sample VirMetDEL_Aug_31_FD_77441 | JGI IMG/M metagenome (GOLD analysis project Ga0070753, IMG submission 77441) | Aqueous microbial communities from the Delaware River and Bay under freshwater to marine salinity gradient to study organic matter... | ecosystem: Environmental > Aquatic > Marine > Coastal... | reverse complement strand
TTTCGTGTTCTGTTTTCCCTGTGAGGAGCTTCTCAGCCTTCTTCTCACCTATGCCCTTCACACCTACAATATTATCAACCCGGTCGCCTGTAAGCATTTGCTTATAGAATCTGTACAAACCCTCCTCCTCTGTAATCCTGTACAGATCTTTACGAACAAAGTTGTAATGCCATCCTGCCACTTGATCAAGATCTTTGTCTAATGAAACAATCACACTAGACTCTCCTAACTCAGTGGCCCGGATCGCTAGCATATCATCTGCTTCCATGTTCTCAGATACTTTTGCCTTCCATGACAACTCCAAGTATTCACGCAACAGATGATAATGCACTGGCTTTTCGGTCTTTGCACGATTGCCCTTGTACGGCACTGTGACAGCCACATCGTTGCGGAAGTTGGTCTTACCAGTTAGATGTAGCTCCCATGTCTGAACTTTTGGTAGATCAATCAGCAACAAGTCTTCAAGGAATGTCGCCATCGTTCTGATGGCAACGTCCTTTGATTCATTGTTGGTTGCAAACCCAATCCGGTAGTTCAGGATGTCAGCGTCGATAAGAGCGTGTTGCATCACAAGATCTCGTCGTCGCCATCATCCATGATGACTTCTTCGACAGGCGCACCAGCAGACTCATATTGCACGAGGTCTGTGATAACAAACTTGTTAAGCGAAGCACTGCGACCTGCTTTGTTCTTCCAGTTCCAGTCGTAGAAACCGACCAGTGCGATGGCTTGAGAGCCGTTACCAATTGGCACGTCTTCAAGGATTTCCCCATTAGCGTCGTATGCACGAATAGGGTTGGTAGACTTACAGGTTATGAAATAACCCTTACCGTCTTTTTGATTGACTGTCAGCCCCATAGACTCTAGGGCAGAAACAGCACCATCGGAAAGATTGCACAAGTCAACCTGATAACGGTCAGACATCTCGTTCTTACGATTGAGGTAAGCCCACATCACGTCAGCCTTGATTTTTACACGTTGTGTGTCGTTCATAGTCATTCTCCTTACTGGTGACTAAAGTAATATTATACACTATCTTTAGTGTGTTTGGTACCAATTTTTTCCTATTTTTGATTCTGCTTCTATTGGGCAACGTATTGCCAAAGCATTCCCTGCAGTTTTAGCGGCTTCACACATGATTGCCGCAACTTGTTCGCCATATCTCTCCTCTGTTTCAATTTGTATTTCATCATGTACGATAGCAACTTGTTTGACAGGGATGCGTTGTTCCCTAAAAACTTTATGCGCTTCGATACACCACTGTTTTGCAATAATAGCACCGCATCCTTGAAGGAGGCTGTTAAGTGCGGCGTGTTCTGATCTGACCAGTATTCTTCGACCATCAATGCCCGGTACATACCCTTTTGTCGCCACTTGCGAAACCTTCTCCATAAGCTGCTTGAGCTTAGGGGTGTTAGCATAAAAACGAAATAAGATTTCATTCCCTTCTTTCGCTCCGCCTCCAACGATACTGCCAACTTTGGCTGGGCCTGCGCCATAAAGCACTGCATACTGCAGGGTTTTAGCTTGCGGCCTTGTAAGACCCGCCGCATCGGCGTTCTTCTGATGGATGTCGCCATTCAACAATTCCTCTTGCCATTCTTCATCTTGCATGTAATGCGATAAACATCTCAATTCTACCCCAGAAAGGTCTGTACCTACTAACACGTTGCCGTTGTCAACAGTCCACAAACTTCTGATTTCTTCTCCATACGGCTTGGTCACACTAGGCACTTGTCCCAAATTAGGATTTCTATGCGCCATACGTCCAGTAATTGTCCCTTGTGTGATAACACCGCCATGTACACGATGAGTGGTTTTATCGACATGTTTTAGCCATGAGTCGATCATGCCGACACGTTTTTGAATCATTAGATATTCTGCAATCAGTTGTGCTTGCGGGATATCAATATCTTCTAGTGTGCCTTCATCGACGATAGGCTGGCCTTTCTCCGTGTGCTTGTTAGGTACCCAGCCAAGGCTCATTAATCGCTCTGCAATCTGCTTACGTGAAGCCAGATTAAACACTGTCACCTTGTCTTTTAGACGCTTCCCTGTTTTCTCCGACCAGCGTTCTTCAGTAATTGGCGGAAATACAGCCTGTACTTCATCTTCAATAACGCCCATTCGATCTGACAGTTTAGCTCGTAATAGCTCACACGCATCAATATCCAACTTAAAGCCGTTTTGCTCTTGTTTACGACAAAGCACAGCAATGTCGTGTTCAAGCTTGATACTTTGCTCAGAGTTCTTCCAAGCTTTAAAGCCTGCCATAAGGTGCTTGTATAGCTTGGTAGTGAGCTTAACGTCTTGGATGCAATACTCCTGCATCTCTGGCGTAAGCCCACCATCAAAGTCTGCAAAGGCAAAGTCAATTTTGTTGTCTTCAAGTCTCTGTCCCCATGCTTTCAGGCTGTGGCCTCCGTCGATGACGGGGTTCAAAAGCCTTGAAAGTATCAACGTGTCTACCGCTTTCGATTTCGGTATCCCAATGTTCCACACTTTCCGCAACACTGGTGCATCGAAACCAATTAAGTTGTGACCGATGATTTGATCGTATGCCTTTACCAGTGGAGCCAAAGTTGATGCTTCTGTATGACATTGTACTTCTCCTGTCTCAACGTCCTGTGTCACTACTATCCAAATCAAGTTGTGGGTGCTGTTCGTCTCGATATCGAGTATAAGTTGTTTCATCTCTATGTGCCTGAAAAGTGCATTTACGTGTGTTTCTGTCGAATAGTAGAATTTGTACGCCTAGTTTTACCTGACGCTCTGTACGTTTACCTCCGTACTGCGTACATTCTGTCGTCTCATCATACTTTGTTTTCACATCGACTAAGAACATTTTACCATACTGATCCATGGCAATCAAATCAACAGGGCCGTCGCATCCGCAATTACGGAACACTTCATAGCCCTGATCCCACAACCATGTCACAGCATAGTATTCTGCGAAGTCACCAATCCTATTGTTTGAGAAGCTATCTGGTAAAGTCATAGAGCATCCTCGTCAGGTTCGTGTATCTCCGTCATCCTGCCTGTCTCAAGGCTATACAGCAACGCACAAGCCTTACCGGTGGTTCCACTAAAACGATTCTTTAAGACACGGACATATGTTGTATTACGTTCCTTGATGTCGTCTGCCTGACCATTACGTTCTAGTCCAATCACCATGTCTGAAAGCTGTGCAATAGAGCCAGATCCACGTAGCTGTGCTAGGCTCGTCGCCGCACCTTCTTCATGACCTTTGGTGTCAGGACGTTTAAGGTGTGACACACAAATCACAGAGATGCCAGTTTCCTGTACTAGCATCCGCAATTTAGTCATGATTTCGTCGATTGCCTTTCGCTCATCGCCATTAGATTGTGCGCTGACAATGATGCTAATATGATCGACAAACACATAATCACATCGAGCCACCTTGGCAAGATACCGTACACGATTGACGATATTATCAACGTCGCTGGAACCGAAATGATCAAACAGATACACACGATCTGTGCCAAGTGTCTGATTAAATGCATCGTCTTTCTCCTTCTGTGTGGCAACACAGTCTGGTAAGTGTAATGGCTTGTCAGCCGCTAACGACATCAAAGACAATCCTGTCTTACGTGTCGATTCTTCTAGGAACATCAGGCCGATGTTAGACTCTGTGTTCTGAAGGATGTGCCAGATGATTTCACGTAAAAACTGAGACTTACCTAAGCCTGAGCCTGCCGTCACTGTCACAAGTTCTTCTTTACGAATCCCATACGTCAGCTTGTTAAGCCCGACGAATGGATAGTTAACGTCAGACTTCTGTACAGGCTTCATCACCTCATCGTACAGGTTGGAGCCTGCAACAATGCCATCGGGTGTCCAGCGTTCAGCGTTCTTCACAGCGTTCAAGTAGTCTGCTGTGCGGTTGGCTTGTAAGAAGTCTGATGCGTCCTTCAGTCCATTGACAGGGACAACACAGCTTGCCTTGTGACTGAACAGTTCTGCACAGTCTGCCTGTGCCTGCACACCTGACGGATCACTGTCAAAGTTGAAGACAACGTGTTTGAAGCTGTCTAGGTATTCGTAGTTGGCTTTGCAGTCTTTTAATGCAGAGCCTGCACCGTTGCGTACAGACACAACAGCCACCTTACGAACACCTAGCATCTGATAGGCTGACAACGCATCATACTCGCCTTCGACGACAACAATCGTATTACCGCCTGCAGGAAACTTATCCTGACCAAACAGCATCGGTGATGCGTTCCAATCACCTTCTGATTTGAACTTCTTCTCACCTCCGATACGTACCTTTGCGGCCTTGTTGTCGCTGTAAGGAAACACCATGTCATCACCACGTTTTCCTACCCCATAAAACTCACAGACAGTGGAGTTGATTTTACGGTCGGAGATGTTGCTGTAAAACACCCCCTGAGACGCATTGTAAGGGGTACTGGGCGGTGTTTTGGTAGGAAGGGATACTACCCTACCTGAAGAGGGCTTTACCCCTTCAGTTATACCTGAATTTTCAGGCGGAATATTACTACCGCAACTGAAGCAATGTCCCCATCCATTATCGTTGACTGCGAAAGCATCACTACTGTCACACTTAGGGCATCCAACGTGGGTGTCTACAAATGCCATTGTTTTCTCCTAAAGAAATGATGGCCCTTCGGCCTTGATTTTTTCGTAACAATCAGATGTGACTGTCACGTCTAAGCTGTGTGGATCTTGAAGCTTGCCATTAAACGCCTCTACGTCTAATTCTTGCAGATGCCAATAGTCCGGCATGTCTGGATAGTTTTTCTCAAACTTCCACGTTCCACAGAGTTCATACTCGTTCTCTGCATCGTCCCAGTACCAGTGGGTGCAGAAATAACATTTACCGTCTTGATACATCATTCGTCTCCTTGTTGACCTAATGATTCTAACACACGAGCCAACACTGTTTCAACATATGCGTGTTGTAATGTCTCCAGCCCTCTGTGGACATCGACTAACAACACCTCATCGTACTGTGCCGCTGTGCAGGCAAAATCGTCTACACCATAGTCGGTGTAATCATTGAAACGTTTCACTAGCTCATTGATGAGCATGTGCGTAGGAATATGATTCATTTGTTGCTCCACTTTTCAATGTGTTCTTCCAACAGTCGTGAAGAGAATGATGCCACGACAGCCTTGCCGTCTTTAGGCTCAAGCGACTCTTCCATCGACTTAAATCTATCATACAGTAATGGGTCGTCAGCGTCAAACGAATATTCATCCGCTAAAAACTTTGCCCACTTGTAAGCACTCTCGCCTGTCAAGCCACCGCTAATCAGGCTTCGTTGTACTGATGGAATCTTACCGGCCATGTTGTCTCCTATATAGTATGTAATACTAGATCTATGTATAGAATCCCTAAAGAACTAAATAGCTATTTAGCTAAATAGTCTATGTATATAGACTATATAGAAAAATATCATAAACTATCGCTATCGTCAAGCTCGTCTTGAACATCCATTAAATCAAATCTTTCAATGGCTTGTACGTCATTTCTAACAGAGTTGTAACAAACGTTGCACAAATCTATAAACTCACCAGTGGTAGAACTTTTACGTGTTGACTCAAAGTCGTTAAGCTCTGTGTTACATGCTTTGCATCTCATAGGTCTTACTGTCCCTTGGTTGTTTGGAAAGCTGGATTATACCACAATGTCAGGACAAGATCTAATAATTTCTGTCCTGTCTGTCGTGTCTATCGTGTCTATTCAGTTGGACACACCAGTCCTACGGGTTCAACAGTCCCAACATTTAGGTTCGACAGTCCCTTTAATATATAAAGCCTCGGCCTTCTGGCCGCTACGCACGTGGGCGACGCAAAAAAGTTATCCCCAGGTTATCCACAGCTTATCCACAATCTATCCACAGCCTGTTTTGCCTGTGCATAAGTGTTCGCAGAATTCTGTGGATAAAAATAATTTCAAAAATTTCTGTACTTATGGTTCGTTTTAGTGTACTCGCCCGTTTCATCTATTTTTTTTTCGATAGGGGCTTGTAATGCGATATCGTTTCATGCTTATAATGCGCCACCGCACCAATGCGGATTTTTAAACACTGAAAGGAAATAAACATGTTTAATTCAATTAAAAGTCTCTTCGTTAAAAAGCCTGTTCAAATTGAAACAGTAAAAACCCAATCGGAATTAGAAAACGATTTAGCCCGTGATTTGGTGCAATTCTATTTCCCTAATGACGAAATCGAATTTAAACCCGAATCCAAGGGTACTGTTCGATTTAACGTCGGCAAAATAGGCCTGCAGGGTTTCTATCGTATCCGTTCACGTAAGGATCGAGGTCTAGGGGCTAACCATGAAAATAGTTTTGATCAGGTACACGTCGGACGGCTGACTATTGCAGTTGAGCGACCAGCCGGTCGTGATATTTGGAATTTTGCCGTCGGGGCTTTAAACGAAGCTTAAAAACTATATAGCCCGTTTCGGCGGGCTTTTTTTATTTGGAGTATTTATGAAACCGTTCGATAACGATTTAAAAACTGTAAAGCGTTTATTAGATTATCTATTTGGCGACAAGCTTGAAGCCGTCTGGTATGAAAAAACCACCGTGTACGAATGCGAAGACTTGTATGACATGAAGGATCGACACTTTGGTTTTAGCCTGCCTGAAGACTTTACAATATCTACAGACGACTGGAGGGCTATTAATCGATCTTGTATGGATTACTTCGGGATTAATCGCTGGGACGACAGTACAGCCGGTAAAGCTTACATGGATTATTCAATAGGGTATAAACCAGCCAACGATTATCGGGAAGCCGAATATTATTTTGATTTGCAATACAGGATGGATATTTAACATGACAGTTATTGGATGGATTGAAATATTTGAGAATGATTCAATGGTTGGGCATTGCTCACCATATTATGATTTAAAAGAATGGTTAAACAAGGATAAATAAAAATGCTTACTTCTGAAATTACACCTGTTTCTAATCCTTACGCTGGTTCTAATTGGTGCGCTGGTTTCGATTGGTCGGTACGTGTACCAAACGACCTAAGTGGGCTTGAGATGTATCAGACAATGGACGGCGACCAGCCTTGTTATAAAAATGCTTGGTATATTGAGAAATTATTCGATGTAGTCGGATTAAAGTTTAAATCCGTTGCTGACTACCCAAAAGACAATAATACACTTCGTTATATGTTTAAAACCGAATCCGACGCCGATTTAGCGGCGGCGATCGTTAAAGGGTTAGATGTTGATCGTATGCAAATAGGGGCTATCTAATGAATTTATTATCAATCAATGGCAATTCTAAATTGGCCAAAACTAACAAGTATTCAGACAAATATTTATTTGCTGGATTGTCTTTAATGCCCGATGCAAAACTATGCCCTGCCAGTAAAGCGGCTGGCTGTTTTGATGCCTGTTTAAAATCAGCCGGTCGTGGTCGATTCAAGAATGTAATCGAAGCCCGCACTAGGAAATCCGAATTATTCCATAATGATTTTCCGGCATTCTTAAAACTATTAATTGCCGATATTGAATTTATGCGACGTAAAGCATATAGGGAAAATAAAATACCGGCTATTCGATTAAATGTTTTGTCTGATATTGCATGGGAGGATTTCGGCATCCCCCAAGCTTTTCCCGACGTGAAGTTTTACGACTACACCAAACGGGCTAATCGTTTGGGTACGACGCCAGACAACTACCATTTAACGTTTAGTTATTCAGGCAAGGGCTTGTATCGGAAATCGGTAGAGCGGGCTTTAAATATCGGCGCAAACATTGCCGTAGTCTTTAGCGGTGGATTGCCCAGCCGGTTTATGGACAGGCAGGTTATAGACGGCGACCTACACGACGTACGTGTTGACGACCCAAAGAATATTATTATCGGATTACGGGCTAAAGGATTGGCTAAAAAGTCTGACAGTGATTTTATTATTACCAATCCTGATTTAATAGCTGGAGTTTAAAATGATTAGTGCGGAATTGTTTTTATTGGTGGCTGGTATTGCCAGCTTTTCTTTAGTGTTGGGCTTTGGTGTCTTTATTATGGAGTTGTTTATTAATGATTGAATTAGCCGAAATTGTTCTAGTTAGTTTTCTAGTTTGGAAAATATTTATCGGCAATTAACCCGACACAATACCAACCGACTATATAGCCCGCTCCAATGCGGGCTTTTTTATGCCTGCACCATATGTACCGCATGCTTTAAAACCGACAAGCAGCATATCGCTTACAGCCATTCTAAGCCGCTACAAGCGACGCAATAGCCTTTCCTGTACCCTAGTATTACCCGATAGCATTACAGGCCGTTACAGGGCTTTACAATGCGTCTCAGACTATGGGCAAACAGACTGGATTTCATAGGCCTGTTTTAGCCCTAAAGGGTACTTAACTGTCACCCCTTTTTTACTGTCCAGCCTGTCCAGCCTGCATCGAATCCGGACAAAATAGCCTGTACAGCGACGCTTTACAGCCTGTGCAGAAACCTGTGCATAACTTTTTAGCCTGTAAAGTTATCCACAGACTTATCCACAGACTGCACAGTTATCCACAGGCTGTGCATAAAGTTATCCACAGGTTATTCACAGAACTGTGAAGTTATCCACAGCTTCTGCACAGGTTATCCACAGCTTATCAACCGAATCCTGTAAAGTTATCCACAGGCCTGATCGACCCCACGGGGAGGGGCTATCCAGTGTTTAATATATTATAGTACCTGCATAGATTTGCAAAAGAGCAAAATAGAAAAAGCACTTAAAAGCCTGTAAAATCCGCTAAAATGCATGAATATCAAGTATTTGATATCTTTACAGAATCTGCACTGATGTCTACCATGCAACATCCATGCCAAAATAGTTGACTTTGACGCTTTTTTGTGCTACACTATTCGGCCTATGGAGAAAACGGAATAGTTCCATGACTGAAATTGAAAAAAGAGGTCGAGGTAGGCCTAAAAAGACCGATGTTGTTGCCAAGAAAGAAGGCAATAGAGGGGTTAGAGGTCGCCCTCCCGGCGATGCCGCTATTATTAATGAGTACAAAGCTCGTATGTTGGCTTCTCCGAAGTCTACAAAGGTCATGGATGCCATCTTTGATGCCGCACTAGACGACGAGCATAAGAATCAAGCGGCGGCTTGGAAGCTATTAATGGATAGAATGCTACCTGTTAGCTATTTTGAAAAGGATAAGATGTCTCAAGGTAAAAATAGTGTGAGTATTACGATTACAGGCGTTGGGGCTAGTGCGTCAATGCATAACGATGAAGACATTATAGACATTGAACCGGTGGAATCAGATGACTGAAGAGCTTTTTGAACAGATTAAGTTAGATTTGACAAAGCACGAAGGTTGTAAGACAGAAGTGTATTTATGTTCGGAAGGCATCCCTACTGCTGGTATTGGACATGCACTGTACGGCGACGAAGAGATGGATGTCGGTACAGATGTCGATATGGAACAGGTGTTGGCATGGTTTAAGGAAGACTGTGACGAGGCGTTGGCTGATTGTCGAGTGTTGTTCTTGAATTTCGACAGCCTGCCAGATCAAGTTAAGCGTGTACTGGTGAATATGGCATTCAACATCGGACGCACTAGACTCGGTAAATTTAAAAATCTTATCAAAGCAGTGAATGAAGGTAGATGGACTAAAGCGGCTGACGAGATGGTAGACAGCCGTTGGTACAATCAGGTTGGTAATCGCTCTGTAGAGCTAGAAAACTGGATGAGAAACGCATGAGTTTATTTGATGAGTTGAGTAAAGAAGGCAGGGCTGTAATGCCTGCTCCTCAAAGAATGTTAGATCCTGAGAGCAAAGCGTACAAGCCTTTTCTCAGTGAGTTTGAGTACACACCCGGTGGACGTTACGTTGCAATGGGTGAAACGAAACAGGACATTACAGGACAGTTTCCTAAGAAGGCTGTAATTAAGATTGAGCCTGACGGTAAGGCGAAGATGCTTGTATCGCAAGAAACAACAGAATCCGATGAACCCGGTAAGCGTGTTAAAGGAAAGAGTAAAGTCAAAACCAATCTGTTTAAGCAGGAAGGTGGTTGGAAGTGGGACAAGGCTCCAGAGGGCATCGACCCTACACCAAACCCTAAGTTTCCTGTGGTGTCTGTAGAGAAAAGTAATAAGCACTACTACGCTATGCAGACAGAATATCCTGAAGGCGTAGAGATGTCTCGTTATCCAGACGAAAAGTCAGAGCCTCGTCTACGCCCTACAAAGTACAAAGGCGAAGTAGAGCTTGGTAAGCAAGTAGGAACAATTCGTACTAATGCAGGTAAACTACATCCTGTCTACGACAAGATAAAAATCTTTGGCCCAGCAGGTGCGGCAGTCGGACTAGGACTTTCTGCACTAGGTATGTCAGATGATGTGTTGGCAGGTGGTGTTGACATTGACGACTACACACCGGGAGACATATTAGACATGTTAGCTCCTCTTGGGTTTGAAATCCCACAAGCTGGTGCGGGATCTGACGTTGTACCGATGGATGAACAGGGCGAACCAGTCTATCCATTCCTAGATGAAATGGACATGCGTAATAATATGTTGATGCGGAACCCTCTGCTTGACTGAACTCAACGTAGAGCTACTCCCGTGGCAACAAGAAGTATTTGACAGCCCTGTACGTTTCAAGATAGTTGCGGCAGGGCGTCGTACTGGTAAGTCTCGTTTGGCGGCATGGATGCTCATTATCAATGCGCTACAAACTGGGAAAGGTCATGTATTCTATGTAGCTCCTACACAGGGGCAGGCACGGGATATTATGTGGAACACCATACTAGAGCTAGGCCATGAGGTGATAGCGTCTAGTCACGTCAACAACATGCAGTTTAAGCTCATCAACGGTGCGACAATATCGTTGAAGGGTGCTGACAGGCCGGAAACGATGCGAGGCGTGTCGTTGAAGTTCTTGGTGTTAGATGAATATGCGGATATGAAGCCTAGTGTGTGGGAAACGGTACTACGTCCTGCACTGGCTGACCAAAAAGGTGATGCTATGTTTATTGGTACACCGTTAGGTCGTAATCACTTTTACGAATTGTACAAGTACGGTGAGTTATCGGATGACCCTACCTACCAATCATGGCACTTTACGTCATACGATAATCCGTTACTTGACCCGGAAGAAATTAACATCGCTAAAAAGTCGATGTCTTCATATGCCTTCCGTCAGGAATTTATGGCATCGTTTGAAGCCCTTGGATCAGAAATCTTCAAAGAAGACTGGATCAAGTTTGTGGAAGAAGAGCCTGAAGACGGTGATTATTATATTGCTGTTGACTTAGCAGGCTTTGCAGACGTTGCCGGAAAGGCAACAGGAAAGAACAAAAAGCTGGACAACACAGCCATTGCCATTGTTAAGGCAAACACAGAAGGCTGGTATGTCGCAGACTTAGTGTATGGTCGTTGGGACGTAAAAAAGACGGCTAGAAAGATCTTTGAAGCTGTAGCGGCGTACGAGCCTGTTGCAGTAGGAATTGAGAAAGGTGCATTACGCAATGCGGTGTTGCCCTATCTGACAGATCTGATGAAATCCAATCAGAAGTTCTTCAGAGTGGAAGAGCTAACACATGGTAATAAGAAAAAGACTGATCGTGTCGTCTGGGCGTTACAGGGACGTTTTGAACACGGACAAATTACGATGCAGGAAGGAGAATGGACGGCAGAGTTTTTAGATGAGCTATTCCAGTTTCCCAATCCGTTAGTACATGATGACTTGGTTGATGCCCTTTCTTACATTGACCAATTAGCAAAGGTTTCTTACTACGTAGACTACGAAGAAGAAAATTTTGAATTTTTAGATCCAATAGCAGGGTATTAGATATGGACTATGAAAATCGCTCAACAGTTTTAGCAGGCTTAGAGAATTGGGTAATTAGCAAGTGCGACCAATGGCGTGACCATTTTGAAGCGAATTACGAACAGAAGTTTGATGAGTATTACAGACTGTGGCGTGGAATCTGGGCCGCTGAAGATACAATGCGTCAGTCAGAGCGTTCACGGATTATTAGCCCTGCCTTGCAACAAGCTGTTGAGTCTGCTGTCGCAGAAGTCGAAGAAGCGACGTTTGGACGTGGCAAGTGGTTTGACATCCGTGACGATGTACACGACGAAAACCCTGTTGATGTGATGGCTATCCGTAAGCAGTTGGACGAAGACTTCCAGCTAACACAAGTACGTAAAGCCGTTGCAGAATGTATCCTAAACTCTGCGATCTATGGCACAGGTATGGGTGAGCTTGTACTAGAACAAAAATTAGAAATGAAGCCTGCTACACAGCCTGTAATGGACGGTGCAATGTTATCGTATGGTGTTATGGAAACAGAGCGTTATGTAGTGAAGCTACGCCCTGTCCTGCCACAAAACTTCTTAATTGACCCTGTAGCAACATCTGTAGAAGAAGCACTAGGAGTCGCAATTGATGAGTTTGTTCCTAAGCATCTTGTTGAACAAGGAATTGAATCAGGGATTTATCGTCAAGTTGAATTAGAAGCTACATACACAGACACCAACCTAGAGGCCGATAAAGAAATTACAATGTATGACGACGATAAAGTACGTCTTACAAAATACTATGGGCTAGTGCCTTCTGAATTGTACTTTGATTCCATTACAGAAGGTTTAGAAGAAGAAGAAATTGAAGAACTAGATCGACCTACGACAGAATACGTCGAAGCCATTGTCGTTATTGCTAACGGTGGTCAATTGTTAAAGGTTGAAGAAAACCCGTACATGATGAAGGATCGTCCTGTTGTTGCATTTCCTTGGGACGTTGTTCCCGGTAGATTCTGGGGACGTGGCATCTGTGAGAAAGGCTACAATGCACAGAAAGCTCTCGACACGGAACTTCGTGCAAGGATTGATGCCTTAGCCCTCACTGTACATCCAATGCTCGCTGTGGACGCCTCACGGCTTCCTAGGGGTACACGGATGGAGATTCGTCCGGGTAAAACAATTCTCACTAACGGCAACCCTGCAGAAATTCTACAGCCGTTTAAGTTTGGAAACCTAGACCAGAACACCTTCAACCAAGCGGCGTCGTTGCAACAAATGGTGCAGATGGCTACGGGTGCAATTGATGCGGCAGGGATTCCGGGAAGTATTAATGGCGACTCAACAGCCGCTGGTATTTCTATGTCACTCGGTGCCATCATCAAGCGGCATAAGCGAACACTAATCAACTTCCAAGAGTCGTTCTTAATTCCGTTTGTGCAGAAAGCGGCGTATCGTTATATGCAGTTTGATCCTGAGATATATCCTGTACAGGACTACAAGTTTGTTGCCTCTAGCTCACTAGGCATCATTGCTCGTGAATACGAAGTGACACAGCTTGTACAGCTTCTGCAAACAATGTCGCCAGACAGCCCAATGTATCCGTTGTTGATTGAAAGCATTGTCGAGAACATGAATCTTGCCAACCGTGAAGAAATTATTAAAGGGCTACAGCAAGCTAATCAGCCTAATCCACAAGAAGCTGAGATGGCTATGCAGGCACAGCAGATGCAAATGGCTACACAGCAAGCACAGTTACAAGTGTACGAATCACAAACGGCTGAATCCCTCGCACGGGCTAGAAAGCTAGTAACTGAAACACAGTTTGTGCCTTACGACCATGAAACAGATCGTCTAAAGGTGCTTACCACCAACTTAGAACCGGGCGATCAAGACGAGAAAGAATTTGAGCGGCGTGTCAAATTGGCAGAGCTACTACTCAAAGAACGAGCCATCAAATCTGATGAGCGAATTGTAGACAAGCAAATGAGGGAAAATAATCTATGATTACCCAAGCTGATATTAATAAAATCCTTAAAGAACTGAACACAGTGTTAGAAAATGTTGACAAACGTTTAACGGCATTAGAAGAGCAATCTACGAAGCCAAGTGCGCCTGTCAAGAAGAAAGAACCTGTTCAGTCTTGACTTTTGGCACGATTTGTGCTAGAATAAATGTATAGACAACGCACCACACAAGGAGAATGTGTTGACACAAGAAGATGAAAAATACTACGAAGCCTATTTCGACTTATTCATCCAACCGGGTTGGAAGCAACTCGTACAAGAGCTAAAGGATATACTCGAAACATATCGAATAGAAGATATTGATAACGAGAATACGTTGGCTCGTGTGAAAGGCGAACGTAGTATGTTGTTTCGGCTTACCAATTTTGAAACAGGCTTAAAAGAAGCATACGAATCTATTTTGGAGTCAGAACGTGTTGAAACGGTTTGATTTCAAATGTACAGAATGCGGTCACATAGAAGAACAATGGGTGGAGTCCGATGAGAAACTCACCACTTGTTACGAGTGTGGTCACACAGCAGTGCGGATAATCTCTCCGATCTCTACGAAGTTTAACGGTGTTGGCTGGCCCGACGCCGATGATAAGTGGGCAAGAGATCATGAAAGAGCCGCACAGAAATAACACTTCCATAATGCTTTAATGCACGGAGTAATAATATGGCAACATTAATTGAGCGTCCTGAAGAAGACGAAAACGAAGAGTACGCAACTCTTGAACAACCTGAAGAACTAGCTCCTGAACAGCCTCAAGACGAGACACCTGAACAGGAAGATGCACTACCAGATAAGTATCGGAACAAAGACATTAAAGACATTGTTCAGATGCATCAAGAAGCTGAAAAGCTACTAGGTAAGCAATCTTCAGAAGTCGGAGAGTTACGAAAAATCGTTGATGATTTCGTCAAAACTCAGACACAACTCAGTTTAGAAAAAGAAAGCCCACAGGCGCAGGATGAAGAAATCGACTTCTTCTACGATCCTCAAGCCGCTATCAATAAGGCAATTGATAGGCATCCTAAAGTAAAGGAAGCGGAGCAATATACACAACAAGCTCGCCATGCGACTATTGTGAATCAACTCCAGTCTAAGCACCCAGACTATGGCGACATTGTTCGTGATGAAGAGTTTGGGAAGTGGATACAAGCTTCTAAAGTACGTACAGAATTATTTGTACGGGCTGATAAGCAATTTGACTTTGACAGTGCTGACGAATTATTAACACTCTGGAAAGAGCGTCAACAAGCCGTAAGTACAACAGAGACAATGCAAAAAGCCGACAGGGATCGCCAAGCAAGAGCCGCTTCTACTGGTAGTGCGAAAGGATCTGGTGAAGCACCAAGTCGAAAGATTTATCGTCGTGCCGACATTATTGAACTCATGCAAAAAGATCCTAAGCGTTATAATGCAATGTCTGATGAAATCATGAAAGCATACGCTGAAGGTCGTGTTAAATAATCTAAGCATTAAGGAGCTTATAAAATGGCACTAGGCACAAACCACGTCACCAATACTACGGCGGCAACTTTCATCCCCGAAATTTGGTCTGACGAAATCGTAGCGGCATACGAGAAGTCACTCGTACTTGCCAATCTTGTAAACCGTATGCCAATGACGGGCAAGAAGGGTGATACTATTCACATCCCTAAGCCTACTCGTGGCAATGCATCTGCTAAGGCGGCTGAAACTCAGGTAACACTGATTGCGGCTACTGAGTCAGAAGTACAAGTCTCTATAGACCAGCATTACGAGTATTCTCGTATGATCGAAGACATCACAGACGTTCAGGCGTTGTCTTCACTTCGTCAGTTCTACACGTCTGACGCTGGTTATGCACTTGCAAAGCAGGTGGACACTGACTTGTTCGCTCTGGGTAAGTACCTTGGCGACGACAACGGATCAGGCTCTGACTGGATTCACAGCAATTCCTTCTACATGGATGCTTCTACAGGCCTCACAGCCTATGCAGTAGACACTGTAGTTCCTGCTGATATCTTCTCAGACGCAGGCTTCCGTGCCGCTGTTAAGCAACTCGACGACAACGACGTTCCTATGGATCAGCGTTTCCTCGTAGTTCCTCCTTCAGTCGTACAGACTATTCGTGGCATTGATCGCTACAACTCTTCAGACTTCGTATCTGGACAGCCTGTAGTCAATGGCAAGATTGGTCAACTGTATGGTATTGACGTGTACGTTTCTACCAACTGCCCTGTGACTGAAACAGCCGCTGAAAACGCCGCTACCGGTGGTGGCGAGTTAAAGGCCGCTATCCTCGGTCAGAAAGACTTTGCAGTCTTTGCAGAGCAAATGGGTGTTCGCACTCAAACTCAGTACAAGCAAGAATTCCTTGGTGACTTGTTCACTGCCGACACTCTCTACGGTGTCAAGGTACTTCGTCCTGAGTCAGCTTTGGCATTGGTCTTCAACGCCTAAAGCACTACTGGGGAGTCTATTCAGGCTCCCCTTTCTTATTCTAATCTGGAGAGACTACATTGGCTATCTTTCGTGGTACAGGTGGTGCAGGTGACGCTAGCGCAAATGTCACAATCAACCAAGTTACAGAGAAAGCATTAGAGGCAGAAGCCTCAGCAACCAATGCCGCCTCTTCAGCTTCGTCAGCCTCAGATAGTGCATCTGCGGCGGCAACGTCCGCTAGTAATGCGGCGACTTCCGCAACATCAGCGAGCAACAGTGCAACCGCATCAGCGAGTAGTGCAACTACAGCAAGTACAGCCGCAACAGCGGCTCAGAATGCTCAGACTGCCGCAGAAGCGGCTCAAACAGCGGCAGAGACTGCAGAGACTAATGCATCTACTTCAGCCACGTCAGCGGCTTCTAGTGCAACCTCAGCGGCATCTTCAGCATCTGCGGCAAGCACAAGTGAAACGAATGCGGCCACTTCTGCAACTGCATCTTCACAAAGTGCAACTTCATCAGCTACGAGTGCAACTAATGCATCAACAAGTGCGAATACTGCTCAAACATACGCAAGTAATGCATTAACCTACTCAAACAATGCTTCCTCTGCACAGACAGCGGCAGAATCCGCTAGAGACGCTACACTAGCCGCTTATGATAACTTTGATGATCGTTACTTAGGGACTAAGGCTTCTGATCCATCAACTGATAATGATGGTAATGCATTAGTTGCAGGTACGCTGTACTTTAACAGCACCGATGGAATCATGAAACTCTACAATGGCAGTGCTTGGGTAGCCGCTTATGTATCTGTAGGGTCTTTAACAACTGATGATTTGACGGAAGGCTCTACAAATTTCTATTACACAGACGCACGAGTCGGTTCATATCTGACAACAAACTCTTACGCTACACAGAGCTATGCTGATGACTCTGCATTGGCACTCGCAATCGCACTAGGATAGGACAATGGCAAACACGTTCAAGAATTACACATCGGCATCTGTAGGCACATCACCTGTGACGGTCTACACAGTGCCATCAGCAACCACTGCGGTTGTCATCGGGTGCAACGTAGCAAACCGCACAGCATCGTCCATTACTGTGGATGTACAGCTAGGGTCTACCTACATCGTGAAAGGCGCACCAGTG
>Ga0070753_1000878_pt1 | contig 17366 bp, 24 predicted proteins | sample VirMetDEL_Aug_31_FD_77441 | JGI IMG/M metagenome (GOLD analysis project Ga0070753, IMG submission 77441) | Aqueous microbial communities from the Delaware River and Bay under freshwater to marine salinity gradient to study organic matter... | ecosystem: Environmental > Aquatic > Marine > Coastal... | reverse complement strand
TAAACCTATTAGGATAAAGATAGCAACTAATAGGACTTGATAAAAGCCGGCGGATCTCGTAAGGAGTAAGATTAGCTTGTTAACTGTTTTTTTCATGATATAACGGCTTTAGTATTTTCGGCGTATTTTTTTAGTATTTTCCTAATATTTTTAACAGTTCCCTCTGATATACCATGCTCTTTAGCGATCGCCGCAATAGATAAGCCGGCGTCGTTACTGGCTACTACATCGGCATAATTTAGGAGCTTGCTATATTCTTTAGACTGGATAGGGTCGTTAAAATTAACTAGACCTCTTATCTTGGCTAAAGATCCTGGCTCGGATCCTGGATCCTGGATAGTCATTTTTTTTGTCGAGGCGCCCGGTATAATTTTACCGTTTTTAGCCGGCTCTTTAACCTGGCTAACTCTCCGGTTATCGGATAGGGTAGGAGAGGAGTTAGCTTTTTTCGCCTCCTCCTTATCCTCTCTTAATCCGATCTCCTTAAAAGTCATATAGAAAAAGCGGCGGATAAATATTAGTAAAAAGATAATACCGATCTCGACGGCTACGGAGACGATTAGAGCTACGGTCCTATACTGCTCTACATCTATCGAGGACATTAGCTTAACTTCCTGGTTTTTAGTGTGCGCTCTCCCTTGCTCCTTATCCATTAAAGATAAATACTTGTCTACTCTCGCCTCCTTAGCCTGGATCGTCTCTCTAATATTCCATCCTAAGACCATATTAGATCCCTCCCGGACTAGGTTTTTAGGATCCTTCCTGAGAGAGGCGATCTCCGCTCGTTCCTGGGAGATCTTATCGGACCAATTAGCAGAGATAGAGCTAAGGTCGGAGATCTCCTCCGGCTTAACTCTGTTTTGGTATTCAGCTACGACGAGGCCGCCGTTAGTCGAGCTAGCTACGGAAAAGCTAATAATAACTACCAGAAAAAGGCCGGCGACATATAGAAAGCGAGACTCTTTTAAGTAGATATCTATAAAGACCTTACCTACGGCGTCCTTTCCCAGTTCAAGAAAAACGAGGAGGAGGCCGGTTATTACTGCAGCGATCCCGACAAAAATAAGATCCTTATTTTTGTAGGAGATCTCCTCGATCGAGAGACCGGAGACCATATTAAGCACGAAGCTAAACACAAAAAGGAAAGCGAAAGTAATACTAAGGAAGTGAAAAAAGACGAGCGCCGATCTAGCCACATTATAAGACGGCTTATAGCGCTCGACGTAGGGACGATCCCTAAAAAGCTCGTAGGCTTTTGTAACTGTTACTTTAGTCCTATCCTCCCGGATAGCGGCTTTTAAGGGGTTTTTGTTAGGGGTTATTTTTTTTGCCATACCTAGTATAAATTATTTGTCTATCGGCTAATATAATTAGTAGGTAATTATAATGCAATTACAAAACAAAAAACGCCAGACCTTTTAGATCCGGCGTCCTGTTATGAAGGTGAAAAGAACGTAAAGAAAGGGTCTATTAATCAAACTTACATAAGCCTTATAATTTTGCCATCCGGCCGGCGATCTCTACCCTTAAGCTCGAAGCTATTAAACATCTGTCGAAAGCGGCTTAGCATCCGGAGAGAGTAGAACTCCTCGAGCTCGCCGGCATCGCAGTTAGTAGAGCCATGCGTTAACATACCGTGATCTATAAACATATCATAACGATCGGCGAGGATCTCCATAAATACGTTAAGCGTATTACCGTAGTCTCTTATAGGTCCGTTCATTAGCTCTTCGCCGATCCCATCAAAGCAGCGAGAGCGAGGCTCCTTAGTCCCGTCGTTAAGCTTGCGAAAGTCCTTTAAGCCTAACTCCCGGATCAATGTAACCGGCTCTTTTAAGCGGAGCTTATCTCTATACTCTCCAACTACGGATCTCGTAGACTGGAAACTATAGCGCTTAACATGAAAAGGATTAAACTTATTAGAGATATCGGCGAAGATCTTAAGGAGGAGGCTTTTACCAGTTCCGACCGGTCCTCCTATAAGGATCCCTTTTCTTAGCGAAGGGTTAGCGCATATCTCCGGAGATATTTTCTCGAAAGCCGGATCATTAAACATATAGAGAGAGATAGCGTCTATAACCGGTCCGTTATGCTCGTCGATCTCGAAGCCTGGGAAATGCTTAGCGAGGATCTCTCTTACGGCTGCGATCTTTTCGGCCGGCGTCTCTAATACGATAGGAGGAGGCGTAGCCTTAGAGCTTATAGCCTCCGGTTTTTGGTTGCGAGGTATCGGCGGCGACGGCTGCGCCTCCTCTTTGTCCATTTTTGCGAGTTGATCTCTTAGGAGATCTTGTAGGGTTTTTGTCTCTTCTGCTTTCTTCATTTTGCTTATTGCTTATAGTTGCGGTTAGGTAGCGATCGAAGCCGGCTATTAGAGAGAGTCTCTCCCGGCTAGATCCTTTAATTATTACAGTATTACAAAATTGCTTTTGTAGTGTTACAACATCAATGTTATAACGTCGAGCGGCCGCCTCCCATTCTGCGACCTGGATAGAGTTATGCTTAATAAGTAGCGTCCGGATCTCCTCTGTAACCTCCGCTAATATATTCCTTTCTTCGCTTAAGATCTCCTCTTCGCTCTTAATATTTATATCCTCTTCCTTTGCTTTGCTTTGCTTTGCTTTACTTTGTGTAGTTATCGCGGCGTTATCTGGGGTTATCGCTGCGATATCTGTAGTTATCGCAGCGATAACCGGCGGCGGATCCTGGGAGGAGATCTGCTTAGCAGATCCAACGGCCGCCTTAGCATCCCGGCGCTCTCTGTCTGCTTTTCTCTTAGCGTATAGCGGACCTAATTTCTCCTCGATATAACGAGATCTTAGGTAATGCGTTAGGCCGTCGGAGTTAACCTCCTCCTCGAGATAGAATAGCTTAAGAACGATACAGTAAGTAACCAGATTAGCGACGACCTCCGGCGTAGCTCCCAAATCTCCGGCGACTAACTCTCTCTGTAGGTCGCACCATTCGAGCCGGTGTCCCTCTATCCCGGTTAGCGTTTCTAGTAGCATCCAATAAAGGCCGTAGCCCTCCGGACCATATCTCGAGCGGAGGGCTTTAATCTCCTTAGCGTTTCGTAAGTGTGCGGAGTGTGCGACGTAGTCGGCGTCTCTTTTAATAGGTCTCGACATAAGATACAAAATTAAAAAAGGGGTCCTCCCGGCGAAGGCTCCCTTAACAAGTGAAAACTTAGGCAAAGAAATTATTTAAGGCTTTCTCTATGTAGAACATAGAGATACGCTCGTATTCTGCCAGAGATACGAACTTATATTTTATAGCCGGATATAACATAATCTTAGAAAAATACTTATGCGCCTTAGCCTCCTCTACATATCGCTTTTGCCCTACATTTTGCCCTACGATAAACCATTCCCCGGAGGAAAAGAAGTCGTAAAAGACGCGACCTCCCGGCGCTGTCATAATAAGCGGCTCTCCGCTCTTTTCGTTAATCTGTAAGGCCGCCTCGTCGTCTAAAAAGCTGTAGATAGCCTTAGCCTCCTCTTTCTCCTTATCGTACTCCTCCGCTCTTACTGGCGTCCCTCTGTTAATATGATAACCGTCCTTGTTATCAATCAAATTAAATGCCAGAGCCCGGAAAAGGGAGGAGATCTCCTCCCTCGTAGGCGCCGTCTCTGTAGGACTCTCGATCGCGTTAGCTTCGCTCCGGTTAATTCTTGAGCTCCCTACGGTTGCGTTAGTTATACTAACTCCGGTCTTATAGATCCGGAGAGCTACGGTCCCGGCATCGTTTATAATTCTGGTGCAAGTTGTGTTAGTTCCGGTTTTGTGGTTAGTCTTTTTCATTTTGCTTAATGGTAAAGTTATAGAAAATTATAGATAAGGGGCAAATTGAAAGCGGAGCGGACCTAATAGCGGACGTCCGCTCCGCCTGGATTTACGCCAGATCCGCCGGCGTCTCGACCTCTTTAGCTGCAGTAGGAGAGGAGATCTCCGATCCCTTTTTAATAGTTGCCTGGTCTGCAGCTGATAACTTTAAGATCGTCTCTCTCGCCTTCATTAGCTTTTGAAAGTAGATATTATTAACGAGGCTAAGGTTAGCTTTCGCTATCTTCATTAGGTCGCCTCTCTCCGCCTCGTAGATCTGCTTAACGAGATCCTCCGTTACTTCCTTCGTAATAGCCGGCGGACGATCCGTAGGAAGAGGAAAAAAGTCCTCTAAGGCTCTCGAGGTCGCTAAGGACATACAAGCTAAAAAGCCGCTATCGTAAAAGTCTAGCTTAGTAACAATAACGTCCGTATAGATCTCGCCTGCTTCGCTCTTAAGGTAAAATCGAGCGGCTAGCGTAGCTCTGTTAGCAGACTTGCTCCCTACTTGCGCCGGCGCCTCCTCGAAAGCTGTTACCTCCTTAACTAATACGAGTCCCTCTCTAGCCATCGGCTTTTGTAGGACGTTAAAAAAATCCTCCTTTTTCCGGTAATATTTATTAGTGTTCTCATTAAAGCCGGTCGCCGGTATATAGACGACCTCGGAGTTAATATCTGATATCCTTTGAAATATGCTTTTAGTCTCGTTCATTTTGCTTTTTTGTTTGGTGAGGGCATCGCAGAGACGCCGTAAAAATTAATACTATAATTCTCAAAATTAGATCCGGATCCTATAAGGCTATAATGTAGGATCGTATTAGAGACCTCGCCGGCGATAATTAAGCTAGCCTCGTCCTCTGTCTCTATATCCTGGGCTTTTACTGCTTTAAGAAAAGCGCTAAGATCTGGCACGGTAAGAGGGAGGAGGACTCTAATTATCTCCGCTAAGCGTCCCTTAATAGCGTCTATATCTATATCCCTCGCCGCTAAGTCTTTCGATAGCTCCTCGATCGTTTCGAGGTTCCTTATATAGTTTAGGAGGGTCTCTCTAAGCTCCTCGTTATCGAGATCCTCGACCTCTCGAAAGTCTTTAGGATCGGCCGCGTAAGTAGATAAGTTAACCTCTCCTAATACTGGGATTAGCTCTCTCGTTCCTGGGAACTTCTTAAGCTCCTCGCTATCCTTAATCTTAAGGTAGTAATAGAAGCCATAGAGCCGGCCGGCGTAGGTAATAAAAAAGCTATCGTCCTCCGGCCAATTAGAGGACCGAAGGACGCCGGCGAGCTTCGGTCTTATTTTGTCCCGTAGCGCTGTCGCCTGGTGCTTTAACTGTCTAAGGCCGTCGATCGCCTTAGAGGTCTCCTCGAGCGTAAAGACCGCCTTAATAGCGAGCTCTTTTAGCTGCTTTGCTGTTTTGTCTTTCATTTTGCTTAATGGTTAAGATTAATAGAGAGCGTCTCCGTTATCCTGGGAGTCCGGATCCGCCTTAGTTTTTGGTTTTTTGCGGTTAGTTAAAAAGTCGGGATCCTCGCTAAGCAGATCTACGACTATACCGACGGCGATTTTAACCGCCTCTTTTTGGTTGTTAAGATCCTTGTAGCCGGATCGCCTTAAGAGCGCCTTAACGAGTTGCGGATTTTCGGCGTCCTCGCCAGTCCAAACGATATTAGTAAACCTCCGGACCTCGCCGGCGTTATCTGCGCCCTTAGCGGCTGCGCCCTTAGCTAATTTCGATTTCGATTTCGATTTCGTTTCTTGTTTCATTGCTTTTCTTATGAATTGGGTAAAAGTGATTACATTTTAACGGGATCCCGGAGTTAGACTCCTTAAAGCGTCTCCAAACTGCAGCCTTAGCGGATCCCTCGCCGGCGCCTCTCCCTACAAATACTCCCTTATCTATAATAAGCTTTTCGAGTAATTCTCTCTCCGCCTTAGCCGTCTCCTCGTCCCTGGCTGCTATCGCCTGGGAGATCCTCGAGAGTCCGTTAATAAAAAATAACTCGTCCGCTCTCTCTATTATAGCAGTATCGAGCGTTACTTTATGAGTCTTATAGACTCCTTCGGTCTCCTCGATCTCGATAGGCCGGAGGAGATAGCCTATCGGATCCTTTGTCGGTTTTTGGTTAATATTCATTTTGCTTAAAAATTAAGATTAATCCTTAAAAGTAATTACTAGGTAATTACTTTGCAAATTGAGGCATAAAAAAAACCTCCGGAGAGGCTTTTTAAGCAAAATGAATTAGCCGGAGGTATTGGCGAAAGGGCCGGATAAGACAATAGACAAATATAGCGATTAAGCTAATATGTATCAAATTAGGTCCGGGAGGTCTGAAAAACAATGCCTCCTAACTCTAATATATTATTTACACTATAACCGGTCTGCCAGATCTCGCCAGTCGGGAGGATCCAAGTATAGACCGTTCCTAGTGTAGATTTATTCGCAGTTATAAAAGCCGGATGATTAAAGCCAGTCGGAGGACGATAGCCGGCCGGTAGTGTAGCACATTGGCTAGCAATACTCCCGGTCCTTTGGACGGCGCCTCTTAGCTCTACGTTTTCGCCGTCGTCGCTTATTCTGTATTGAGCGTTATTATGCGAATCATTCCACGTATTAGCAGTATTCATCGTTAAGTCCTGCCAAGCGCCCCAACCGAAGCCGCCGCCGCCGGCTTGATTTTCTAATAAAGTCTTTTGGTTAAATTCTGCAAAAGAGGTAGATATAATAGAAACGCTCCCGGCTGTATCTCCCTGCTCTGACATAAGCTCTATATAGTCTGTATCGAGGAGGTCTCCGGACCATATTAGGAAGCAGGTAGACGTTTCAGATCCTCCGGAGTTTCGAGAGTAACCGGCGAAGCTATCGCCGTCGCCGTCTAGATCTGTAGTCCCGTTTTTTCTAATGTATAAATGTAAATTGATCCTCGGAGCGCTCGGAGAGTTATAGTTAATAAAAGCAATAAAGGTATAACGACCGCCTTTCCCAGTCTCCGGAGAGAATCTCTCCGAATTAATAGACGTTGAATGATTAACGCCGGCGTCCTTATAGGCGTAGGATCCCTTAAAAGTAATAGCGACCGGCGTAGCGCTGTTAGGGTTTTGAGAGTTGGTCCCGACTGTTACTCTCGTCCCGTTAGGACTTGGGCTTAGTTGTATTTGCGTAGCGTTAGCCCAATCGCCGGAGGCTTTCCCGACGTAGAGGATCCGGTTAGTAGTATCTATATAATGATCGCCGTCTATTCCTAAGCCATTAGCCGGAGCGCCGGCGCCCTCTAAAACGCTATAACCGTCGTCTCCATCATTTCCGGCCGGTCCTTGTAATCCTTGCTCGCTAAATACTTCCCAGTAGGTAAGATTAGGAGGCGCCTGGTTAGTGTGGCCTAAGACGCATATATAAACCGTCCCGGAGGATCTCGCTAGATCTCCTAAGTTATAGTCTATAACTCCGGACCAATCACCACGAAAGCGGAGGCCGCTTGCGAAGGGATCCCAGTAGCTAGGATCCGGCGGCTCCTCGTTAGTGTGTGCCGTATTACATACGAAAGCGGAGCCATTATTAAAGACGGCGTCGTTAACGGCGTAGTTATCTCCGGAGGCCCAGTCTCCGCGCCATGTTACGCCGGTTCCGGCCGGTCCCGGATCTCCCTTACTAACGAATAACTCCCAGTAAGTAGGATTAGGCGGCGCGTTTCCAGTAGTCGGAGAGATACAGTTATAGGAGCTCCCGTCGTACTCTACAATGTCATCGACGACATAACCGGTCCCGGCATTATAGGCGCCTTTCGGCGTAGATCCTTGCCCTTTTTTAGCGGCGATATCCCAGTAGGAGGAGCCCTCGAAAGGCGCTTGATTATTATTACCTAGCTTGCAGACAAAAGAGGATCCTTGATAGTAGACGCCGTCTTTAGCTACGTAATTAACAAGGCTATCCCAGTCGCCTAACCAATTTAAGCCGGGATCTCCGGGATCTCCCTTAGATCCGTTATCTGTAACGTTTATAGAGATCGTCTCCGGATCCTGGATCTCTAAGGATATCTCCTCCGGATCCTGGATCGTAACGGTAACATCCTCGTCGTATAGATCTAAAATTATATCCGCCATCGTTCAAGCTATTTTATCGGCTTACGTCTGCAGTAACAAAAACTCGACCGGCTACATAGGTCCGAACTATCCCAGTGGGCAGCGTAAATTGTACGTCGTAGACATATTCTCCCGGAGAGAGGTTAGCGGTCTCGACGCCGGCGATATTTATAGGGACTTCGATAGTCCCTAGCGTCGTCGTTACCGGAGTAGGCGTAGCCTCGATTAGCGAGGTAGCCGACTCGCTATCGTCTTTTATCTGAAAGAGGATAGTAGTCCCGGAGTAGTCGTAGGAAGGATCGGAGGAGTTATTAACGACGACGTTTTTAATAAGGTCGTCTCCTCGATATACTTGTAAGTCGGTAATTCCTTGATAATTAACAGACATATTATCTTATTTTTGCAGTCCCAAAAAAGAAGGAGCCCGGATTAGGCTTACTGGCTTGCCATTCTAACGGTATATATAAGCCGTCCTTTTTCCGGTATCTATTGGTAAAACCTGGTTCGTAGTTTATTCCCTGGCGAAAGTTGTTAAAGACCTCTAAGGTCTCCTCGAGGTCGTCTGGATGAATGAAGGACATAAAGAGCCGGCGCCGGAGATCCCGGATCTCGTAACCTAGCGCCCTCGTAACGGCCGGATTAATTAAGATGATCTCTCCGGCCGGCGAAAAGATAAAGTTAAGGGAGTCGCTCTGTTCCATAAATAGCCTATATAAGACCTCCGCAAAAACGAAAGCCTCGAGCTTATCGGTCGTTCCTTTGCTTAGATCCTTTATTACTGCGCTCATTTTCTTGCTAGAAACCTCTGCATAAGGATTATTTTTCCAATTTATCAAATCTCTTATAAAAGTCATTTATAAGCCTTTCTAATTTCTCTACTACGTGCTTAAGGTCGGAGTTACCCTCTTTTATAGCGTCAGTCATAAAGCGACTATCCTCTAAGGTAACAAAGAATTTAGCCATCAGTTCAGCTAGCTTTTCAAAGTTTTCGCGACCTAACTTATCCGCCGCCTGTAGCCTTAGCCAGAGAGCGCCGCAAGCGACGATAAGGATAGAAACAAGGACGCCATAGGCTAGAGAGTTATAGGGAGACGTTTCTAAAGCTTTCTCCGCAATTTGTAGTAATACCATAGGCTAAAAAATACTAGGTTCGTTTAACCTGTGCAATTTTTAAGCCCGGTTTTTTAAAAGTCTCGCCGCCGGCGTAAAGAGGGTAATTAGCCCTGTTAGATTCTATATATTTTATCGCTGCTACGATATAGCTATAGGCGATATCCCTATTAGATCCGCTCCGCTCCTTTATCTCTCTCGTCGTCGCCGTCGTAGAGTTAGGCGTTTCTTTTTTCTTGATCCCGTAAGCCGTAGCATAGAGATTACCTCCCTCTAAATGTCTCGAAAAAGCATAATAGACTACGGCCGGCTTAAGGAGCTCGATTAGAGCGGCGTTTTCTGTATCGCCTGGATTATCAGAAATATCTATAAATAGGTCGTCGCCTATTTGCGGCTTAACGTCTAATAATTCCGCCTCTCTTACTCTATGCGTTAGATCGGTCTCGTTAGCGTTAGCCGGGATATCTATGTAAGATCTTATGTCGCTTAGGTCTACAAATGCCATTTTTTACTCCTCCTCTGTTTTTATAAATCCGCCGGCATCTTTGACAGATCCGCCGAAGGATAACGGGATAATATTATAGTTACCGGATAAGGATAACTTAATGTTAGGCGACGTATAGAGATCTATACGAGCGAGGATCTCTGTTAGATCTTGCCTCTCTTCCCTGGTAAATTCATTATAGAGTTCAAAACTATTTTCGATCTCTGCGCTATTGCCTAGCTTTCCCGGTACTGGCGTCCCTCTTAAGGCCGGCGTTTGACCGAAATACTCCATTATTTGATGTTTAGCTGTGTCGCCGGTAAGCTTTAATCTCCCGTCGAAATTTTGATGCTCGAAGGGCTCTATTACTGGCTTATTGTCCTCGTCTACGCCAAAAACGACAAAGAGGCTATTAGGATTATCGGTCCCCTGAAAGTCCCTAAATTGATTAAGTAAGCGGCGCTCTCCCTCCTTTGTTTCCTGGTGCGGAAGCCCTAAGAAATGGGACGGCGTAAAGTTATTCTCTGCGCTATTGGCATTATAACGACCTACGGCCGCCTCCGCTCTAACGTGATCTATAACCGGATCTATCGAGCTTAATACGTAGCGATTTTCTCCCTCTTCGGTATAGTATAGGATTTGACCTCTATATTTTTCAATCCCTCCGGCTAGCTCTATTTGAGCGGCTACGACCTCCGGAGTAGGATTAAAAACGTCTACCTCTTGCGGACGGATAGGCCGGTTAATTTTGTGGTGGGATAGATCCCAGTCCTCCCAAACATAAGCCTTAGCAGAGAGGCCGGAGGAGTCCGGAGGAGATAACCTTACTTGCTTAAAAGAGATAAAGCGGATCTCCGCTATCTCGTAAGCCAGATTATAGCAAAAATGTAAGCAGAAGCCGCGATTAGCGGCGAGGCTCCGGCTTATCTGGCGCTTTATCGTAACGAAGCGCTCGCCCTGGGCATTAAGGACGACTCGATCTAATCGCTCGTCCTCGAATCCGGCGCCGCGAATAAATTTAGCTTTGATGTTAACGCAACTTTGAGCGGTCCCGGAGCCGTTCAAATGTAATTCCATTCGATCCGGATAGAGATTATCCCGGTCGTAAAATTGGATATTAAAAGCGGTCCCGATCGTCCCTCCCGTATCTATTACGCGGATCCTCCTTTTAGGAGGGCTTATTATATGGGATTGAATGTTAGACATAAGATCGGCTAGCTATTAACTTTTTTTATTGTCTGCTTTTTGGCTTTTGATTTTATCTTAGAGACCTCCTCCGCTAACTCCTCCGGCGTCTCTTCATTTTCTGGCTCCGGATCTGGTAGGGTAGGGGTCGAGGACTTAACCTCCTCCTCTGCTTTCCATGCCTCGAGCGGAGCTCTATTATCTGTCGAGATCGCCTCTTTAGCTTTCCTGTAAGCCTCCGGCATAAAGATAAAGTTAGAGACTCCCTTAGCGCTCCTCGAAAGCCATCTTAAGGCGATCTCGTCGGTAAGGTTATCGTTAGAGTATTTAACTCGCTGATAAGTAAATGTCCGGGCTTTTGCGCCCTCTCCTTTTAATATAAATAACCGGTTACTAGGCATTTCTTTTGTGATTAGAGTTAAAAAGTCATCTACTGACAATTTACGAAAAATTGTCAGCGCCTCCCAGATACACGAAGGACAGGTAAAGTCTATAACTTTCCTGCCCTTCTTTTTATTTACTACACCTAAGAGGAGTCTTAAGGAGGCGGCCGACTGGATCTCCTCGATCGACGATCCCTTAAGGCGAGTTATAAGCTCCCTTGATACCACATTAAAACGATTTTGGATTACAGTAAGCCGTTAAGCTGCGTAGTCGTCGTGTCGTAGTCGGTATTGAGATAGTCTCTCGGTAACTTTTTCTCTCCGGGCTGACCTTCGGGAGTACGGAGGACACAACGAAAGAGACCGTTAGTCTCCTGGTCGTTAGGCGCTCTCGTAATCTCCTCCGCTCTCATTCCTACGTCCCATCCGTAGACCTCGTAAGTCTCGTCTAGGGTCTCCAATACGACGGTAGCACGGCCGTTAGCGTAAGCCTCTAGCTCGTTTTTTGTCGCCTGGTCTACCTTAAAGGTAAGGAATTCAATTTCATGGACGTAACGACTTACTCTCCCTTGTCTCGAAAGAGACATATTAGGAGTAATAGAGAAGTTAAGGCCGTCGATCTGGAAAGCTGTCTTAGTCGCCTTAAGCGCTAAGGAGGTAACAGATCCATCCGCAGCGGTCGTAGAGGTAGTAAAATCAACGTCGCCGCGATTCATTACTATAGCTCTATCCGCCGTCCCGTTAACCGGGATATTATCGCAGTCGATAGCGATACTAGCGCCGATCGTTCCGCAAACTGACAAATAAGACATATATTTTACTGGTTAAGGTTGACAAATAGAGAGACCGGCTTAGGCTTTAAGGCTTACTCGGACGTAATTTCCTTTGCTCTTTTCGGTATCAAAATTTTTTGCGGCCGTCGTCTCATTGAAAAACCATTCTGTTAGACTGGTATTCATATAAGCGACGAGATCCGGGTTAGCCGTCATAGAGTCGGCGAGCGGCTTAGGTACGTTAACGGTTTTGCCGTTAGCGTCTACAAAGACGGGTTTTTTATTTTCTGCCATTGGTGAAAAATTGAAGGATTAACGATATATAAAAGGAGGATCGCTCCTCCTATTCCTGGGATCCTGGCTTATGCGTTATAAGCTGTTACCTCCTCGCCGAAAGAGAAAAGGACGCCGGCGCGGAAAGCCATTTTAACAAAGTGCTCCTCGGAGTCATTCGCTACTACGTCCGCTTTAATGGTGTTAGCATCATCGCGGAACTTAATAGCGAGGTGAAAGTTAGAGGTTATCGCAGAGGAGGCGACGAGCGCCAACATTTTATCCTTCGGTACACCTGGAAGCGGAACAAGGTTTTTACCTTTGAATTTTAGCGGCGCCTCGTCCCAATCGTTAGTCCCTTTCGTAGACTTCGCGGCCTGGGCGTCTCCGTATAATTCGTGATCCTCTGTAGAAATGAATATCTTAAAATCCGGATGATCCTTAACCTTTTTCGGGGTCGCGGCGAGGACTCGTCCCAACTCTCCGACGATATTAACATCGGTAAGAGTGACCGGGGTTGCTACGTCGATAACGTTAGCGTCGTCGGCGGCTTTCTTAAAGGCGCCGTCGAAGTAACGCATATTACTTGGAGCGGCTAAGGTCGAGTCTCCCTGCCATATAATTTGCTCGAGGTGCTCCGAATGAACGCGGATATACTCTTTGAGTATAGACATTTTAACCGCATCGGGCAAAGTCTGAAAGACAAAAGCCCCGGTAGGTTGAAAAGGTCGCCAGAGGTCGGCGTAGGTCTCCGGATCGAAACGCGCGTAAAGCATATAGGAGCCGGTAAGAGCGGAGGTCTCGTCGTAAGCGAGCGTCCCGGAGTCGCTAGCCTCCGGCGTCGCCTTATATGCCTGGATAATATCCGAAGCTTTGAGGCGGACGATAGAAAGCTTTTTATTGATCCCGGAGTGAATCCGGATATTATCTCCGGAGACTGTAGGATTACCGGTCGTTAATTGAATAACGATTTCGTCGAGAAATTCGCCATTATAACCGGAGGTAACTGTAGCAGCCATTTTTTAGAATTGGTTAAGTTTTTGAATGATTATTTTTTCTAGCCTGGGAGGAGATCTTTAGGCTTATCGCCGGGATCTAGCGTCTCGACTCTAAGGCTCTTTGACGGATCTTTTCCATTGTCGCACGGATCCCGATAGTCTCGAGCTTAGGCGCCGGCGGCGTCTCTTCTACCTCCTCTCCTCCGGAGGGATTAAGATTATCTCCGGGCTTGTTAAAGCCTCCCGATACATGAGCTCGAGCCATGTTAATAAGCGCCTCTTGCGTGTCTGCGAGCTCCGCTCTTAGGCTCTCCCTTTCCTGGCGTCCCTCCTCGATCGCTTGTAATAGCGTCTCGTTAGAGACTTCGGATCTCTTAACCGCCGTTAAGGTTCCTCCCTTAACTGTTAAGCTGTAGCCGTTTTGAGTGGCGTAGTCGCCATCCTCGAGGGTAGATCCGTTAACGGAGATAGGATCTCCGGTCTTAGGGATATCGTCGGAGGTCGCAATATTAGCGGTCCTCCCGTCGGTAAGGTTAAGGGCTAAGGCTACGGCGCCCTCTCCCTCCTCCGCCTTGTCATTTTTACCGAAAGCGGAGCGGAAACGATCTTTGAAAGAAGTCATAAAAATTTCAGATTTTAGTAAAACCTCGTCGAAGTTATTAACATAGGTAGCGAAGTTAAGAGACTGCGCCTCCTCCGCCGTTAAGTAGACCTCCTCCGACATTAATAGATCTATATGATCCCGGTCGAGCTTTGTAGACTTTTCGTAGACTCGAGCGGCTTGCTCTGTTACGCCGTCTAAATAGTCTGCAGCTTTGCGGAGATCCTTAGCGTAGCTAAGCTTAGGCCGTAGCTGTGCGTAATGGACATAAAAAACAGTCGAAAAGGTTAACTCTCGGACTTGACCGGCGCAAAAAATAACCGTAGAGATCGAGCCGACAAATCCGGAGCCTCTCGTAGTTAACTTCTTACCAGACTTAAGGAAGTCTAACAAGGCGTCATAAATTGCGAAGCCTTGAGAGCTATAGCCTCCCGGCGTATCTACCAGATTAACGACTAACTCCGTAGTCTCCGGGTCGTCTCTGTAATACTGGATCGCCTCGATAATAGGAGCGGCTAACATATCCTCGCCTATTACGCCGTAAATGTTAATATAATTAACCATCAGCTAGCAAGTTAAAAAGGATCTCGCCGGCATCTTTCAATCTGTTTTTGTAATTATTGCTAGGAATATAATTACCTAGTAATTACTTTTAAGGGATAAAGCCGTTACCGTAACGGCTTCGTTATTTATTTTCTCAATTTTTTTACAGTCCAAACATGAGCGAAGAAAACAACAAAAGACTAGACCTCCGGATTAATCCTCTCGACTGGGAGGATCTCGAGGCTATTAAGAAACAATGTCCGGAGACCTGGCGAGTCCGGGTTAAAGGAGATCTCCCGGCTAAGACGATCGCCGATCGGATCCGACTTATAGGCCACGAACTAGAGCTATTAAATTACGAGCTATCGAGTTTCGATCTAAGGGTAGGAGAGGGAGAGAAGATCTTAGACGAGGCGGAGCGGATCTGTAAGGCTTTTATAGAAGAGTGGAAAACCTTTAAACCTTTTTCGTAATATGAAAATTTTATTTATTACCGCCTACGGAGGCGCTATCCTTAACTATGACTTAGAGCCCGGAGACCGGGAAAACCTCTCCAACTTTCCGGAGGTCGAGTCCCTATCCTGGATCCTGGCAGATCTGGCGAGCGGCGACGTCGAGGAGTTTAACTTTGAGCTAAGAGAGCGGACCGGCGGAGCGGATCTCGACTACGTTACGAAGCCCTACGGCGTCTATAAGGCGCTTATAGAGTGGCTAAATATGGCAGACGTAATAGTTACAAATAACGCTAACTATAACATCTCTCTTATTATCGCAGATATACTCCGGATAACTGGCGAAAATGTCGCCGGCTTCGCCAACTCTACGAGGATCATAGATCTCGAGAGATCCTTAGAGGCTGCTAATCCTAGCGAGACTCTTACGGTCTATTCTATTTTCTCTCTGCTATTCACTAAGCAGCTAATAGACGACCTTAACGTTAGGGCTTTTAACCGGGCTGTAGCTTGCTGTTTTATCAAGCTCCTAAGCCAGAGTCCGAAAGCTGCAGCCTTACTCCCGGAGGGATCCTCCGGCGCCGACTTTTTCGATCTGGACCTAACGGATAACTATAAGCCTCCGAAGCTTTCTAAAATACGTCCTTTCTATGTTTAAGTATATAATAGTAGAGTTAACAGGGATCCGGAGAGAGGATCTCCCGACCGGCTTAAGGTATCTATATTTTAAGCCGGTCGGTCCTGTTTTGTTCCTGGCGTTCGAGGATCCGGAGGAGGTCGCTAAGGCTAAGGAGTTAGCCGATCGGCGCTCTAAGGTTTTTTCGAGTTACACTATCGAGAGTAAGAAAATAGATCCTTTCGAGATACCCTCGGAGAGACTCTATTTAGAACACTATAAAACCGGAGGCTTTATCTAAACAATTAAGTAAAATGAATTATAAAGAAAATCTCCCTTATCTGCAGCGAGTAGCCGTCTCGCATATTTTAGAGAGTAAACCTAGCGACCATATCGCAGCCGGCCGAAAAAAGCGGCTAAAGATATGGAGTAGGGTAGAGGCTAAAGAGACCGACGGGATAATAATAGGATCCCGGACCTTATGTAACCTATTAGATGACTACTTTTCCGCCTATCTGGTTAGCTTCAATATGAGAGAAAATCCGGTATATGTTTTGCCGGAGGATCTAACGATTAATCCCGTCCCTCGACTCCCTCGGATAAAAGCGGTCCTCCCTGACTTTAAACTAGGTCTATCAATAGACAGAGACTACCTATCGGATCCCATCTTAACTAATAGGGGAAATCTCCTCCCAGATCCGGAGAGGCTCTTTGTAGATCCTAATAAGGTTATCTTTGAAGAGGTAGAGCCCTTAGACATATCTAAAGGAAAGGAGGCGCCGCCGATTATTTCGGAGATCTCCTCCCAGTCGAATATGTAAGCCGGCGTAAAAAGGATCCCTTAGATCCTACGGATCCCGACGGTAAGGACTTTGTAGAGATTTCAATAGAAGGACTCTACGACTCTAGGGAGGATAGCTGCGATAGCTAACAGGCTGCTAGATAGTGTTTTATAAATCCTATTTAACATAATGTATATTATGTGTAAAAATAATTTTCTCTAATATGGAAAATACAGAACCAAAAAGAAAGCTAATAGATCCTATCTTATATCGGCTAAATTTTGCTAAAAAGCTAAGGGCAAAAAATATAAGCTTAGATCCTGGCGATCCCTTCGGACCTAAACAAGTTAACCAGATATCTAAACCTCCGGAGGATCCCTACTCCCAGATCTCGCCGCTTAGAAAATGGCAATTAGATAACCGGATAGGATATCCGCCGCTAAGCGACTTAGACGCGGACTATATATCCAGATAACAAAAAAGCCGGCGAGGATCTCTCCTCCCGGCTCTACAAAGGTCTAACCTACCCTATTACCTCCTTTTACGAGGTAATTTTTTTTGTCGCTTTTCTATAGCCTGGTTATAGGATCCTACATTACGGCTAAAGTCGCTAGCTCCTAGCATATCGCCGGCGATCCTGGTGATAAGCGGACCTCCGGTCTTAGCTTCGTAGGCGGCTCCTATTTGCCTCATAGGGTTATTATCTTTTCCCAGTAGGCGACCGGCCGCCTCTCTTATGTCGGTAACTGCAGAGAGGACCGCTCCTATCCTGGCTAATAAATCTTGCTCGCCTACTGTAATCTCCTCCTCTGCTTTCGCTTTCTCTTCTATCTCCCGGCTCTTAGTCTCGTAGATCTCTTCTAAGATCCCAAACATAACCGGAGAGGCGCCGTAAAGCTGCGCTTGTTCTATACTCGCTGCAGCTGCTAAGAAGTCCTCCGGACCGAAGCCATAGCGGAGATCCTCCGTTATAGATCCTATCGGACCTATCGTCGCCTCTAATTCCTGGGAGTCGGCGTCTAATATTGCAAAGTGTGCGAATCCGGTAAAGTCCTCCGGAGGGATAAAGGATCCCACTATAGGAGACTTAGGCGGCTCGTAGTGATTTAAAGGCATATCGTTAAGGGTTAAGTTTTGAAATTATAGCAAGGTTATTATTTGAGTTATTCATTTTCAAATACTAACATTTTCTCAAATGGATTAGGTAGCTCGCTTATCTCCGAATTATCGGCAGCGTCACGAAGTTGGCAGGGGATCCCAAAATCTT
>Ga0070753_1000872_pt1 | contig 17446 bp, 19 predicted proteins | sample VirMetDEL_Aug_31_FD_77441 | JGI IMG/M metagenome (GOLD analysis project Ga0070753, IMG submission 77441) | Aqueous microbial communities from the Delaware River and Bay under freshwater to marine salinity gradient to study organic matter... | ecosystem: Environmental > Aquatic > Marine > Coastal... | reverse complement strand
CTGAGCTTGTAAAGCGTAAAGGCATAAAATGCCTTGTTATTGATCCATTTAATAAAGTTAGAGACGTTAACGCTAGCTCAGATGATGTTAATCGCTACACGCTTGAGTATCTACAAAAGATCGAAGTATTCGCTAAAAAGTTTGATGTATTGGTTATTGTAGTAGCTCACCCTACTAAAATGTACAAGGGTCAAGATGGTAAAATTGAAGAGCCAACAATGTACAATATTAAAGGTGGTGGTGAATGGTATGATGCTAGTTATCATGGCTTATTAGTTCACAGGGACTATGAAGCTAAAACTGTTAAGGCTAAAGTGTTAAAGGTTAAGTTTCAAAACCTCGGTGAAAACGGCGCTGAAGCCCATTTTAAGTGGGAACCACGATCAGGTAGTTTTCTACCAGCGCCTGACGCAATGGCTGAATCTGAGCCAATGCCTTGGGAAGCGTAATGGCTAAGCGTAGACCCTTCAAACCCGGCTTTTACGGCTGGACTAAACAAGATTTTCACATAATTTCATGGTGCATTAACCACGGTATAAAATGCTGTGTTGTTCCTGCTCAAAAATACACAGCTTCTGGCGAAGATTTCTGTATTGAAATTGTTATTAAAGATAAATCAAACTTTAGTCCAAACTTTAAAAAAGACGAAGTATTAATTAAACAACTAGAATATTATAAATACTATTATGACAAATATAATGAAAGTACTAGACCATAAAACAATAGCAATGACTATGAATGGTCAAACTAAAATCGTAACAAAAAGAGTTAGTACTCTTGGATTAAGCTCTTGGTATAATATCAAAGGAGAAGTTTATGCTTAGTTTTGATACTGCAGACAATGCTTTTCACAGTTTATACTGGCGTATAGTTCGTGATGGTGTAGATTTTGCGGGTACTAAAGCTTTATTCAACATAGGCTTTGAGATACAGTTTCCAGCGCACAGTGCTATACACAACGGCCGCGTAAAGCGTAACTGGTCCGCAGAGTATGCTGAGGCTGAATGGCAATGGTATTGTTCTGGTGATCGTAATATAAAAAAGCTTGGCGAGTTGTACGGTAAAGTCCCAGCTATATGGAAACGTATGGCTGATAAAGATGGTAACGTAAACTCTAACTACGGTTGGCAATGGCGTCGTAATCATCAACTAGACTTAGTTATTAGTATGCTAAAAGACAATCCTGAAACTAGACAAGCAGCAATAAGTATATACGATGGCAAAGAGATCAACGATTATGCTAACGACACGCCGTGCACTTACGCTGTACAGTTTACAGTATTGAATGGCAAGCTCAATATGTCTGTTGTAATGCGTTCTAATGATCTCTGGTATGGTTTCTGTAACGATCAGTATCAGTTTTCATGTTTACAAATGTATGTTGCCTATGAGCTTGATTTGCCAGTTGGCACGTACTATCACTTTGCGCACAACTTACATTTGTATAATGACAAGTTACCTGATGAACAAACTAGAAACTATCACTTATGATGTATTATTTATACCACATACCCGGTAAAAAGATCGGGGTAACAAATGACGTAGAAGGTAGAGTTATACGTCAACAAGGTTATGACTGGGACGAGTTTGATATTTTAGCGATGGACGAAGATATATCTTATATATCTAATCTTGAGTTAGAGCTTCAAAAAAAGTTTGGTTATAAGGTTGACAGAAAGCTTTATAAAGATCTTTTTAATAACAATAATAAACAGTTAAATTATATGAAAATAAACGTAACAGAGGCAACGACCACCTTTCCGTGCCCAATAGATAAATTGAAAGGTAGATTAATGGATGAGCTTGGCATGCAGTGGGAAACTGCTCATGGTGAGTTTACAATAACACAGCCAACCATAAACTGGATAATGGGTAATGTAAAAACATCTATGTATAACAAAGATCGTTGCTATATATATAACAAGGCTATGGCTAAGTATTATGATCACGATCCACATAGAAATATTACCGTTGGCTCAACACATCAAGCTAACGTAGTTAAATATACTAGCGACGAAGAATTAAAGCGCATAAACGACAAGCTGTTTCACAAAGCCGCTATGTCTTGCCACGACTGTGAAGAGCCTATATTTGACTGTATTAGAGCTTGGGCTAATGAGCGAGGCTTGTACGACAAAGGTGATCCTAAAACTCAATACATTAAGCTAATGGAAGAAACTGGCGAGATCGGTAGAGCTTTATTAAAAGATGATACAAACGAAATTGTTGATGGTATTGGCGATGCTGTAGTTGTATTAACTAACTTAGCTGAGTTAATTGGCGTGCCAATTGAAGAGTGTATACAGTCAGCTTACGATGTTATATCTAAGCGTACGGGCAAAATGGTTAACGGTACGTTTGTAAAAGATCAACCAGTAACTAGCTACGGTAGAGCTAACATAACAAATAGAAAATAATATGACAGAGCAAAACTTTAAATTCAGAGACCCTGTAGTTCAGAGCGTTTGCAGAGAGTTTGTAAAACGATCTGACGTGGGCTACGAAAAATACGGTCAAACCCTTGATGACGAACGTAGTCTTGGTATGAAAAACCTACAGGGCTATTTAAAAGATGTACAAGAAGAACTAATGGACGCAATATTGTACATTCAAGCTGCACGCGAAGAGCTCAGAGACTTATCTGAAGAAGCTTTAATACAAAAGTTTGATAATGAGGAAGAGATCTAAAAAGCGTGGTCCTGTTAGAGCTAAAAAAGTTAGACAGGACGGTATTAACTTTGCTTCAGGGCTGGAACGATATATGTATTTAGCCCTGAAAAAAGCAAAGATCAAAGCTGCATACGAAGGTGAAACCTACGTTGTACAAGAAGGCTTTGAGTTTACTCAAGCTGCTTATGAAAAGCAGTCTAACGGTAAGGGTGAATATAAAAACAGAGGAAATAAAAAAATACTACCAGTTAGATATACTCCAGACTTTGTTGGTAAGGACTTTATTATTGAATGTAAAGGCCGCGCAAACGAAAGTTTTCCAATGCGATGGAAAATGTTTAAAAAGTACGTAAAAGAGAATTTACCTCATGTAACTTTATATAAACCTCAAAATCAGAAGGACTGCGACGAAACTATTAAATTAATCCAAAATCAAAATAAATGAAAGAATGGGAATTAAGTTTCGGTACGTTTCCGGGGCTACTATTTGGTATTAGAACATACCAAGAACAATCAAGAACAAACCACGTTTTGTACGTAGGTTTTATAGACGCATGTTTAACCATATATAAAAACTAATCAATGAACAATATCCTCTCAGATATTACTGTTCACATGAAGTACGCCAAGTATATTCCCGAGCTTAACCGCCGGGAAACTTGGGCGGAACTTGTTGACCGTAATATAGCAATGCACAAAAAGAAATATCCAGAATTAAAAAATCAAATAGATGAAGCATATACTTACGTTTATAATAAACAAGTTTTGCCAAGCATGCGTTCATTACAGTTCGCAGGTAAGCCCATTGAAATATCACCTAATCGCTTATACAACTGCAGCTATCTGCCTGCTGATAGTGTGGATGCTTTTAATGAAATAATGTTTTTATTGTTGTCTGGTTGTGGCGTAGGCTACTCAGTACAAAAGCATCATATTAAAAGCCTACCAGCTATAATCAAGCCGTTTGAAAAGCGAGCAAGACGTTTCGTTATCGGTGATAGTATTGAAGGTTGGTCTGACGCTGTTAAGGTGTTAGTCAAGTCTTATCTTGGCGAAAAGCGTACGTCTAAAATAGTATTTGACTATACTGATATTAGACCTAAAGGCGCAAGGCTTGTAACATCTGGTGGTAAAGCACCTGGTCCACAGCCATTAAAAGAATGTCTAATTAAAATAGAAGGAATATTAAATGGAAAAGAAGATGGAACAAAACTTACCTCCCTTGAAACGCATGATATTATATGCCACATTGCTGACGCTGTTTTGGCTGGCGGTATCCGTCGCGCAGCTCTCATTAGTTTGTTTTCTGCTGGAGACGATGAAATGATAAGCTGTAAGTCTGGTGATTGGTGGGAAACTAATCCTCAGCGTGGTAGAGCTAATAACTCTGCTGTATTGATGAGACATAAAATTACCAAAGAGTTTTTTATGGACTTGTGGAAACGTGTAGAGCTTTCTGGCGCTGGCGAGCCTGGCATATACTTTAACAACGATAAGGACTGGGGAACTAATCCATGTTGTGAAATCGCTCTACGCCCTTTTCAGTTTTGTAACTTATGCGAAGTTAATGTCTCTGATATTAAAGATCAAGATGACTTTAACGCGAGGGTGAAAGCCGCTGCGTTTATAGGAACGTTGCAAGCGGGTTATACCGATTTCCATTACTTAAGAGAGATATGGAAAGAGACAACTGAAAAAGATGCATTGATCGGAGTGTCAATGACTGGTATTGGCTCTGGCGCCGTATTAAATTACGACATGACCAAAGCTGCTGATATTGTTAAGCGTGAAAACAGCCGTGTTGCTAAGGTAATCGGTATTAACAAGTCGGCAAGATGTACAACTGTAAAACCTGCAGGGACGACATCTCTGGTGTTAGGAACATCTTCAGGCATTCATGCTTGGCATAACGACTATTATGTCCGTAGAATGCGTGTAGGAAAGAATGAGGCTATATATTCGTATTTATCTGTATATCACCCTGAGTTAATTGAAGACGAGTACTTCAGACCTCACGACACTGCAGTTATTTCTGTGCCTCAAAAAGCTCCTGAAGGATCAATCCTAAGAACTGAATCTCCATTTGATACACTTGAGAGGGTTAAGCGCGTTGCTACCGAATGGGTGAAGTCAGGTCATAGGGTTGGTTCTAACTCACACAACGTGTCAGCTACCATATCATTGAAAGATGATGAGTGGGATAAAGCTGGTGATTGGATGTGGGATAATAGAGATCATTATAATGGTCTATCAGTATTACCATATAATGGTGGTACGTACACTCAGGCTCCGTTTGAAGACATTGACGAAGCTAAGTTTAATGAAATGTCTAAAGTGTTATCTAATGTAGACTTAACCAAAGTGGTTGAGCTAGATGACAACACAGATCTATCAGGCGAGCTTGCTTGTGCTGGTGGCAACTGTGAAGTAGTTTAATTTTAAATTTAATATTATGACAGAATTAGAAAAATTGTATCAAAACATGGCAGACACCTTGGAACAAGGTATGAATGATTTAGAAAAGTTTGAAGCTGGTAATATGTCAGCTGGAACTAGAGTCCGCAAGAACATGCAGATGATAAAAGACCTAGCTCAAAAAGTTAGAGTTACGGTCCAAGAGCAAAAAAACGCTGTAGTTAATTAAATAGCTATAATGTAAACGATAATCATTATCGCTACGTAAAGCGCTTTGCTTATGTCAATTTTACGGTCCATAAGGTTATAATTACCTTGTGGGCCGTTTTCTATATTAAGTAATTGTTATCTTTTGTTTATGGTAAAGCTAATTAAGGTAATGCCACCTCCTGCCGTGTATAGCATATCTTGACAATAACAAGTAAGTATTTCATGGCTTTAAATTTATTTCTTTTTCTTTGGTACGCAGTTAGGCACTGTTCTGCCGTTTTTCTTTTTGGTACCATAAGCCTCATATCTTTTCCAACAAGGATTTTTCATCATTTTTTTTCGCTTTTTAGCAAATGTTTTTGTGTACGCCATTTTTTAAAGTTTTAACATTTCCATCTTCTTCTAGCAGCTTTACCTCTTTCGCCAGTCCAACCTTTTGATCTTGCACAAAATGACTTTCTTCGTTTAGCGGCTTTACTACCAGGTTTTACTTTGCCAGTTACAGCTGTTTTTAACTTGCTGCCTGGGTTTTTACGTCTATAAGCAGCTACACCTTTAGCTGTCATACCAGCTCCTTCTTTAGTAGTTCTAAAGTTTCTTCCTTTTCCTTTAGTTGTTTTTCTAACGTCAGGTTTTTTCTTCTTCTTCAAAAGAGGTGATACCATTTCAAAGCTCATATTAGTCGAGTTTCATTAATAAATCTACAACATAATTATCATCGCCTACGGCGGCTAATATTGTTGTTGATTGTAGGTTAGTTGTTGATCCAGGTGTAGTTATAGTTCTAGTAAAATCAGCTTCATCTAAGACTAAACTGACTCCAACAGGTATTTTAATGTTTTTTATTATATAGCTACCATAAGTACTATCAGAATCTGTAGCGCTAACTGTAGATCCTCCGGCTATACCAGTTTTACCAACAACAACACTTACAGTAACGTCGGTGCTATCATTGTTTGTTAAATGCAAAGACTTATACTTTCTTGTTTTTAAATCAACAAAGTTAGTGCTAGTTAGTTGTATGCTTAAAGAAGTAGCCATTTATTAATTATTACACATTTTACTATTATTCTACGATACGCTAACTACGCCTCTATTATTCCAAAGCGTGCCACTACTTCCAGATCTTGTAGGTAGTCTGCTGCCGTCTAAGTCTGTTATAGTTGGAGTTGTTCCATCTGCACCATCAGCGCCAGCAGGACCAGTTGCTCCAGTAGCTCCTGTATCTCCTTGTGGTCCAGCAGGTCCTTGTGGTCCTTGTGGTCCTTGTGCACCATCACCAACTTCTGCAGTTATGTACCTTCTAAGCTCTTCTATATCTTCTGTCAGCTGTTGTATTGCATACAAAACAGGTGCTAAGTTGTCAAGCTTACCTGTGTCAGCAATATGATCACCGTTGTTAAACGCGTCTCTTATTTCTGTTTCTTTTTCTGTAGATATAGATTTACTATCTGCACTACCTCCAGTTCTTTTATTAAATATGTCTTCTGACTTTCTATCTCCTAACGCCATAATTATAATGTATATTCCCAAACTACAGTAACTTGCATGTTAGCTGTAGCTGTAGTTGATTTTATTATTGATACCCCTAAAACATCTCCTTCGCTAAACTGTGCTGTTGACGTTGTGCTAAACGTAGCTGTAGCGCTCGTGTTAGCCGTGTTTAGATCTACGCCTGTAACTGTTTCTGCTGCAGACGGAGCAAATGTTCCCGAACTAGTCGCCACCCAAAATAACACTTGGCAAGCCGTACCTATTGCCGCTGTAGTGTGCAACACAACTTTAACTATTCTACCGTCGTAAGGTGCGACCATTCTATTATAGTATTGCGCGTTGGTAGGATTACTTGACTCGTTTAAGTTGTTAAACGGTACAAAGAAATCTGCTGTTGGTGGGTTTGCGGTGCTGTTCATGAAAAAGTTATGGTGCGTAGTACAAATTTGCTTAACTCTATTTGAATCAAATGTACCACTAGTAATATCACTAGCAGCATGAGTGTGGCTACTTGCTGCTGCTCCCAAAGCTGTTCTTGCTCCAGCAGCAGTAGTTGCACCTGTACCACCTTTAGCTATTGTAGTTGTAGCAAGTCTAGCTTCAGGCACAGTACCGCTAGCTAAATTACTAGCGTTTGTAGCATCTGTGTTGGGTACATTGTTTAAACTTAAATCTGTTTTTAATTCAGTGGTAGTTCTCTTTTTTATTTCCCCGCTATCCTCTACTAAAATAGCTCCAGGACTAGTTTTAGAGGCAAACGTTGAAACAAACTTTCCTGTTATTGTGAGATCTCCGTCTTCAGTAAGAGTGAAAGGAGAATTTCCTACTCCGTCTTTTATAATAAACGACGCTGTTTCATTGTTGTCGCTGTCTAAAACAAAAGCAATGTCAGTATCATGAGTGTATGATCCGCAAGACAAACTGTTTAATGTTGCATTACTTCCAGGCTCTATAAAATCTGAACCTGTTAATGAATCAGATACTAAGCCTGTAACGTGACCATTACTGTCAAGAGTTATATCTTGTATATATGTTTTACCACTATTGTTTACACTACTTGCTGCAGATATATTAGGGTGTGCTGTTAAATAACTAGGATCAGAACTTGGAACCCAACTAGGTGTTACGTCTGCGTTTGTAGCTATAGTATCTAGCTTAGTTCCATCTGTTGCTACATCCCTTCCATCTACAGTTCCGGTAACGCCTAGGTTTCCAGTAACATTTACAGTTCCTGAGTTAGTAGTAAGATTTATACTTGCGCCAGAAGTTTCATTCGCAATAGTAAAGTGATCAGTTCCACCCCCAGCAAATCCAGTATAAGCATGTCTACCGCCAGATGTTCCAGCCGGGTACCATTGTATATAAGTATGATCTGTGCCGACTAAATTTAAGGTTCCAGCATTATGGTTTACAACAAGCTGACCCGTCATTGTACCACCAGCTTGTGGTAATGCGGCGTTTGCCGTGGTTGTTGTAGACGTTAATACAGCGTCTCTTGCAGCAATGTCAACACCGTCAACTGTACCAGATACAGCTATGTTACCAGCAACATCTAGCTTTTCAGATGGAGTAGCCGTACCAATACCAACGTTGCCTGAAGTATCGATTCGCATTTGTTCGTTAGCTCCAGATGTTCCGGTATGAAACGTTAAGTCTCATTCGGTATTTTTAAGTGTAAGCTCGTCCGCTTGAGACGAATGACTACTACCATAGCCTATAAGATATTTTCCAGAACCACCGCCATCGTTTATTATTCTAAATAGCCCAAAGCTCGTGGCGTTAGAACTATTTATTCTTATTTCCCCATCTAATGAGCCGCCACCATCCAGTTGAAGTTTTGCTGTTGGACTAGTTGTTCCGATACCAACGTTGTTACTTCCATCTATAGCTAAAGCGTAAGAAGTGTCAGTGTCGTTATATATACCAAACTTACCGTCGTTATTTATTATACTCCAGTCATCGTTATGGTTTGAGTCTGTTAAGAATATTCTTGGATATGTACTATTTATAGTTAAATTTCCAGATATATCTACGTTACCAGTTGTGTCGTGAACAACAAGCTGACCTGTAGTAGAAAAGGCTCCATTTGGTCTAAGATATACACTTCCACCACCAGTAGCTGACAGCGTGGCATTTGAATCTGTAGATTGAAAGTGGGTGTCTGCGTAATAATAGCCGGACGCAGTAACGTCACCTGTAACATCAACACCAGTAGATGTTGTTTCAAGTTTTTTGTTATTGTCATAATACAAACTACTAGATCCATCAGCTATAAACTCAGCCATTGTTTCACCAGTATATTTTTCTAATTGAAGTCTGTTTGACCTAATTTTTAAGTTTCCAGTTCCAGCGTCGTCAATAATACTGTTACTACCGTCATGATATATTTGTAGATCGTCACCATCTCCAAAAGCAAACATTCTGTTATCACCAAGACGTAAGTGCTTATCGTGGCTTAATAGATTAGTATAGTCAGTGTTTTCAGTACCAGCATAGTTAGATGTAATCATTAGATTTTGCAGCGGTATTGTTGTATAAGAGCCGTTGCTAGGCGTCCAACCATAAAAATCTACTGTTATTCTAGTGGTGTCTGCATTTTGTCCATTACCGGTGTGCAAAGCACTATCAGCCTTAGAGCTTAAACCCCAATGAGTAACACCGTTGGCGCTTGTAAATTCAGCGGTAACTATAGTAGCCCAACTACTACCATCATACTCTTCAACAAGCATTGTAGCTCCAGGCCACGTAGACCCACTCCAACTTGTTTGCATCCAAATCATAGCCATTGTAGGCCAGCTTGTTGTCGTTTGTGTTGTAAATCTAAACTTGTAGTAAGTTGACGGAACATTCCAAGAGGTATCTTGTCTACCATCAAGTAGTTTTTTAACATTACTTTCTTGACTTGAATCAGCTACCCAAGCACTGCCGTTCCAATACTCAAAGTTGTCCACTGGTTGGTATCTAATGATGTCAGCTCTAGCGTTTTTATAAAAGAAAGCTAAATTTCTACGACCGTTATAATCGTCGAAATAGTATTGATCTTCATTAACGCTGTGATAAGCGCCGTAATTAACTCCATTTACTGTTAGGTCACCAGTAAAAGTTGCATCTCCATCGTCAGCAATAGATAATCCACTAGCAGCATCATCTGCAAAAAGACCTGTACCATTAGCATCTCTTGCTGTAAATTTACGTGAGCTAACAATGTAAGAATTGCTTGAGGTAGTTATATTTCCACCAGTACTTATCTCTCCGTTGACTATAAGTCTTTCGTTAGCAAAATCAAATCTAGCAAGTTCGTCGTCATCAACGTGATCATCTCCAGTATTAGATCCAAATCCCCATATACTTAAGTATCCACCGTGATATGCACCGAGCCTTGGATCATTGCCTTTACCTCTAGCAAGTAAACCCCAGTTGGACCCGTTGCTTAATTGTAAAAAACCTTCGTTAGAATTACTAGAAGCGAAAAAATGTATCTTAGTGTCGTCATCGTCGTCATACACAAAAAGATTACCACCGCCCATGGCTTTTATATTGCCGGCTGTAACAGATGCAGCGCTTATGTTTCTATCTAAATCTATAAACTGCGTGTTACTACCATCGCCGATGTAAAGACCGTTGTTTGCTGCCGTAGCATCTCCACCGTAAAATCTAAACTCATTTCTATTAGACCAAGTCGTGGAGTTGTTAGGAAAAGCGTAAGAAGTAAAACCAGCTTCAGATGCTATTACTACATTTTCATTAGTAGCGCCCCAATTAGACTTTATTTCATCACCAACATCACCAGCAGTTATTAAAACAGAATCGTCATGTCCAAGTTGTATTCCTCCGTTTTCACTAATCCTACTAAGTATTGTTTTTTCAACACCATTGTGATCTACTTTTAATAAAGGAACTTCTGTAGTATATTCTCCAGTATCTCCTGCAGGCTCATAATCAAACAGTATATAACCATTAGATGTGCTAAGAGTTAACTTTGAACCAAGATTAAAAGCTCCACTAAAAGTAGGATTGTTTATTGTAGGCTCTTCTACAACTAAATTGCCAGTCCCACCAATTGTCAGTGTAGCACTAGCATTATCTGCAGTGATAGATCCTGATTGCTCAAAACGTATGTCAACATTGTTTGTGCCATCACCTATAAATACATCAGCACTACCGTCCCCTAGTAAGACGTCGCCCTGAGAATTAGATATAACAAGGTCGTTACCGTCCATATTTATAAGCCCAGCATTAGTTCCTGAGCTGTTTACAAACTGAATGCTGTCTAAGTTTATTATGTCTTGTAAAAACTTTAATCCCATTATATTCTACCGCTTATTCGTTTTTTACTAGCGCCTACTAATTTAGGTGTTATAGTGTCGTGCTTGCTCTTGAACACGGCTGGCGTGTCAAAGCTTATATCTAAATTCGTGTGTTCTCCTATTTCTTCTTCATTGTCCCCATCTAAAGAATAGCCACAAACTAGTTGATAGCCGTGCGATTGAGGTGAAACTGTCAGCGTCTTTTCTTGCCAAGTACCAACCGCATCATCAAACCTAACCGTGTCGTGAAACCCTGTTGTGCTGCTGTCAACTACATTACTATTATTACTTGTTAAGTTAGTAGTTTGACCTGAGTACCCCGTTAAATACCTACCGTTAGCATAACTGTCTCTAACTGCTCTTGCATAAATATAAGGATAAGACCATCCGCTAGAGCTTTGTCCTCTAAATCTACCTTTTATAGTTACCGTTACATTGGCAGGTACAGTTATAACTTCCGTACCCATGCTGTAGTATTCATCGCCAAGCGCAAAATGATACCAGTTTTTAGTATTACCTCTTTTCCATCTAATACCTGCTCCAGAATGCTCCATTAAAACATCTGACTCAAAGTTCCAGCATGGATAAGCAGTTTCCATAACAACGCCTGAAAGTCTATCATATTTAACTCTACTATCAGGACCGCTGTTTTCTGCAAAGTAATCTCCAGAGTTAACAACTCCAAAAGTATTCGTATAACCTGTGTAGACACCTGGCACCTGCTTGTACCACTTGTTGCCTATATAACTGTCTTGAAACGTCATTGATCCACTACCCACTCCATTGTAAGGCATATATCTAAAACCATCAAAGTGCCATCTCCTAAATACAGAGTGAGGAGATTGATAGTAGCCATAAAAAGGTCTATTCTCTTGGTTAATAGAAAATATATTGTGTATAGGATTTGAGTCTCTGTTATGGTGAAACATCATGCCGTAGTCGTCTGATCTAGTCATATACAAATATGCCCATTCGCTTAGATCATACATACCGTCGTTAGCAAAGTTTGCGTAACTATTTCTTGTTCCGTAATTGTTAACAAACTGGGTGTTGTAGTGAGAAGACCACTGCCAATAACCTCTTTCGCCAGTATTAATACTAGCGTTGTTTCTCACTATTAAACCTTGAGTGTGTCTAGTATTTAGACCAGTGTAGTTGCTCTTAGCGTTAGAATCTATAGCTACGCAATTCTCTATTCTTGATTGAAAGTCTACCCTTGAATTAGAGGCCGCATTAACTTCATCGTAGTCACTATTGTATCCAGCAACAAATACTTGACCTCTGTAAAAGTTATTGTTAGAGTTTCCACCCATTTTTCTAAACTGAATATCCTTTAAATGTATTTCTCTTGTGCCAGCTCTATTACTATCAGTGTCATACTCTACATAACAAAAACATCTTTGATTATCGTCAAGAGTTTGTATTTTTATATGCCTCTCTATGTTTATAACTAACGCTCCTTCTTTTCTATCGTTTTCTAAATTTGTAGTAAGAGTTAATGTGTTACCGCTTTTAGATTGTATCTCGTACTCTGTGTTGTAATCCCAGTTAGTATCTACGTCATTGTCGGCGTCAATGTTTATCTTGTCACCTACATTAAAACCAGTGGCGTCAGGTATTGTTATAGTGTTAGTTCCAGCTGCTGCTGCCGCGGTAATCTTAGTAGCATTACGTCTTACAATGTGACCTGATAAATGCAGCTTATCAGCACCCGTTTCATATATTTCTACGCCAGATCCTATTGTTCCAGTTATATCGCTGTCTACAGTTATAGTATTTGTTGAGGTGTCTATAGCTGTTATTGTCTTTACATTTCTATTACTACCTGTTCCGAATATTATTTTGTAGTTTACTCTAAATATAGTGCTATAATCTACAACTATAGTTCTAGCTGTAGGAGTGCTAGATACTATCGCTTTAGGACCAACAAACTTTTTTATATATATTCTATTATTAGACGAGTCTACGTCGTGCACCCAAAAACCTTCATCTCCTTTAACCCTATAGTCTTGATTAGCTCCGTTATAAACTGCAACCCAATCACCAGCCGCAAATCCAGTTGTACTAGCTACAGGTAAATAAGAGTCTGCTACACCTGTGTCTGAAGAAAGTGTGGTTTCTGTAAGATAGCTATCTCCTACAAACTTCCAAGAAGAATAACTTATGTTTTCTATCCATATTCCGTGTTGATCTGAGTTGCTGCCAACAAACTCTAGGTTTATAGAGTTACCAGTCGCAGATAACAAAGCACCAGAAGAGCTACCGCCTTCTGTAAAGTCTTGCGCTGAAACACCGTTAGTTTTTGAATAGTCTGTAGATCCATTACCTTGCACTGTTATTCTACCGTTGATTTTCATTTGCCCATTGGTAGCGTAATGCAGGCATCCACGCACAGATATATCACCGTAACCATTAGTTGTTCTTGTATCTGAGTCAACAGTAACTTTGTGTCCTTGAGATATAATAAACGTATCACCGTCTGCAGGAGTAGAGCCTCCCCACGTTGTCGATGCAGTCCAGTTTCCAGATTGTGTGCTAGTCAGTTGTGCCATCTACTTCTTCTATTTGTTGTAAATAACTAGTGTCTAGAGAGACTTCAAAAAAAAGCTTGTTGTCGTCATCTATTATAGTATTTTCATTAATAGTAATAGTAGACTCTATCACATCGTTATTTACCGACAGCGTGCTGTCGTTTTTATTATATTCTATTTTAATAATCATTATATTCTAGTTATTACACATCTGTAAGCCGCGGCAGCTGGTGCTGTTTTAAATAGGAATCTAACATTGTTCGTATCTAATCTAATAACATCAGCGTAAACAGTATCGTAAGTACTATTGTCATACAATTGAACAACTACGTCTCTTGTGCCTAAGTTGTGTGTTATTGTCACAGATGTGCCTCCACCTACGTCAGCAGCGTATCCTTTGTTAGCTTTAGCATCTAACTGTGTTTGTATATTGCTTGTTACGCCATCTAAGTAATCAAACTCTGTAGATGTAACACCTGTGTCGTATAAATCTTTTAAGTAGTTAAACTCAGTAACGCTACCAAGATAACCATCAAGCGTATTTAGTTCGTTAGCGGTTGATGTTAATGCTACAGCATTTATAGTTAAAGATTTAACCTTAGTCTCAAACGCTTCAAAGTCCGCTAACCCAGCTCCTTTAAACAGGTCAAACTGAGTGCTAGCAGCATTCCACTTAAGACCAACATCATCTCCAGTTCCACCTTCTATAGTTATACCAGCACCATCAATTGGAGCGGAAGTAGTGTTATTACTATCTAATACTATGTTATGGTCTTGTATGGTTACTGTCTCAGTGTTGATTGTCGTTGTATCACCATTAACTTGTAAGTTACCAGTAATAACAATCGTGTCATCTGGGTCAGTACCTATAACAATGTTTTCGTTTGCAGCGCCACCTGAAGATTCTAAGTTTGCTAGTCTAGTTAGTAAGTTAGCATTGCTTACATCTACGTCTGTGTTTGTAGTAAACGTAAGGTTGTTCTGCATATATGTTTGCAGATTACCTATAGTACCTTCTCTTAAAGCTGACGCAGAAGAATCATTAACTAAAATACTGTCTGCGCTAGCAAAGTTTGCACCAAGGTCTGTTTGATCTGTTATAGCAGCTTTAGTAAGAGTTGTAGCACCATCACCAGAAGATGTTATATGACCGGTGTGGTTTGGATGCGTGTAGTTGTTTGCGTCTGTAGCGCCCGTATAGCCTAAGTTAAGTAATGTTAACGTTCTTGTCGCAACGCTAGCATTAGCATCTGTAACGTGACCTAAAGTATCTGTAGTAATGTTAAAATCAAGATCTGATATTACAACAGCACCACTTAAAGCGCCTGTGTCTACAGAAGCATCGTCACCAGGGTGTGTTGGGTGAGAATAAACAGTGTCAGTCCAAGGAACATTAACAAATGCCTTTTCAGAAGAAAGTTCTACTGGATAGTTTTTACCGTTTTCAGTATAACCTATTTTTATACCACCAAGAGCTGTAGAAGTAGCTACCGGCGTAGCAGTGTTTAGTACACTTTCCCAAGATCCGTTAATATATAACTTTAAGTCGTGACTACCAACGCTACTAGTATCAAAATACATTCTACCTTCAACACCTGTAGGTTCTGATGATAAATTATGTATTAAAAAGTTTTGTAATTCACCACTATTTAAGTCTACGTTTTGTAAAAAATTAATTGCCATGTCTTTAGTTTAAATATGCTTTGCCTCCAAAAGAGCCGTTAAAATTTAATGTTAATTGATTTACTGAATTATGTGTTACTTGACCTACGCAAAAGTTTCCTGCCGAGTCTATTACCTGTACGGAAGGATATTTGTTTAAGTTGTGTGTTATGGTCCATTGGTTTGATGATATACTTTGGTCGTGGGTATAATGTTTATCTGCAGAGCTCGTATTCTCCCAAATACCAAGTGTTGAATCATAGGTTAGCACCTGACCTTGAGTGGGGCTTGTAACCTCAACATCATGTAGCTCGTTAACATGATAACCTAAATCATAAGCTCTAATAGCTATTGTACCGTTAGAGTTGTTCTTTAATACAAAAGCACACGGTATAACTTGATTAGGAGCTCTAGGTTGAACTTTTGTAAGTTCTCCAGCATAACTATCAGAAGCAAATAAAATATCTCCGTCTAGCCAAGTTTCACCTATTGTTTCTGTTATACCAGCTCCAGTAGCATCTATACCTTTTAGCGTGCCAACTGTTATAGCATAACCAAACTCTCCATTATCAATATCAGACTCTATAATACCAATAAATCTTCTTTCATCTATAGTATTGTTAGCTATATATTTATTTACCTTAATAGCTTGTGAATTACCAACAGCTCCAGAAGCATACACTGCGTGTCCTTTTTTAAGATCTTCAGCAGCTTTGACATAAAAATGTACAACGCCAGCGTTAGCTCGCTTAGTCCATTGTATAAGGCCAGTTGTATTATCTTTTACTAGAGTTTCAGCATCATAATCAACATGCTCGGTAACATCTTCAAGATATACACTGTTCCTGAACCTGGATATAAAATCCCATATATGCTGTCCTATCCATTTCATTAATCAAAATCAACATACTCTATTTTTACTTCTTCGCCTTTTTCTAAGGCTTTTGCAATGCGTGGATAAATTCTTTTATACGCGTTGTTACTTTTTCCAACGAATCCATCCTTGATAATAACATTATTTTCTTGGGAATCCCCAACGAGAAGACAGCCAGCAGTATGTTCATCAGTATTTCCAGTATGTATAAGGATATACTCAAACCCAGGCACATCAATGATATGAAGCATACCAACATGAAAACCACCATACTTCTTACTGTATCTCTCATGAAATCCTCCCTCTTTTCTTAGCACTATGCTATACACGCCAGCAGGTACTCTCGTTTCACCTCTTACTTTTAAAGCTCTTCTTTCATCTTCAAGAGTATAACATAAAAAGCTTCTACCTATATCTGTAACTTCAAACAAAAGCCCAGATGTAGAGTCAGGTTTAGAGCTAAATCTTAATACCTCTAGGTTCATATTATACTGTAAACACTCCTACTTCTAGCGTAGCCGCAGTAGATGCTGGTTTAGCTAATAAAGCGTGGTCTAAAGCACAAGGGAATAAAGCAAACTCACCTTGCTTTATCTCCATAATAAGCTCTGTAGCCTCAGGAGTTGCTTCAGCACCGTCGTCTGAATCTGTGTATATATCAACTTGCACATCAGTAGCGCTTGAGTTTTTTAAGTATACAATACTTCTACCATCTGCGGCTGCTATAGTTTTAGCGTCAGTACTTGCGAATGTAACTAGCTTCATGTTAGTGTTACCAGACACTGTAACAGACTTAGTCATAGTCAATGATAAAGCGTCTGTAAGTAAATCTCCAGCTGCAGAAGTTATTGTTAACGATTTTTTTAATGTTGCCATTTTTATTTATTTTTTAATATTCAAATATTGCAAATTCTAATTCAGGTGTACCAGTAACAGCCTGCCAATATACTGAGTTTCCTGATCCTGTCCAGGGAAACATAGCAAATTCGCCAGGTCCAATAAGAAAAGCCTCTTCGCTATCAAATAATATTTTAATAGAAGGGGTTGTTACGGCTGATCTATCGCCTGCAGACGTGTTTAAGTTTTTTAAATAAACATACGCTCCAGTAAAATCAGCATCAGCGAACAAAGCTGTCTTAGAGTTACTAGTAACAACTTTACCATACTGAGACTGTCCTGTTATAGCTAAGCTGTCTGATACAGACAAAGACAAAGCGTTAACTAGAGCGTCAGTACTTGTCAATACAATTGATGGTTTTACTGTTGCCATTTTTTTAGTTTTT
>Ga0070753_1000870_pt1 | contig 17459 bp, 25 predicted proteins | sample VirMetDEL_Aug_31_FD_77441 | JGI IMG/M metagenome (GOLD analysis project Ga0070753, IMG submission 77441) | Aqueous microbial communities from the Delaware River and Bay under freshwater to marine salinity gradient to study organic matter... | ecosystem: Environmental > Aquatic > Marine > Coastal... | reverse complement strand
TTCTAGCCCTCCAATCGTATCTACAAGACGCTTTGCTGGATATAAAATAATCCGTTCCTGCTGGCGTAGTAATTTGTATCTGAATAGTATCAGACAACTCAAGTGCCTCTATGTAACTAAACAGGCTTTCACCTTCACTTAGACCGTCAAATATTTTTATGGTTATATCGGATAAGTTTATCTTTATCTCGTTAATATCAGCGGTCTCTTCTTGTAGATCAAAGTCTTGAGTAAGCGTTGGCATATTTGCAAGGCTCATGTCTCTCTCTACAAGGGTTCCAGAGCCCATCTCTATCTGTGCAGAAAAGTTGCCAAAACTTCTTGATATAGTTCCAGTGCTCGCTCTTAAAGTACTCATGGTCTAATCTGTGAGGATGAAATCTCTCTACTTCCTTTAGACGCTGATACGGCTATACCCTTTCTGTCTACGGTTGCTTGTACATTTAAAGGTTGACTAGAAGAAGCCATATCTGCCGCTTTGTTAGGCATAAAGCTAATAGACTGTGTAGGTCGCTCTACCTCATTTGCCTGAACTAAAGCAGAGGTTGTTCTACCCCCAGTAGATCCAGAATCAACATTTTTATCACCCTTCTTAGTCTTCATTATTTTCTTGACCTGAGCAATACCAGAGGCAATGACCCCACCCATAAGAATAGCTCCAAATGGAGGTGGCGCTGAAGCAAGAGCTTGAGTTGCAGCTTTGTAAGTGTTTATTATTGCTGAGGCTACAGCTTCTGCTTTCTCATTCTCAAATAGACCGTCACTTATAAAACTAGCTGCTTTAGCCATTTTCTTACCATTAAACTCAGTTACCTTAGTCTCTTCTGCCATAAACGCTTTCTTAGCGTCTAGCTCTTCTTGCTTACCCTTAATTACAGCAGCTAAACTTTCTCTAGCAGCGTCTGTAGTTACATTAGTAAACCCAGCTTCTAAACCAGCAATCTCTTTCTCTAAAAACGCAATGGATCCCCTCATTGGCGCAACCAGCTCATCGGTAACAGTAAACTTACCTATAACGCTAAGGGTTTCTTTAGCCATGTCTTGCTCTTCCTTCATCATAGCCATGCGCTCTGCGTAAACATCCTTCAACTTACCGTTAACAGATAGCGTCATGAGTAACCGAGAGTGTTCTACTTGTACGAACTCTGTATAGTGTTTGTAATGAGCAATTCCAGCATCATTGGCTATCTTCATTCTCTTTTCGTAGGTATCCAATATCTGATTACCAGCTTCCTTAGCTCTTTCGGCTTGTATCTTTTCGTAATCCTCTTGTGCTAACTGTTTAATAGCTTGATTGGTTGCTTCAACCATTTTTCTTCGCTCTTCGTATCCCTCTGCTATCTCTAATAGAGCATCATACTCTTCTTTAGCTTTCTTCTTTACCTCTTCAGCTTCTTTTTTCTCCGCATCAGTTTTAGACTTAATTGCAGCCTCAACTTTATCGTACTGCTGAACTAAAAATTCATACTGAGCAATATATTCATCATTAGTACTCATTAATGACTTAGTCATCTCAATTTCTTGACCAAGCTCATTAGATAAATCTTGCAAAGATTGACCAGCATCCAACCCAGCTTCAGTAAACAACAATACTTTATTGGTTGTGGCATCAATGTCTTGCATATACATAGCAAGTTGATTTTCTTTAGCTAACTGCTCATTGTCTTTAAGTACTTGATTTAACTCATCTATTTCTTTTTGAAGCTCTTTTACAGTGGTTTTACCAAAAACACCTAAAGTTTTCTCAAATTCTTTTATCGCCTTTTTTGATGCTGAGGTTTGCTTAAAAGTAGTAGTTCCAAATCTATCTACAACTTTTATATACTCTTTCATCGACTCTATCTGAGCATCGTTATCGGCTACTTTTTTCTTAAAATCCTCTAGTTCTTTTATTTGCGCCTGTGTTTTTCGTACATCTAAAAAGTCAAAGTCACCAGTATCTTTTAAGGCTGCAGACGCTTCTACAAAGGCATTAATAGCATCAGTTGCTTCTTTAGATGATTTACCAACATTTTTACCAAACCAAGTTACAGCCGTAACAGCAATGTTAAGACCGACTATAAATGCGTTAATACCAGTAAGTGATGATTTCATTGCCTGACCAAAGGTCATGCCTTGTTCTCTTGCATTTTTAGTCATTACAGCCATAAGTTCCGCTGTGTAACCAATGTTGTTACCAATGGCTCGCATACCCTGAGCAAATCCAAACTGAAACTGAGCCGAATCCTGAATCATGTCACTGAACGAGAATATGGCTTGGTTTCCAGCCGAAAACTGAGTGTTCATTTGACCAACAGCGTCACCAGACGTAGATATAGCTCTTTTATACTCATTAAGCCTTGCCTTAGCCTGAACCATGGTAGTGTTACCAGACGCTATAGAATTATACAGGGCTGTTTGTGCATCCGTACTAAGCTCGGTGTTGCTTACGTATTGATCCAGTGTCAGTATCGTATTATCAAGTATCTGATTTTCTCTTAGTAAAACATCATTAAGAGTCTGAGCTTGCTTGCTATTCTCTCCATAGACACGAACTGTCTTAGCCATCTCAGAACTTAAAGACTTTACTAAAGCCTTTTGGTTGTTAGCCGTAGAGATATAATCTTTTGTTTCCTTGTCTATATCCTTAGTTTGATTGGATGTGCTATTAAGTTTTTGCTGTAATATAGCAAGAGCCTCTTGAAGCTCTTTTACCTGTTTAGATGCGTTTGCGTCTACAACATTTTTCAGACTGTTAGCTGACGAGCTATCTATCTTGAACTTAACATTGTATACTAAATCTGGCATCTAATTTATTCCTTTGGCTTGTGATAGGCTACTCTAGCCATCATGGCTTTTGTTATGTCTTCCACCGAACACTCGGCTTCAAGTTCCTTAGCTCGCAATGGATCGAAATCAGCGAGAACGTAACAGTAATAAACGTACGAACCGCCAATCTCGACCACTAGGTCATTAGGTGCGAGCAAGTCTAATGACTCTAAAGTACTCCGACTCCATTTATAGGTACTTGACGCCTCTTCGTAAAAAAATCCCAAGCCTCCTCGATAGTTCCTATCTCAAGGTCATCAGATTTCCATACGGTATCAGGCAATTCTTTAGCTAGTTTCATGCATTTTTCAGCAGTAAACTTGCAGTACTTAGCCCTGAAGTCTTCATCCATCATCCATGAGTTAACATGGTTTAACTCCTCAAAGGTGAAGTCATCTATGGTATACTTATCGCTTGTTAGCTTTTTGTGCACCTTTGGATGATTCTCTTTGTACCAATCGAAGAGCATATTTTTACGATCCTCGATTACTTTATCAAAGCGAATAGGGGTTTCTTTAACTTCAAACTTTACCCCCATAAATTCGCCTACTACTTTTGTTAGTCTACCCATAATTGCTCGCTTTATTATGTGTTATTACGTGTTAAATTCTGTAAACGTATAGGTACTATCCATCTGAACAGTTGGTTCGTTAAATTGTAACTCATCATCCTGTGCAATCTGAACAACAACGTCTACGTATACAGTATCGTCTGGCACGTCAAGATAGTCTTGAAACGCCTGTACTCCAGTTATGCTAACAACATTAGAGGTTCCAGTAGATGTGGTTCCATTAATTTGAAATCCTTCAAGATAAATGTTAGCTTGACCTATAGTTCCGTCTGTATATGATTTTACATCAATGTTGAAATACAATCGCTGATTAGGGAACGGAAAGTACAATCTTCTTTGTACAGAAGCTGCACTAGAAGCTGTAGTAAAGTATTGACCATCTACTATATCAAAGCTCCAGCCAGTACCTCCAGTATTACCCCAACCGTCAGCTTTATTGTTACTGTCTGCGTCACCCCACTTGTACAGGGCTAAACCATTCTTGTCGTAAGACAACCCAGAAGAGTGTTTGCCCGTTGACGAATCATATCCGCCAAGAGCCTCACGCTGGGAGGATAACTTTATGGCAAGGTTATCTTCGAATCCAGACACAGCCTGAATGGTTCCTTCGCCCTGTAAGATTGAGCCGTCTGTACCATACCCACTAAAATCTAGGTCTGTTCCAGCATTAGCCCAAGTCTGTAGTTGAGACGCAGACGCAGAAGAGTATACGCCAACCAAGGTTAGGTCGTACACTTTGCTTGTTATGATTTCTCGGCTATTCTCAATGATAGCCGTATTTGGAGTTATGGATATAACCTGCCTAGACGCTTCTTCAGCACCCTCTTGATATATAGAGAATGTCAAAGAGGTGGTACCATCGGTTATAGCCAGCTTGCTAAGTTGCGTTGGCATGGTTACGTTACCTCCTTATGGTTATTAAGATACAGTTACTGCGCTGGAGCTACTTAATTCTTCTGCTTGCGCCATTAATACGATTTCTCTACGACCATTACTAAAGTCATTATGACCCTGAATGTAACTAAGAGGAGCTCGTAATGAAGGTGAGTCTCCCTTGCCGTTTAAGCGCAAGTATCCTTCTGATTTGCCAGTTAGGCTTCCTCCGCTAACAACATAAGCGTTGCTAAGGATGTCTCCACCACCATCAAAGGCAGTTTGTAGAGTACGGATAACGATTCTACCAGTAAAAGACTCATAAACCTCACGATTATCCTCAATCATTACTGAGTTAGGAGTAATAGCGATTTCTGAACCGTCTACGGTAATTTGAGATATTATGCCAACAGATGTAGATCCATTGTCTTGTAATATTTCAGCTGATTCAAAGATTAACTTGTTTGCCATAGTTTTGTGTTATGTTATATTTGGATTATGCTTTCAAAATTCACGTTTACAGATAAGTATCCATCATCCTCTTCTATGCTATCAGAGCCTGTTACGGTTATGGTTAGCACATCGCTTGTAATACTTGATCCGTCTGTTGCATTAGCCCAGTCAAATAACTGGTCAACGATTTCTAATATTCTGTCATAGTTAGATTCTCTAACACTGTGACTATCAGATTGTTCTACAAACACATTTGCCTGAAACCTTTGCAATACCTCTTCAGGCTTATCGTCTTGTATCATGTACTGTGTCGTAGAGCTTAGTAACTTAAAAATTACTACTTCTCTGATAATGTCACCACGCCTTCTAATATCGAAATTGTTTCCACTATATTTCAATACCTTGTTTACGGTTGGTCTAGCATCATTACCAGAGTACGTTAAAAATGATGATTTATAGCCACTAAGTATAGAGTTTCTATCCATAGAAGTTTAATTTTCTTTTAGAGTTAAGGTGTTTTGTTACGATCTGCGTCACCTTCTCTATGTTAGGCTTTTGATAAGAAGAGTCGCTATCATTAAACTCTCCCTCATCCGTTGGAAACTGTCTACGCTTAGGCATATGACCAATGCCGTATTCGTGCTTATACATATAGTATGCGGCATCTGGATCAGAGTGATACATATTAAACCCATCATCTTTTATGTCATAAGTCAAACTTCTTTCAGCGTTACCAGAAAATCTTAAATCAGGTTTGTCTCTACCTGTTGCCTCCGCCTTTTTTGTTCTATAATACCATGGAGCCTCATCAGATAGTTCTATTCTTTCCGACCCGTCTGGATCAATAGCTTTTCGGTTAGCGTTGTCTATAGACTCTTTATAGATTCGACCCACTTGCTTATATACCTTTTCAGCCTTTGTGCCGTCAAGCATAGTATCAATGTCTTTTAGTATGGTCTCACCTAGTGTCATTGTATTAGTATATACTAGAAAATCTAACTCTTGGCTTTGTCTTTGGCTTTGCTAATAATCCACTTAATCTTCTGAGGTTAGCTGAAAGGTATTGATTATACATACCATAATACTTTATAGCTTTCGTGTATGAAAAGCTATCCTTGTGTGTTGCGTCTTGCGAAAACCACAACTCTAAAAATTTGTATGATAACAGGTCTACTAACAAGTCTTCTGTGTCGATGACATGTATAGCATCAAGTAACGCTACTTCTGTGCTATATGTATCATCATTTATGTATTCTCTCAATTCCTCTAAAATATCCGTTTTAAGGAGCTTGATTGCTTTAGCCAATATCAAGTTATCCTTTTGAGATAGATTGAGCGTTGTAGTGCCCGTAGTGACGTTAACTCCACTAAACGTAAGCTCTTCTAGTGCATCTATATTATCTCTTGTAAGGGTAAGGTCACTAAACGCCATAATCTTTATTTATTTCTTTTTTGTTGTTCATGTTTAACCCTGTTCCATTCGCCATACCATTTGGTAAGCATATATCCTAGAGTAGCCAAACCGATAAGTAAAGATACCCCAGCTGATACCTGATTTAAGGTTACGCTAGAAAGCAATCCTATAGTTCCTATAACTGCTTTATAATCCATTATCTCATCTATATTTATCATTTGACTGTTCATGAGCGTATAAAAAAAGGGAAGGGTTGTACCTTAGTACAACCACTATCCCTAATTTGTTTTTAGCTACAAGGATTATCCTTTAGCTTCGTTACCTCGAATGAATCTACCACCTAAGTCTGGTCGGAATACTTTGACTCCGTATAACATCTCGATTAAGATGTCAGCACCAGATTTGGTTTCTTCTACAGTCAACGTGTAGTTTACGTTGTTCATAGACTCGAAACCAGCAGCACGTCTTACGCCTGAACCAGAGCCACTGTCAACAGATGGCATTACGGCAGTTACAAGAGCAAGTGCAGATGGATCGTAGAAGAACTGCTCACGACCAGTGTCACCAGAAGCAATATCAACAGGGTTGATAGTAGCGTTATCAGCAACAGCTTTACGTAGAGGTTCTTTCAAGGTTAGAACAGTTCCAGTTTGGCTTTCTACAGTGTAGAAGTCATCAGAACCAGATGCAGAACCAAAATATATTACATCTCCTTCGCTAAGAGAAACAGTGGCAGCTGAACCAGAACCGTTGTCGATAGTGATTTCAGTTTGACCTACAGCTTCGTTAGCAGCAACAACCGCATTAGTAACAGTAGCTGCAGTATGGCTAGAACCTTCGTTATCAACATAGAAGTCGAATCCGTAAGCCTGAGCCATAGCACCAGAAAGCTGGATACCGTTGTTTCCACGAGTGTTAGCGTTTTGGAAGATGTTTAGAGTAGTAAGATCTTTTTCTACGAATGGGTCGATAACCATAATCATGTTATCGGTTACGAACTTACGAGAAGCCATAATTCTACGAGCTTCAGCAAGGTCGTTGTCATCCATAACAGTAGCGTCAGTTCCTTTAGAAGAGAAAGCTACTTCGAAAGCCTTACGAGCCTCAACTTTTACGTCTGAGTTGATTTGGTCAATCAAACGGTGTAAGTGAGGTACAAAGTGCTGTTGAACTAAGTCAGGAAGCGCAAATTTCTGGTCAGCTTTGTCGATACTGAAACCAGTGTAGTAGTGCTTATTGATAGTTAGGGTCTCTTCACTAGCGTCTGGAGTATCCAAAGAATAAGATCCAGTGTACGCAGTAGGAGCACCACTTGGCTTTACCGCACGAGTGATGTTAACAGACTTGTTTTTAGAAGCTACTAGACCTTCAATGGAAGCGCCAGCTACGTTAGTAACGGCTTCGGATACCATTGGTCGGTTAGGATATTGGTTAGCTAGAGCTACCTCTACCCATGCTTCTGGTTCATATATTGAGAAATTGCTATTAATTGCCATATCTAATAAAAGTTAAATTAAATGTAAGTTTTGATTTAGCTTTTGGGTCGCTGTGACCTAGATATAGACAATTAAGGTGTTGCCGAACCATAATAAGATGGATTTATTGTTCCGCCCAACCGCCAGCGGCTCGTGAGGCAGCGAATAGCTCCTCAGCCTTCTGTCGATCTGCTGGATTAGCCGAGCGTACAAGTTTCTGAAACTCTGCACGACTAGGTCTTTCACTAGCTGGAGTACCACCAGTTGCTCCGCCAGCGCCCACTTTCTTGGGCTTTGCAAATTGTTTAGCAAACTCAACGAGTGAATTAGCTACTGATTTTCTGTTGCCTTGAACGTCTAGGTCAGGAACACCGTCTTTGACGGCATAAAACTGCCCATTAGACTCTTCAATTTCATATTCATTATAGAACAGTTGCTCTATGTAGTCTTGCTTTAGTGTAAGCTCGTTATCCTGCTGTAAAGCACTAAACGCACTACCAAACTCAGAGTCTATTCTGTTTTGCATTTGAGTCATCATTAACTGCTCTTTTGCAGATTCAGCCTCTTGCTGATATTGCTGTAAGAGTTCTCGTAACTTCTCTGCTTCCCCTTTATCCTCTTGCTTAGGCTGTAAGGTTTGCTGTATACGAGAAAATGCGTCTTCTAGTGACTCAAAGTTATCCCCCAATAATTCAGAGAACTTACCAACAACGTCTTTTTCGACCTTGTTTTTACCCTCGTTATACGCACCTCGAAAGAATTTATCTTTGTCAAATGCGGGTTCAGTTGCGGGTTGTTGTTCAGTGTTTTGTGAGGTTGACTCCTCTAGTGTTGAATCAGGAGCTTCAACTTGCTCTATGTTTTCTGTGCTCATAATGTAATTATAAGTTAATTATTGCTCGCTATTAGATTCAATACCAACTTGTGCTTGGCGTTGAAGTTCTTCGGGTGGTAATATATCCACCAAATTTCTTAGGTCAGAGGTTGTTTTGGGCATGCCATACTCATCAAAGTACTCCATAACCTCTTCAATATCTTCTTGAGGCATAGAGCGCTTTCGCATGTATTCTGTAGTAAGTTTCTTGAGTAGAGGAAGGCTGAGTGCGTGGTACTGCATACCCTCTGTAATGTCAGAGAATATCTCATCGGCACTAGACAGGTCATAATGCTTGCTATACGTAATCATGTAGTCTTCGTATGCTTCATCTCTAACCTTAGCCATTCTGCGTATAACTTGCGTCTCTATACTTTCCATATCCATAGCGGTTGCCGCCAATAAACCTTGCTCTTCTACGTTATCGAATCTCTTAGCAGATCCAGATACGTTTGATTTAACAACGGATTTGTCTCTTACTTGAGCCAATAAAAATATCATAGACATAAGGTCGCTGAATATTACGTCTCTAAGATGCTGAAGACCCTGCATATCTGCTTGATATAGCATGTTGCTAGGTATTTGCTGGTCATCAGGAATGATAATAGCCATACCTACACCCTCTTTAATCGTCTTAGAGTCGTACTTGTCATCGTCTGCGACACCTGCAAGGCTACGAACAATACTATCTGTAAGAACAGGTATTGGGTGACCAAACAGCTCGGATCCTTTCTTTAGGTCATAAAACAACTCAGAAACCGCTAGGTACATTCCCTTCAATGAATAACGTCTAGGCTTGCCAACCACAAAAGAGCTGTTAGCATCGGTTTGACCTTTTAATAACGTAGCTGGAACCTCTCCAAACGGGTTTGGTATGTCTAATACCTTTTCTTTTTTACCGTTGGTTTCCTCATACACACAAATGTATTCAGGGGTGTATGCCATCCACTTGTACTTCTTAATATTATTTATGTCATAGTACATCTGTCTAGTAACGAGCAACGTTAGCATGCCCTGTTGCATCTGGAAGTTCCATATCTCGTGAGGTCTTACTACGTAGTTATACGGAACCACCTTGCCATCTTCATCGGTAATAGGATTTCCATCTACATCCATCATAAGGTCGGTAACAATGGCTCCGAATCCAAGAACCTCTTTTACGAAGAGAACCTTGTCTCGGTAAAACTCGGTAATGGAGCATCCAGCGTCATCAAAGTTAGATTCTTTCCACTTCCAGAAGCTCTTTCCTTCTGGATACAATCTGTTTACGTTGTTTTCGTCATAAATACGCTGTTGTGCGCTCAAAAACTTTTGCTCCAATGGAAACAGCTTCATTCTGCCTAGTCTTTCTCTGTACTCGTCATCAGACTCTATGCTTGACTGATCAATAATATACGACTTGTCTGAAAATACGGTGCTAGAAATGGCTGTGTACTCGTCATACTCCGCCTGAAACCAGCTGTTCATTATCTTTGCTCTGTCTAAAACGACACTGTAATAAGGATGCCTCGTCTCCTTTGTTATAATGTCTTCAACTACTTCTTTTGATACAGAGTAAAGTCTTGAGGTGTCTATCATTTTCTTGAGTATTGTAGTGCTATGGCTATTGCCTGTTGACGAGTGTAGCCTTCTTTTATGAGTTGGCGAATGTTTTTAGAAATAGTATCTGGAGACGAACCACGTTTTAAAGGCATATGTAATCACCACTTAACTTTATCAGCCCAATAAGCAGCAGACATCTTACCTTTAGCTATATTTTTTGCGTGTCTAGCCTTAAAGGATTTACGTCTAGCTTTTTGAGACTCTGTTTTTGGTGATTTACCAGCTCCACTCACTCCTTGCTGACCAAAACGTATCGTCTTTATTTTGTTGCCCTCCTTGGCTACAACAACATGAGACTTAGTTGGGTGATTGGGTGTACGCTTGGGTTTGTTGTACCCAGACACACCTGCTCGTTCCAGTCTTGAGTCTTTTTTACGTTTCATGGTTACGAAAATAGCTATCATTTATGGTTTGATTCAATACTAAAGTTATTTATATTAGATCCATGAAATGGATAGAAGTAACAATAAAGCCAGAGACCCAAAAGAAGTGTATTGACTTTGTTGAGGCTGTGTATAGAACCAACAAAAACAGGTATAAGGGTCGTGGTCAGCTTGATATTGCTAAGATAAAGAAAGATATATACAGGGGAAAAATAGCTGAATACGCTGTTTACGAGCACTATAAGCATAAACTCAAGTTTGAACACGTAACGGAACCAGACATATCTGTTTATTCTACATCTAAAAAGTCTTATGAAGCTGATATTGTTGCTGTACATAATTCTGTAGAGTACAAGATGCACATTAAGTCTCAGCACATATATCAGGCTGAAAATTTTGAGCTGTCTTGGAGCTTCCAAAAGAATGATCCGTTAGTTTTTAACCCTTTGCCAACAGATTATATTGTCGCTTGCCTATTATTATCAGACAAAAGGGTTATTATTTACCATCCTATTAAGGCTAGACACGTAGTAAAAAAGTATAAAAAGCCTAAATTGGCAAGGTTACAACACACAAAAGTAGTTTTATACGGAAGGGATATTGGTATTGAATTTTAGCGTAATTCAGCCATAAGTTTGACGCAATTATGGCTATCGCAACACATACATTGGTGATGCGTTCCCCTTCTCATTACGCCAAATAGCGTAATCTGTCGCATCCGACATGTGACCCCTGTCTCCATTATCTATTTTTAAGCCTTTATCGTTCACTATGGAGTACATGTAGTCTTTTATGACGTTTTCACACCTCGTATTGACTAAAAGCCTGCGCTCACCATTGGTTCCAGCGTATATAACGTTATTTACCTTGTCTACACGTATCTTTCGCTTAGGGTTTTGTACGTCTAGCTCGTTTTTATAAGCAATATCGTTCTCATCAAACACTTCACGCACGTAATCCCAGTCATTCTTGCCTACACGACCATAATTACCACTTTTCTGGTTAGATGTGTTGTCTCCAGACAATAAAACCTTCCAAATACCCCATTTTTGCAGTAAAGCTACTGCTTTTTGCGCTTGCTCGGTTGTGAGTGCTTCTTTAGAGAAGATTTCATCAAAGATAATATACTGTTTAAGCCCATTTCTTGCTTTTTTGACCTGTAAGAGCGCCCAGCAATGTGGGCTACGGTTAAAATCAGCACATAGCCAAACAGGAAGGTTGCTATCATAATCGTCTGTTGTGAGATTTCCGTCAGGGTAGTGATTATATCCATCAAAGTGTTTGTATGCTTTACGTTCAGGGTCATCGGTTTCCTCGCTCATCTCGTATCCGAGCTTATAAGACAAGAAATCCATCGCTTCCTCTTGTAGTAAACGTTGTTTACTGTGGTTTGTTTCCCATAAGGGAATTTCCCATATCTTATCAGCCTCTCTCATATACCGAATATTGATTTCATGGCGCTTTCAGGATCTATAAAGAATATAGGAACCGAATCTTCGGCAGCATCCTCAATAATGGATATGGCTCCAGCCTTAAATGGATGCAACGTATTCATGTCATAGGTCAATATGCTCCACCCATACCTCATACATTCGTCTATTATATAGTCAAGAACAGAGCTTTCTTCGTATGTGTCTAGCACCTCCCATTTCTGAGCCATAAGTTTTGCGTCTATCATATCTAAAAATAGATCCATTTCGTGTTTTATGGCATCTATGTGCTCTTGCTCAACGGCTGCAGAGAAGCGAGCGTACATAACTACTTTAGGTTGTTCCATTCTTCTACCTTATATCCAGTTTTATCTTCTTTTACGGAAATCTGCAACACATTAAAGATTCCAGACTTCATTAAACGACTATTAGCGTCATTGGGATGGTACGGGGTACAAACACTCAAAACAATACCTTTATCATGAACCCTTTTAATCCATGTGTTAGATACCTTGTTCCAAACGGTTTCCCTACGAGCTGTAGAGATACGATCTTCATCGTTGGCAACGTCATCAAGTATCAAAACACCAGCACGTTGACCTGTGGTTTGCGTGAGAACCGCATACGCCTCATACGTTGGGTTACCAGTACGGTTACGGCTCTTAGCAATGATCCGCTGTGTGGAGCCCGTATCGGTTCGGTCTAACTCTATCGGGTTAAAGTTGTGCTCCCTGCACCAGTACTTATAAACTTCGCTATCAAACAAAGACCTTAAAGACAATATCCTTTTAGTAGAGATACCACCGTCTGCTGACACAATCAGTGTTTCTAGCTCGTGCTTTCTCGTAGTAAGGTACGCTGACAATCCAATAGGTACTTGCTGAGACTTACCTGTGTTGTAAGGAGCTCGTATCAAACCATTCAGTCTGGCTTTTTTAGCGTCTGCCTGCTTCTGCCAGTCAAAGATGGCTTTCTGCATGGTCATGTGTATCTCCGCTTGCCTAACTTTGTTACCGTCTTGATCGGCTAAACAATTCTCTATAAACGAGTTTCTAAGCTCTAACGAATCAGGTGGTGGTTCGTGCCCTATCACACTAAACAACGCCTCAGACCAGCTAATCTCTTTGGGCTTATTTGGAGCCATAATGCTCCTTGCACATCTTACACTGCCTTTTACAGCGTTTGTACCCTGCGTTTTGTGAGGTACAATAAAAAAGTTTAGCTAACAATCTCAAAGTCTGCATCCATCGCCTCTATACGTTTAACAACCTCTTTCATCTGCTCCATTTCTAAGAAATCATTAAGAACATGCATCACATTCGTCTTAAAGCTGTTCTTGTACTCAACAATAATGGCTGGCTCATTGTTCATATCCTTCCTAACAGAGTTTAGATCCGTCATAATCTTACTCAGGTCTTTAGGATGAATCTCCGCCAAGTCTGGGTGCGTCTCCAACATCTGGATCACCCTCATCAAGTTGTACTCTACAACAGCACCAATGCTCTGTTTTCGCTCCTCAAGCGTTCCAATCTGTTGAAGCAAGTGTTTATACGACTCAATGTCTTTGATGACTTCTACGTCAAATTTTGAGCCCTCTCTGGCTTGCACAAACTTCTCATTCTGTTTGACCTCTTCCTCGATCTGCGCAAGCTCATTCTTCCAGTTGTAAATGCTCTGTCGAGAGACGTTGTACTTTTCAGCCACTTTAGACACGTTTCCAATCACTTCTATATCGTTAAGGATCTGTATCTTCTCAGAAGCTGTAAATTCAGTTCCAGCCTTCTTTTTTCGCATACTCAATAATGGATTCTATACGGTTCATGATGTAGTTAGGTAGCTTATCAGACATGCTCGGTATCTTAAATAGACACTCCAAAACAAGCTTAATTTGGCTGTTAAAGTCTTCTCTTGACCTAATCGGTTCTTTTTTGTGCCAAGCCATATTGTAGGTGTAATAATGGTGTTTACACTAGCTTAGTGAAAATTCCAACAAAAGGCAAGTGTATGGCACGAAATACTTGACAGGTGTCGTGAAAATTTGATTAAATGCGGAGGGTTGGGTGGTGTATATCTATATTAAGCATTTTTAAGGTGTCTACCCCTGTCTTGGTCTGCCATCAGGTACCGCAAAAAATCTCTTTTGAGGGGTCTGCCTGCCCTCCTGAGGCGTTCGGGCGGTGCGGTCGTGTATTGGGTAGGGGAAAAATTGGCGTGCCTTAGAACGTAAAAATAGGGAGGGCGAAAATCCCTCCCCTTGTCAAGTGTTTACGGTTTTTGGTTGGGTGTTTAGAGTGGGATTGTTGGGTTTATCCACTGCGGTTCCTCACCTTCTATTATCTTCCTGAGTGCTTCGAGCTCACTAACTCGCATTGAATACCTGAGCTCTCTTTCGCTATTGGCTTGCGCTAACTTTCCAAGTCGGGTGCGCTCAATTCCCGATTGGGTCGCAAGCTCCTTAATGCTTACTTCATTAAATACTAGGAAAGCGTTTAGGCTGTTGGGCTTTGGTCTAATCATGTTCTTAAATCTCCTTATCGTTTAGAGCTTGAAGCCACACAATTGCCTGCAATTGATAGGGCTCAATGTATAGGGCGCTCGCTACGGTTCTGAATATCTGCTCTATCTCTTTGTACCGTTTGGCGGTTAGTGACTTTGGCGCTCTCTTAAATAGGGTTCTGAGGATATGGCGGTCTATGGTTACACGTTCGGGCTTCAACATTATGTTCTGCCAAAAGGCGTACGTTTTCAGGCTCTTGGGCTCTATTGTTGCGGTGCCTCCACATATGTTCCATGCTTTTTCCTTGTTCGTGTCGTATGTGCTTACGGTTACGGTTTCGAGTGGCTCGCTTTTCATGTGTGCGCTTATCATGGTATGGGCTTGGGCTTTGTTTACGCTCCATTCTACGGATGGGCTCAGGGCGCTAATAACTTGGGATACGGTGTTCAGTGGGTAGCCTGTTTTGATGCTCACTTCCTTGGCGTATCGGTTGGCGGTTTTATACCACTGCAAGCCCTCGCTTATCGTCTCGGGTGTGGCTCGGTAGTATGCACTGAGTATGTTGTTCAGGGCTTCCCTTCTACGGTAGTAAGATAGACTAAACTCGTAAGGCTTGCCGTTTTTGGTTGCTTTGGTTGGTGTGTTGAATTGTGCTATTGTTTTCATGTTGTTGGTTCCTAGTATGTTGTTGGTTGTTTGGTTTCTTGGTTGTCTTCTGCGTTTTGATAGCATTCAGGGCAGTACGGTATATCCTCCCCGGGTTCGTGCCATGTTGCCGGCACTGTGTGCCTTCCCTCGTCTTCTTCTTTGTATATCGTTTGGCAATGTCTGCAAAGTATATTCATAGTATTGGGATTAAATGGGCGCTTTTTAGGGCGCCCTTTGTGGTTGGTTATTAGCTTCGGTTTCTTATTTCTTTCTTTATGTCTATTTTTAGAGATATAATTGCGTCTTGAAGAGTCTCAATATATCCCAATGCGGTTACAAGGTTGTAAATGTATTTTGGCTCTCTTTCTGCGTTTTTTAACATCGTCAACATGTCTACGGTCATGATTTCGATTTGCTTATTAAGTGTCGTTTCCGTTGTATTCATCTTAGTATCAATTTAGTTTAGGTTGCTGAGGTCATCGCCTCAAGTGAACAAACCAATATACAATGCTTTTGGGGATTGGGTCAAGTGGCACTTTGCACTTTTTACATTTGTTTACATTTGGCTCAATTTATATGTGTGATATATGTGACATATGTACAATATATGTGCTATATGTGTGATATATGTGCAATATGTGCGATATATGTGTGAGGCGGATTTTGACTTTTTTCTCACGACCCCTACCTAGAAATTTGACCCCTACCTGAAAATTCGAACCCTACCTGAAAATCTGACTCCTACCTAGAAATTTAACCCAATAGAAAAGGGGAGCCTCCGTAACCGAACTCCCCTCTCTTGTTCACTTCTGCTCTTGAATCAACGCATCAAGTAGCAGTAATTCGGCTCCGTATACTTTGTACATATACTCTTGGTTGTCTAGCTTTTTCAGCTTGGATATTCTCTGCTCTGAGATTCCTATCCTCTCGCTGATTTGCTTTTGCTCCATTCCTTTCTCTCGAATCAGGTGCTTGATTTGGTTCATGGTTCGAAGTACTCCTCGTACATCTCCCAATCAACATCGCCTTGGGCGCTTATCAATCCATTGTCGATATACGCCTTGGCTTCCCTTCCGTAATGACCCTGAAGTTGCCATGCTAAGCCTGTGGCAATCAGGTCTGCGAAAAACTGCACAATCCAATCTAGGTCATGGTGCTCTGTTTCGTACTCGATTACTCGTTCATATAGGTTCATCATTTCTACTGCTCTCATGGTTCAGTTCTCCTTTATCTCGTTAATATAACGTTGGGCACCTTCAATCATATTATCTCTTTCTTCTTGACTTGAGGCGTACCAACATATGTAGTTCTCAATTATCATTTGCTTTATTTCGTGTTCCTCAAATTTAATGTATATAATATCATTCATTTTGGTTCACTCCTCCATGGTTAGTAAGACTTCCAATATGAGAGCCTTAGATTGCTGACTGTTACCTGATAGTGCTATGTGTAAGACATTAGCCATCTCCTCAATAGCCTCCTCACGATTGTGCGGTGCTTGGTCAATTACGTCGGTTACGTACTTAGTTACTATTCGTTTATCCATTTTATTACCTCATTGATTGATTCGGTTAAATGTCTCTTTTTCTCTTCCTCATTTCTACTGCTTAGTATTTCGCTTACTAAGTATTGTATCTCGTCAACAGGGGTAGAGCATTCCGTTAATATCCAATTAGCGTATTGTTCGCTCATTTCCTCAGTTATCTTATCTTGCCCTGAACCTAACTTGCTTAGTGCTTCAATAAATGAACCGTATTCCTGTTCCATATCCTCTCCGTACATATTGTGCCATAACGTTAGCACTTCATCCAAGGATATGTTCTTGTCGTATTTTGTTTGCATGTTAATCCTCCTCATATGATGTTAAGATTTCCCAACTCGTATCAAAGCCATTCTCAAAGACTCCTGCGAATCCCATCATAGGTTCTGAATATGAAGCTTTAAACTGAAACAAGCTCCTGTGCATGTATTCATACAGTTCTGTGGGTGGAGCCCATGCTGATTCAAACATAATGACTATTTTATCCTTATGAATCTCAGATATATGAGTGTCGCAAGCATCCCACTTGGTACCCCAATTTTTTAGGTTCCAATCGTACCAATCTTCATCGTACTTTTTAGGTCTTGGTCTAAAGTACTGAAAGAAACGACCCTCGTTCTCTGCTATGTACCTTAACATGTCTTTAACCTGTTCTCTCGAAAGGTTGTTAATCGTGATTGTGTTACTGCACCAATTTGGCATAATTATGTTCTCCTTAGTATATTGATTTTTCAACTTGTTCGTAGAACCATTCTTGGTTATCCTCTTGAACTTCGTCTAGTTCTTTCTCGGTTAGTTCCCTACCTTCGTAGGTTGCGTACACTAGGAACGCATCGCAAAAGTCGGGATAGTCTCTGAAGTCGATTCCATCCACCTGTACATCGTCAAGTT
>Ga0070753_1000867_pt1 | contig 17494 bp, 26 predicted proteins | sample VirMetDEL_Aug_31_FD_77441 | JGI IMG/M metagenome (GOLD analysis project Ga0070753, IMG submission 77441) | Aqueous microbial communities from the Delaware River and Bay under freshwater to marine salinity gradient to study organic matter... | ecosystem: Environmental > Aquatic > Marine > Coastal... | reverse complement strand
TACGCGGACCTCGCGGCGTACCCGACGACGACGGCTGTCACCGCCAGAGCCTCCGCCGCCATAACCGCGATCCATCCCGTCACCCGGTGCCATCGCCTCATCGTCTGCCTCCTCTTCGCCGCCCTCCTGTGACGGCATCATCGCTGTAGCGGCGCGGTCCATGAGCGCGAGAATCTTTCCGGCGAGTTCGCGGGCGTCCGGAAACATCACGAGACCGAGGTACGCCTGCGACAGACAGGCGACCGGGTTGCCGTAGCCCATGCCGTGACCCTTTGAGTAGTCGTCGCGCGCCTTGCCGAGCATGATCGCCTGAAGTTCGTGGACGAGGCCCATCGCTTCATTCGCCATCTCCTCCATGCCCATCCGGACGAAGGACTGGTAGGCGTCGAGCAGTTCGTCGAGAGGGTCGATCTGTCCGTCGTCGTAGTCGTCGTCCTTCTCCTCATAGCCGTAGCCACGCTCGACCTCTGCGGCCTCGTCGACGATGTCGTGGAGGTCGGTTTCGTTCGTGGTCGCCATAGCGGGCGAGGCTATCACGGGCCGGAAGTCTGGCCGTCCGAGGTGCCGGGAACCCCGCATAGTTCCTCGCGTTCCTGCCATACCGAAAAAAATCTGCGGTAAAGGTTGACAATGCCGGTTGAGCGCGCTTTACTATTCCACATGGGAGATACACAGAACCGGAAGGAGAACCCCATGACCACCACGACCACCACCACCATCGACAACTGGAAGCGTCAGAACCGCGAGGAGAGCGCCAAGCGCCTCAACCGTTGGATCAAGCGCTTCGACAAGTGGATGGGCCTCTGCGACAACCTGTCCGCCGCCCGCGAGAAGTACGGCGAGAACTCGCTTCAGACCACGACCGCCTTCGCCGCGTGGGAGAAGGGACTCAAGTCCATGCCCTCGAAGAACTCGAAGCACACCGCCTACGCCGATGGCCGGACGCTCGCCCGGCACCTCATCGAGAACGGCTTCGAGGCTCCGGAGTTCTTGACCAGCGTCGTCGACCTCCGCACGGTCCTCGCCCTCTACATGGCCTCGGAGGTGCGGTGATGAGCGACATAACGATCACTCACCCGCTGGACATCATCACCAACCGCAACGAGCACTACACGGTGCGCGCGGTGGCGGTGCTGGACCTGATCCGCTCGACTCCGAACTCGCGGTCGCGCCACCACTACATCAGGAGCGCCGACATCGAGGTTTACAACCGGCCCACCGCCACCGGTGCCTCGGTATTCGTTGAAGCGCAGGACATGGAGACCTACCTCCACATCGTCGGCGTCGTGACCCGCGAGGCCGCTCAGAACGGCTACTCGGTTGACGTCCACCAGAACGGCTGGAACGTCCAGTTCAAGATCACGGCGGTGGCGTCGTGAGCGCCGGAACGACCGAGGCCATCGACCTCGAAGTCGGTGACTTCCCGGCGGCGGATGGGCCGTACGAAGGTCTCACCCGTTGCGACTGCGGCGCGAAGTATTGGGACGGTGACCGGTGCCACTCATGCGGCGACCGGTACCGCGCCCACCTCTACGACGACAACACCAACCGGAAGGAGGGCTGACATGAGCGAGAAGACAGACGCCGTCAAGGAGGCGGTCGCTCAGAAGATCATCGCCAGCATGGAGAACGCCAAGTACGGGAAGGACTCGTGGCAGAAGCCTTGGTCTGGCGGCACCATCGCCGAGAACGCGAAGACCGGTCGCCGTTACAGCGGCGGGAACCTCATCGCCCTCTGGCTCTTCGGAGAGGACTACGGCTCCGGGTACTGGGCCACCTACAAGCAATGGGCCGAACTCGACGCTCAGGTCCGCAAGGGCGAGAAGGGAATCCGCCTCGTCAAGTGGTCGATCATTGAGTGCCGCGACCACGGAAGCGACGAGATGTGCGACCGGTGCGGACGCGGATACTCGTCGGCGTTCACCGTCTTCAATGCCGAGCAGGTCGACGGATGGGAGAACCCGGACAAGCGCGTCAACCCGGAGGGGCCGATCGCTCACGCCGAGAAGTTCCTCCACTCTGTCGGCGCAGAAGTCCGCCACGCTGACGAGGGGCGCGCCTACTACACGCCATCCCGCGACCGGATCACCCTGCCCCGGTTCGAGATGTTTCATAGCGCCGAGGCGTACTACGCGACCTTCGCCCACGAACTCGTCCATTGGACCGGGCACGAGTCGCGCCTCGCCCGGAAGATGTCTGCCCGGTGGATCGACGAGGTGTTCGGTGACAACTCGTACGCCGCCGAGGAACTGGTCGCCGAACTCGGTGCCGCGATGCTCTGCGCCATCCTCGGGATCAGCGACGAGCCGCGCGAGGATCACGCGAAGTATCTGACCGCGTGGATCGACCATCTCAAGAACGATTACCGGCTCCTGTGGGATGCGGCCTCGAAGGCGAGCCGTGCGGTCGACTACATCGAGGCGATGGCCTCGGCGTCGACGGCGGAGAAGGTGGGCGCGATGGAAGGACGGTGAATGGCCGGAATGTGGACATTCACCCCTGAATGTGGACATTCCGCCTCTGAATACCGACATTCACCCCTGAATAGCGATGTTCACCGGTGAATGACGGTGTTCACCCCGGAATGTGGGCCATTCACCCCGGAATGTCGGTGTTCACCCTAGAATGTGGACATTCACCCCTGAATAATCGTCATTCGCCCTGTTGTCGTCATTCCCCCCCTTCGACACAGGGTTGACAGGACCGTCGCCCCTCTTGGTGGTCGGGGCGGCGGTTCTGTCGCGTTTAGGCGCGAGACGAGAGGGGATGCCCCTCCGGGAGCAGGTCCGTGTCGAACGCGGTCCTCGGGAACTTCCCGGTCCGGACGGCGGTCAGAAAGGCATTGACCCTGCCGAGTCCCCATTGGTCGGCTGAGGTGACCGTAGGGCGCACCGATCCCGGGTTCGTGCGGTACGCGCCGACACCCCGCTCAAAGACCGCCTCAAGCATCCTGAGGGTCACTCGCTTGCCAGCGGCGGTGTGCTTCGCGTTGTGGTCCTCGACCTTGTTGCGGAGTACCTGCCGGATGCGGGCAGACACCTCCTTGCGAATCCGATCCTCAATGCTCTCGACCACCCGAAGTTCTGACGCGAGCCGGACCACCCGACGATCCGTCTCAATGAACTCGTCGCCATCCCGGGCGTACACCTCGACGACAACGGCAGGGTCTTGCGAAGTGCCATCCCTCGTCTCTCCTCCGATCCTTACGGTCCCTCCACGGTCCACGCGGGCGACGATCCCGGTGGCGTACGTTGTAGGGGCAGGAGGCTTCGGCACGGCGTACTGGACGGCGACGCCGGGCCGAACCTCCGACGCGGTCGCCTTGTCCAGTTCCCCCTCACGGATCAGGCGGTCCACCTGACGGCGCGCCCATTCCTCGGCGCGGTCCCGATTCGAGCGTCCGATGTCGCCACCCCACAAGAGCCACGCCACCTGTCCGGCGGTGGGCCGATCGGATCGCCCGGTGAGGTAGTCGTTGGCCCTCTCGCTCTGAAGGTCGGTGGCGTGCCGGGCGAGCCATGCCGCCATGCGGCGCACCTTGTCGGCTGTCATCTCGCCTCGGGCCATCGCCCGGGCCTCCCGGATGGTGCGCGGACGGAGGCCGTCCCCGGCGTATTCGAGCAGGTCTAGTCCTCGGCGCGCATTGGTGCGGACGTAAGACGGGACGCTGATAGCCACAGCCGCAGGTTATCCCTCGCGTCTGGTGAGACGTTCGACGGTCGCGGCGTGAGCGCGTCGACCCTCCTCGGTGTCCGGGTACTCGCCGATCTGGTCGAGCGCCCGCTCCGTTTCTGTCGTCGTGACGGCGAGGGACGGAAGCAGAGACAGTAGACGGGTTCTTATGGTTACGGGGTCGACGGGCATCTGGTCACATCCACGGGATCGTTGCGTAGTCGGCGACGTCGAAGTCGGCGTACCGGGCGGTCTCAATGATGGTGGCGTACAGTTCTTCGTAGTCTGCGCCGTTGTCGAGAGCGGACGGCACCAGTTCTTCGTATCGGGCGACGTCCACCTCTGACACCGACTCAAAGCGGAGACGGGACTCTAGGTCGCGGACCTCGTCCTCCCACGACTGGAAGGACATCCGCCACGGGGCCGGGCCGTGAATCGGGCGGCGACCGGCGCGACCAAAGAGGCTTGCCGCTTCGTCGAGGACGTCGTCGGCTTGTCGTCGTGCGATCATCGCGGCGGTCTCGAACTCGTCGCCCGCCATCAGGATGTTGACGTCCCACCCCTCTGACCGAAGGTCCGGCAGGAGCGCGTTGTAGTCGGCGCTTCCTCCGTACCGGTTGAGGTTGCCGGGTCGACGTCCACGGCGCGCCATGTTGAGAAGGTCGTGCTCGCGGGTCAGTCGGAGCCAATGTTCTTCGAGTGCCTGCCCGGGCAGACCTCTCGTCTCTAATCCGAACTGGACGGCGTACGCCTCATCCATTTCGTCGACGGACTGGGCGGCACCTCGCCGGGTCCAACCCATGTCGCGGAGTCGTCGCTTCTCGGACCGGTGAAGGTTGTCGTACCAGTCGACGTAGGCGCGCGCCTCGCGCGGGATGTCTCGCGGGTCGGGCATGGCGACGGACCCGAAGTTCGGGGCGTCGAGTTGGGCGTGGACCTCGGCGGCACGGCGGGACGCCTCGGCGCGGGCCTTGCGGCGAAGGATCGGGACGTCGTCGAGGGACATAAGTATCTGCTCGACGGTTACTCCGAACCGTTCCGCGTGGTCGGCGGCGGCGGCACGTTGAGCGTCGACACTTCTGACTCTGCCTCGGGACGGCGTCGGCGGTTGAGGTCTGGCGACCGGCGGAGACGACGGCGGCTTCGGTGCGGCGGGAAGCGGCTGTGATGCCATCTCGCGCCCTGTCTGGCTGAGGCCGCGCCCACCGACACGGAATGGATCGCCGGGTACTCCGGTGCCGAGAGCCTCCGGCGGGTCATACAGGGTCGTGTCGGTCCGGGACTGAAGGGTACAGCGGCAGTTCGGATGGGCCGGTGGCGCTTGAACTTGTGATCCGTTCGGCAGAGTGAAGGGGTCGGCGACCTTCGCTTCGGTGCCGGACATCGACACGCAAATCGGGCAGACGTCGAATGGGCCGGTGGACCACACCTTGCGGGAGTGTTCTCGGGACATGAGTCCGTCGTCGATCGCCTGCTGATAGGTGAGAAGGCGCGCTTGGTTGTGGGCGACCATCCGTTCGGTGCGGGCGATCGTCCGGGACCGTGCCCGCCGAAGTTTGGTGGCGTACTTGTCGCCCTCCTTCCGCATCTGCTCTAGCGCCCGGGTGCCGGACACGCCACGCTTCGCAAGGTCATCGCCGAGGTCGGCGACACGGTTCATGACCGCCCGCTCGTATCTGGCGGTGAGACCATTGAGGTTTGAGCCGATGGCGTCCGCGAACTCTCGTGCGGTCGGGCCGGGCGTCACCGTCTGAAGTTGCCGGAAGATCGAGGATGCGGTGGTCGACATCGTCCGCCCCTCCACAAACGACTGCTCGACGAGGGCGCGCATCATGTCCCGCTGGGAGGCGGTCATGTTGGTGATGAGCCGTCCGGCTTCTGCCCTCGCCCACTCGGTAGCGCGCGGGTCGGTGACATTGAACCGGAATCGGAGGGCCACCTCTGACGGCGACGGCGCTTCCGCCTTGCCGACACGCCGGTAGGCGCGAGACAGTTCGACGCCGATCTCGCGGGCGGTCGCCTCACCGGAGGAGATGAAGCCTCGCAGTAGGGCCGCTTCTATGGCCGCTGACGCCTCTGAGAACGCCGCGAGGACCGACCGACCGTATCCGTCGACATCTCGCCGCTCGACGGCATCTAGGAGGGTCTCGTGCGAAACGGTGTTGAAGGCGTCCTCTACGGCGGAGGCGATCGCGTCCTCCTCGGCGGAGAGGGTGTCGACACCGGTCCTTCGGTACTGCGGGTTCCCGGCGGTGCGCCGCTTGGTGAGCGGGATGCGCCCGCCGCCTCGGATGGGGTCTGCCTGTCGGCGGAGCGCCCGGATCGAGCCGGGCATCGGTCAGACCGCCTCGGCCTCGCCGACCGGGAGTCCGGCGATACCGCGCAGGTACCCTTCAAGGTTCTCGTCGGGGAACAGCGGGGCACCCGCCTGAGCGAGCGAGGTGACGAACGAACCGATCGCGGCGAGGTCGACCGACTTCGGTGTGGACCATGTCAACGTCGGCGACAACGCTTCGTCGACACCGTTGAGGCGCATCAGTCGCGGGATCGCATGGTTGTTGAAGACCTCGGCGATCTCGGAGATGTAGGCGTCAAGGGACCGGACAAACAGGTCGACCTTCGACACGGACAACGCTTGCGAGCCGACGTTCTCGTGACCGAGGAGTAGGAAGTCGGCGAGGACGGTCATCGCGATCCGCTGGTCATACCTTCCGATGATCGCGTCGGTGTCGAACTGGCGGCGTCCGCCGGTCGACAGAAGTTTCAGGTCGTACGCCGGGTTCCCGGTCTCCGGGTCGTAGGCGAGAGGGAAGACGATGCCCTCCTGCTCGTCACGCTTGACGTTGCGGACGATCTGCTTGATGGCGTCGAGCGCGGCACGCTCCTCGGCGGTCGCGGCGTTCGACAGGAGTTGCGGCGGGACGAGGGCGACGGGGAGACCGGCGAGGTCACGCTCGATGCCGATCGCTTCAATCTCTTGGATGCGCCGCTTGTAGTACCACGGCACAAAGGCGTTCCGCAGGATGGAACGGCCCTGCGGGTTGTTGAGTTTCGAGGTGGTGCGAAAGAGCAGACACTTCTCGATCGGCAGAAAGGTGACGCCTTTCTTCACGGAGTTGGGGTCCACCTGATACGCGCCTCGGATGCCGCCGTTCGCGTCGAGGTCCCAACGGTCGATGGTCTCCTGCGAGCGGGTCGGAAGTTTCCTCCATCCGATCCTGCCGTCCTTGAACTTGGAGCGGGTGCGCGGGTCTTTCGTGAATCCCTGCCGCCGCTTATAAACGATCTCGTGGTACGAGTAGCCGTAGACGAGGAAGCCCATGATCGCGGCGAGGGTGTCGACCCACGAGGTACTCATGTCGGTGAGACATGACGACACGAACTCGGCTTCGGCTATGGCACGCTCATCGTCGTCGTCGGCAGGCTCAACGGACCAGTCGACTGCGCGGATAAGCATCTCGATGGCGTGGAGCATCGCACCGACCACGGGGTCGTTGTCAGCCATCTCCCGGAAGTTGGCGAATGCCTGCTTTCCTCGGAGTTGCCGTAAGAAGTCCTGCTGAATCTCGCCGCCGAACTGATGAAGACCGGACGAGCCGATCTCCATGAAGTCCGTTGATGAGGGGCGAGCCTTGCTCAGCGGGTCAGTCGGGGCGGTCTCCACGAGGGGACAGGGTAGCGCATCGCCGTCGTCGGAGGGTGTTGGTCACACAGCCCACCCCGGGAGAGCGGATGCTCTCAACCGGGGCAGACCTGCTGTGTGTCGTCGGGCAGACTATCAGCCGGGGACGGTGCCGCGCGTGGTGGGCCGGTATCCGTGCGCGGTCACCTGCGGGACACAGGCGCGGCAGGCTTCGATCCACCGGGGCGAGAAGATGCTTCGGTTGTCGTGGTGGCCGTCGAGGGCGAGATGCTCAAGTTCGTGGTGCGGCGTCTCGCGCAGACAGTTGTCGCAGAAACTTACGATTCCCCGATTCATGCCGTGCCGGTCCCGTTGTCGAGAATCTCGGTGGGTGGGAAGTGCGCCGGGGTCGTCTCCCGGGCGTAGGCGTAGCAGGTGACGATCGAGCCGCCGGAGCCGACGTCCGCCTTCGCGGGCCGGAGGACTTTGCCCTCCCGATAGCCGCGCTTCTCAAGGGTGGACTTGCGGCTCGGAGCGAAGGGCGCGAACTGGCCGGTGGCGTCACCGTTCTCGTCGAGGATCATCCAGCAGGTGCCGTAGCGCCCGTTGATCCTTTTAGCGCGAACCCAGTTTCCGTCGAGGTCGAAGAGGGCGGTGAACTCGGCGAGGCCACCGTTCTCGACGATGTCGGCCTGAAGGCGGGCGACTCGCGCGTTGAGGCCGGACGCCCATTGGGAGAGCGCGCCGTCGGTGTCGCACCGCTCGAAGGAGGCGTACGCCTCGGCGTCGTGTGCGGCGGCTTTCTCGCGAAGCCGGGTAGCCGCTTCTGCGGCGGTCATGGTCGGTTCGGGCATCGCCCGGTCAGCGGCGTTCACGACTCCACCTTCCAGATCGTGCCGACCGAGAAGTTGCGGGTGCCGAAGTCGCTTTCGTACACCGGAAGCCACGACTCGGCTTCTTCGCGGACCGTGGCGTCCGTGGAGGTGAGGGCGGCGCGGCTGAATGGCAGTCCGCCGTGGAGTATCTCGACAACGTGGGTCGTGTTGTCGAAGAGGCCGTCCGGGTCGTCGATGACGATGCCCTCGAAGGCTTCGCTGTTTGTGGTGGTGGTGGTCATGGTGGTTTCTCCTTGTGGTTGGTGGTTGGTCAGTCGCGGTTGGTGATGATGTGGAAGGCGACGTCGAAGCGCCCGATGGCTCCGGCGTTCACGCGGGTCCAGTTGAAGTCGGGGCGGACGCCGTACTCGGAGCAGAGAAACAGGGCGTCCCCGGCGCGGAGGATCGAGGGCATCTTCCAGCCGATCCACTCTGCTTCGAGGCGGAGAGCCTGCTTGACAGCGGCGCGCTTGGCGGCGGTCGCGGTGGCGGTGGTGTGGGTGGTGGTCTTCGTCATGCTCTCAGTTTAGGGCGACGAACCCCCCGCGTCAACCTTTATCCGGGATTTTTTCCGGTATGGCCTAGATGGTCCACGGGGAGACCTGCTCCAATGAGGCGGGCACCACAACCGGCGCGGCCTTCGCACCGGCGATCATCAACTCGGTCATGCCCCACACAAGGGCGTCGATTCTGTCCGGCGACGGGCCAGACGGAACCCACTCGCACATCTGATCCTCCAACTGTTGAAACATGCCGACATGGTGAATCTTCGCCTGCTCGTACATGGCGGCGATCGGTTCTGCCCGGGCGTACTTGCCACGCGAGGCGGTCACCATCTTGATCGGGACGGTGTCGTCCACGGTGGCGAGAGTGTGCCGCACCATGTCGCCACCCTGATTCGCTTCAGCGACGACGCGGTCAGCGCGGTGCCGGTAGTAGGCGGCGATCGTCGCGGTGCCCCACTCGTGCGGTGAACCTTGAACGGTGTCATCGGACAGGACGTAGCCGTGGCCGTCCACACCGAGGCCCACAACGACGATGCCGGTTTCGTTGCCGTGAGAACTGGCGGCGGGGTCCACGGCGACAACGATCCGGTTCATATCCGGCGGTCGAGAGGTGCGGGTGTCGTCGAGTGTCTGCCGCTTCCAGAGGGCACCCTCGACATCGGCGAGAAGTTCGGCGTGAAGTTCCTGCCGTCCAATGCGCGTCCCCTCGTAGCGTTCGCGCATCTCGTCGATGAAGTGCTGTGACAGGTTGCCGATGTTGTCGTAGGTGGAGCCGGTGGTGACGGCGACATCCTGCCGGTCGAGCAGTTGCTTGATGAGTGCCGTCGGCCTCGGGGTGGTGGTCGCGACGACGCGCGGGTTCTTGCCGATGCGGAGGCCAAACATGAGTTGATCCCAAGCGTCCGGGTACCGCCACGCCGCAACCTCGTCTGCCCACGCGAGGTCATGGTTCGGTCCTCGAAGCCGGTCCGGTTCCTCTGCCGAGTACGCGACCGCCATCGCACCGTTCGGCCATGTCAGCCGCCGCTTAGAACCGATGTAGGTGGGGCGGTCACCGTTCGGCGAGATCGACAGGATGCCTGAGTCGCCCTCAATCATTGTGTCGCGGACGTCGGCGGTGGTACGACCGACAAGGGCGATGCGGCCCGCCTGCCCCGTTTTAACCTGCTCCCTGATCCACTCAGCCCCGGTCCGCGTCTTGCCGAAGCCGCGACCCGCGAGGATCAGCCAGACACGCCAGTTCCAGTCGGGCGGCTCCTGCGCCGGACGACGAAACACCCGCCAGTCGAACCGCAGACTCTCCGCCTGCTCGACGGTCAGCCCGGCGACATAGTCGCGCGCCTGCCCGGACGCGACGAGACGCTCAAAGAGGCTTCGCTGGTCGTCATTCATCGCCGTCCGCGTCGCCAACCTTTTCGATCTGGTCGACACGGGCGAGCAGTTCCGACACAAAGTCGATCTCGATCGCGCCACCGTCCGCGCCGGTCACCTCGGTCTTGCGTGGCGCGTCAAGCCCCCACAGGTCGGCGCGACGCTTCTCGATCCGCAGAGCCTCATTGACAAGACTGATCTCGCCTTCCTCGATCTGCTTCATCACCCGCTTGAGGAGAAGGTCGAGACGCTCCGACTGGATGAGACGCTGTTGCTCGATCGACTCCACCGGGAACCGTTGAGCCGCCGCATCGTACGCCCGCTTCGCCCCCGACGAGTCGGCGTACCCGACAGCACGGGCGATCTCCTCGAATGTCATGCCGAGGGACCGCAGTTTCCAGACCTGCGTGTACCGCTCGACGGTTTCGGGTGGAATCTGTTTCATAGGGCGTCTCCCGTTGAGAGCCTAGCGTTGAGAGTTACAGGGCGAGCATCTGCTCGGTAACGAGGATGTCCGCGTTTATGTGGGCGTCGGTTGTGTTGTCGACCTTCTGGCCGTCAACCCATGTCCGGTTGAGCATCGGGTGGGTCTCGTCTTCGGGGCCGTGGTCGGTGTCGGGGTGGTACGCGACGACGTTGAGTTCCTGTCCGGAGTCGGCGGTGTGGAAGGAGTGGACGACGCCTTGCGGGATGATCCAGATCATTCCGGGGAGGAGGTCGAGTTTGGTTCCGTCACCGTCGATACAGTATCCGGCTCCGTTTGCGATAGCGCCGCACCGGATGGAGGGGTGGGTGTGGGCGGTCTGGTGGATGCCGGGCGGGAAGTGGAGAAGGTTGAGGCACGGGTCTTCAAACTTGGGTGGGGCGATGATGAGACTGTCCGAGCATCCGTCGATGTAGCGGAGTCGTCCCTTCGGTTCGATGGGTCCGCCGAAGGTGCGGAGCGGCGTGAAGGGTGAGGTGTGGATCGCGACGACACGGGTGCCGGGCGTGAAGGTGAATCCTGCTGGTGCGGGGACCGAGAAATACTCGCCCTTCTTGAGGTGGATGATGCCGTGCCGGTCGGTGATCGCGACGTTCCCCTCGGTGACGTAGCCGATGAATGCGCCGGTGGTCTCGGGCGGGTTGGCGATGGTCCCGGCCTTGTGGTCGTCGGAGAAGTTCTCGAAGCCGTACACGGTGGATCGGCGGACGATCCCTGAGGGCAGGGTGTCTTCGACGGTGACGAGCGGCCCGAAGTATTCGGTCCATGTCGTGAAGCGGGCTGTTTCGTTCATAGGGTCACTCCATAGCGGTCGGGTGTAAATCGCGGGTCGAGGTCGGACACTACCCGCCAAGCGTTAGCGTAGCCTCCGACGTCTCTGGCGCGCAGGGAGAAGAAGCCGCTGTTGCCCTCGAACTCGCCGTGGATGGTTCCGTAAATCCACGGGGTTGGGATGTCGACCGAGGCGAGATACTCCCAAACGTGATGCTCCCGCCAGTCGCGGATCGGGTGAAACGATAAGCCGGTCTTGTTCTTGTAAAGGATGCGCGGCACGGAGTTCTCCTCGGTGCGGCGTCCGAAGGCGACGAGGTCATGGCCGTTCGTCTTGGCGTGGACCGCGACGGTCTTCTGTTGACGGGCGGCGTATGAGGCGGATCGTGCGGCAGAGTCGTCCGTGAAGATGATGTGGTTGCGGCGGCGAAGCCAGTCGTCTGTGAGTCGACGGTAGAAGTGGATGTTGAGTCCGAGGCGTGCCGCCTGCTCACGGATGTCGTCTTCCTGCCGCTGATAGTAGAAAGAGACTTCGCAGGCTCCGTCGGTGACGCCGTGCTGTGCCATCAGGTGCGCGACGACGAGGGCGTCCTTGCCACCCGAGTAGGCGACGGTCGGGTTCTGACACTCTGAGAGCGCGTGCCGGATGCGGTTATGCGCCTGCTCTACAAGTACGTCGAGATCAGTCATTGTCGTACTGGGTGACAGCAGGCTTCCACGCTTCCGAGAAGTCACCCTCGCCACGGAGGACGGTCTTCTTGCCGTGGGCCATGAGTCGCTTGACTTCCTCGGCTTCCATGCCGACGCGCTTCTCGATCTCCTCGGGCGAGCATCCGAGGTCGATGAGTTCGGTCACGATGTCGGCCATCTTCAAGACGGCGTGAGCGCCGCGCGCCCGGTTGTGTCGGATGGTGGACATCCTCTGCTGTGCCGGGTCCGGGGTGACGCGCACCACGGGGACCACGCCGCCGGTCATCGCCTGAATGTCTTTGTCGGTGGAGCCGGGAGTCCACCGGTAGAAGCCGTCGACGATCTCGCCGTCGGGCCGAGCGACGATCGGCTGAGTCCAACCGTCCTCAATGATCGACTGCTTGAGCAGTTTCATTTCTGTCTTGGCGACATGATTCGGGTTATAGGCGTTAGCGCGGAGCGTGGTCGGGTCGACCCACTCCACGTTTGCGATCGGCTGTCGGTCAACTGATGATGTCAAGGTTTCCCTCCGTTCGTAGGCGGTCGAGTTCGGCATCGTACTCCTCGCGAAGACGCGCGGTCTTAGCGGCACCGGGGACCATCATGAGTTCGTGGCGCATCTTGACGTCGCCGAGGATGATGATGCGGATAAGCGACCGCCATGACAGTCCTGTCCGTGGATGCTCGGTGTAAGGCAGGATCGGCTCTGACGTCGAGTTCTGATGGCGGCGGATAAGACGTTGCGCCTTCTTCGCCATTGTGGTCCTCATCGCCGCATCGTCGTAAGACTCGATCGCCTGCCGGACAAGGTCGCGGTAGGTCTGCCCCGGTTGAAGGGTCGGCATGACGTCATTGAGGGATGTGCCGTCGCTCGCCCCCACGAAACTCTTGCCGTAGAGCGCGGTCCGAGAGTAGAGGGCGGCGGTGCGGGCGCCGGGGACACGGTCGAGCATCTTGTCCCACAGGTCCGGTGCGAGGATTTGCCATTGGTAGAGGGACCGGGATGGCTCCTCGCCGAACGGGGTGCCGATCCTCTGCTGATTCTTAGAGAGCATCATCGCCTCGAACTGGTCGTAGACCTGCGAGTAGTCCCATCCGAACTTCCGGACGGCGACCCAAATGTCGTCATCGGTCCAGTCGAACACCGGGTATGCCTTCACGCACCATTTAGCGTTCGAGAAGGGGTTGAGCCAATGATCCCAGTCGCCCTTCTGTGACGCAAAGATTCGGCGGCGCATCATCGACTCTGCCGCCCGGATGCCGAGAAAGACGGCGCATGTCTTCTTGCCGTAGTTCTCCTTCTGCCAGTCGTGGAAGAAGTACGGTCCGAGGGTGGCGAGGGTCCGCCTCTCCTCGATGTCGTGCGACGGATACCACGGAGTGTTCTCCGCGATGTTGGTTGCTCCTGCCGGGATGTCCTTCACCCACAAGTGTCGGACCTCGTCGCCCCACGGATACCAGTCGGGTGACGACGCGGAGCAAGCGTTCCGCTGTTTGACCGGGATACAGTACCAACGGAGGTCTATCGGCAGTTTCTCGATACAGCGGTAGACGTAGTCCTCGGTTGCGGGGTCGACGATCTCCTCGTCGAAGTAGACGACCTTGATCGGCTCCTTCATGCCGATCGCCTCTCGCGCGTCGAGGACAACTTGAAGGGTGACGGTTGAGTCTTTGCCCGCCGAGAACGAGACGTAGTAGTCCTCGAAGGTTTCTAGGACATAGATGGCCCGCTCAACTGCCGCCTCGTAGACGTTCTTGCCGAGACCCTCCCGTCCCCACCATTGCTTCGACGGTGCCCAGTCCGGCGTCTCAGGCATAAGAGGCGACGACGGCGACGAGGGCTTCTCCGGTGGTGGCGAACCTGCCGCCGTCCACAAGCGACTTCAGTCGCGCCATCACCTGTCGACGTTCGTCGGCGGACACCAGAACTTGAAGGGTGACCATGTCGCTCTCGTTGATGTCGAGCGGTTCTTCGTCGCGCCATGACAAACCTTCGCCGGTGGCGAGATCGTCGAGGAAGCCGTCGAACTGGTCGCGGGTCGTCGACTCAAGCATCCGCTGAATCTCCTCGTTGGAGAAGGATGCCGCCTCCCACAGTTCGGGATCGGTGATGGCGGCGTTCTTGACGAAGGCGATGAGTTCGTCGTCGTCGAAACGTCCGAGGTCGGCGATCCGGTTGTCGGCGAGCGCGAAGGCTTGCGCCTGCTCCGGGGTGAGGTCGGAGGCGTCGACGGCGGCGACCGTTTCCCATCCGAGTTCCCGTGCCGCTTGAAGCGTGTGGTTTCCGGCGATCACAACCTGCTCATCGTTCTCGACTCTAAAGACGATCGGCTTGAGTTGGCCGAAGGTTCCGAGACTCTTTTTGAGCGCTTCGATGTTTCCTCGGCGCGGGTTGAGTGGCAGTCCGGTGAGTCCTTCGACGGGGACGGCGAGGTCTTGTAGTTGGTTGGCTATCTTCGACATGGCGGCGAGTGTAACGCTCTGCGCCGAGGGAATGTGTTATCGGTTGCGTCGCTTACGGTAGAGTCGCCGCTCGTGTACGACCTGCCCACCGCGCCTCCTCCGCCGGGGCCGTGGATCGACAACGGCGCTTGTCGCGGTGAGCCGCTTGAACTGTTCTTCCCGCCGTCCGGCAGAAGGCCGACGATCGCCTTAGAGATTTGCGGGCGATGCCCGGTCCGGACCGACTGCCTTGAGTACGCGCTAGCGAATCATCAGCATTGGGGAGTGTGGGGCGGGATGACCGAGCGTCAGAGGTTCGACGAGAAGCGTCGCCGCCGCGAGTAGTGATGTCACGGCATCACGACAGCATCGGTGTCGATCTCGGATAGCGGGATCGTGGCTCTCGTGCCGGTCGCGAACTGAACGCGGGCCTTCTTGGTGCGGACGCCTCGCTTATCTTTCGGTCGCCACGCGATGAGTATTGCGAGACGGACACGGTCTCCGTGAGTGACCTTGACCTGTCCGCGCGCCTTCGCGAGGGCAAACATCCGATGATCGAGCGGGGTGAGTTCTGCGTTCACGATCACTCTCCGTTCCATAACCGAAACGCTGGAAGACATGGGTCGTCACCGGCGTCGATTCGCTCCGCCTCTGCCTCCGAGACGAGCGGCACCGAGCCATGCTCGGCGCAGAAGGGAAGCACCCAGTTGTTTTCGATCCCGGCGTCGTACCACTCCTCAAAGGTCAACGCGCGACGGCGGAGCGTTTCGATCTCCGCCGCCGCACGGCGACACAACGAGTAGAGACCGTCTAGCGGGTCCGGGCTACGAAGCCGTTGAACGATGTCGTCACTTTGAGGCACGACGGAAGATGCCGATGCGCTTCGGTGCGGCGGGCGGGTCTGCCGGGGTGAGGCGGTTCTCGACTCGGGTGATCTCGCGCATCATTCGGGCCTCCATCTTGCCGACCTCGTCGATGAGTTTCTGAAGGCGATGCTGAAGCGCCTGAACCTCATGGTCGTTGGACGTCGCGCCGATCTCCTGCGCCTCGACGAGAGTGCTGAGTTGTGACGGGGTCAGGTCGGCGATCTGCTCGCGGACACGCTTCTCGATCCGGGACACCGTGGTCGAGTGGATGCCGACGACGTTCGCGACCTCTTGCTGGTTGAGTGGGCGTCCGTTTTGGAGTCCCCACCGGAGGGTCATGATGTGACGCTCTTGCGGGTCGAGCATCTGAAGGATCGCGCCTGCGTTGTCGGGGACTTCGACGGTCACCTTGCGGCGTGAGTAGGTGCGCTTACGGTTGGTCATTGGTGCCTCCTCAGGCGTGGTGGTTGTAGGTGTAGTGGGTCTCGGAGCGGCGCGTCATGCGGACCCGCTTCGGGAGTTTGAGTTCGTCAACGATCGAGCGTCGGGCGTGCGACAGAGTCGTGTACGCCGACACGGATGACTGACGAACTACGTCGACCGGCGTGCTTACTTCTGGCGCGTCCGGCTGAGTGACATGCTCGGTCTCGACGACGTCGCGTGTCACCATCCACGCCCCTCCGGGGGCGTCGACCTTCTTGATCTCCCATCTGGTTTTCATGGGTCTCCTTATAGGGGGTTGGGTATGCGGTCCTTCTGGTTATCTAGGACGAGAAGATTTGAGCCGACGAACTTAACGCGGAACGTTATGTCTGCCGTCTCAAACTCGAGCCACGATCCGGGGCGCACAAGGTTGCTCTCCGATAGCGCCGTTACAGCGTCCGCTGGGAAGCGGTCGAGGGTGACCGGGGTGGTGAAGGCGGCGATCGCACCTTCGCCGTCGAGGCGGGCTTCCAGCCCGTCCGCGTCGAGGATGTCGAGAAGCGTGCTTGTCCACGGTTCGGCGGCGGAAGGGTGGCGATGTCTGCCGACGTAAATGTTGGCGGCGATCAGCCTCATGCGGGCACCGCCATCTTGAACCGGGTGGCCTTGGAGACGTACGGCTCACCGGTGGCCGAGTCGACGAGGTGAACTTCCGTTCTGCCTCGATAGTCGACGGACACTTGCGAAACGACGCCGACCCTCGGATCGTTGTAATCGTCGTGGCGATACTCGACGGCGTCGCCCGGGATGAGAAGCGCGGCGGACTCGACCATCAGATGACCTTCGTGGCTCCGGCGGTCGTCCACTCGTCGCGGAACATTCCGGCGCGGTAGGCGGTCTCGCCGAGGTCTTCGCAGTAGACGTCTTCCATCTGGCCCTTGATCCAGTAGTTCATGCCGCGCTTGAAGCCACGGGTCACCGTGTAGGTGTCGCGAGTCGCGATGTATTTGACACGGACCTCGTAGCCGGAGCCGCAGGGCAGAGTCACTTCAACGCCTTCGTCGTCGTGGCCGTAGAACTTACGTCCGCCCGAGATGGCGAGGACGTTCATGGTCCCGATCTGGCGGAGCAGGGTCTCGGCGACTTGGCGGGCCTCGTCCTCGGTGTAGATGGTGAATGAGTCGGTGGTCATTGTGGTCTCCTTCTGGTTCGGTGTATCTCCCACGCCTGAGAGTATAGGGCGCTCACCGGACCGACACAACACCTAACGCGGATTTTTTCCGACTACCCGCTGACCGACTTTCTGACGTTCGCGGCGATGGTCCGGAGCGCATCGAGTTGGGCGCGGACGCTTGTCAGTTTCGACTGAGTGGCGCGCTCCTGCGCTTCAAGTATCCGCCACCGCCGATAGTCGTTCGACGCCCGAAGGTGCGCTACAGCCTCTTTGGTGGCGACGGACGATTTGCCTGCCTGCTCGACGAAGGTGCGCGCGTGGCGATACTTGAAGTCTGCCTCTGCTTCGGCGCGTTGTGCGGAGAGGTCCGCGAAGCGTTCTGCCTCCTCGTCGAGAACCTCGCAGAGCCGGATGATCTTCTCCTCAACTTCTCCGAGAGTGAGTGGGCCTTGAAGCATTAGAGGATTTCCGTGATGGTTAGCCGGAGTCCGTTCTGCTGCCCGATCTCAACGGGCAGAAAGGTGAGGGCGATGACATGGCGGTCGTTGTCATCTTCGAGGACGCGCGCGTCGACGAGGCCGTCGATCGCGGCCTTCAC
>Ga0070753_1000862_pt1 | contig 17532 bp, 2 predicted proteins | sample VirMetDEL_Aug_31_FD_77441 | JGI IMG/M metagenome (GOLD analysis project Ga0070753, IMG submission 77441) | Aqueous microbial communities from the Delaware River and Bay under freshwater to marine salinity gradient to study organic matter... | ecosystem: Environmental > Aquatic > Marine > Coastal ... | reverse complement strand
TTAATAGCTGTAAACAATTGTTTAGTTTTATCTACAAAAGCAGTACTAGTAATATTTCCTCTTAAAAGTAAGTTCTTTATATCTGATTCTTTTAGATTTGAATAATCTAATCCAGAATATTTAACACCTATTCTAGCAAGTTCTTTAATTGCTTCTAAAGGATTAGTAGGAACATTAAACTTTAATTTTGGGTTAAGTACTCTGTCTCCTTTACTATTAGTTATATAGTTATCTGGATTAGAATTTTTCCAAGCATTAAGTATTTTAGTCTTTTGGTATTGAGCATGGGAATCCACAGTTACGTAAGCTCCTACATCAATAATAGATAATTTATAATTGTTCTTTTGTTTAGCAAAAGATTGATTAAACTGAATGAGTGTATTTAAATCTGTAAAATCTAAAGCAGATGCGTCTTCTATAGATGTTTGGAAATACTTTCTTACTGCAGGAATAGAAGGATGTAACATCTGATACTTCTCAAGTACTTCATCCATTTCTGTAATAGATGTAATATTTTGTAGCTTATTTATAAGCAATGAAAAAGTTTCTCCAAAATTAACTGAAGACTTTAAACCTAAACTATTTGTAGTATACTGAGGAGCTCTTACTCCATCTTTATTAGTTTTAATCTCTAATTTAGGAAGAGTAGCTAATAAAAGTTTAACCTGTCTATTAGCATTTTTCTTAGCAGAAATTTTTACACTAGATTCTGCCCATAAACGAGTACTGTCTACTGCTTCATTTTCATCCTCGTTAAATATATCCATTGAAGGAGCTTCAATCTTCATAACAGATACTAAATATCTATTATGTAAATTCATAACAGAATTTTCCCCAGAACTAAAATTATCTAGAACGTAACTAAGACTATCTATAAGTCTAGTATATTCTGCTTCCTTAGTCTTAGAATTTTTAATTTCTACTGAAGTAAGTCCTATTTCTTTAGCTTTTTCAACATTAATAGAGCCTTCTATTAATTTACGTAAAACATTTCTACGTTTACCATACTTAACTCTTTGAGTATTGAAATCTACTTTTACCTGTTCGTATATTTTAGCATTATCTTCTAATGTTAAATCTCCGTTGAATAAGCTATCAAAGTTCATTCCCATTTTTCGGTAATGGTCAAAATAATAATAATTTACTGACTCTAATACTTCTTGAGTAAACTTTTGAGTACGGTCTGCATCTTTGCCAATCTTTCTGTTACGGGTTACCATATCAGATTTAAGAGGTGTAGCAGTAGCGTAATAACCTGTTTCTAATCTAGTAAATACTTCTTCAATAGTAATGTCAGGAGTAATGAATAAGGAAAGGAGAGTGTCCCATATTCTTTGGAACAAGTTACGTTGCTTAGCCCCTTTAATTGAACTAATAGGCTTACCTAATTTCCATAAACGGAACTCTTCTGCTATTTCTTCTTCTACTAAGTCATCTGATAAAGTAGAATTATTGTTAGCTCTCCATTCATCATAAAGTTTCTTTTGCTCTTCTTTTGTAAGGAATAAATCACTTACAGCATGGAAAGCTTCGTGATATCCAGTACCTACTTCTGCGTTGCCAAATAAGGTAACAGCAGCATTAGAGTAGTAACCATAACGGTTACTTCCAAAAATTTGACCTCTTACAGTTAAATCAACTTGAGGTAGATTTTTTTGGAACCATTCTTGTATACCTGGAAAATCTTCTGGCCCATCAAAGTCTTCTCCAATTGGCCTATTAAATTCCTGATTATCTAAATCATCTAATGTCTCATTGTCTCCTAAATCAAAATCGTCTTCTGTATTTGTAGCGTCTTCTTGAGGAGGAGTTTTACCTAATGCATCTAAAATGTTTGTACCTACAGATTTAAAACCTTTAGCACTTTTAAATTTAAGACTTTCTAAGTTTATTTCTGGTTCTAATTTTTCAATTCCCTTTGCTAAAGCTTCTTTACGTTCCCCTGTATAAGAGCTGTGTAATGTAGGTGTATTCCCAGATAAGTCAACAGGTATAATCATCCCATTTGCAGCTTCTACATCTACTCTAGCATATCCTTCTTGTTTTAAAGAAGAAAAACTTTTACTTAAAGAAATTATTTCTCCAGTAGAATCTGATTTCTTTTTTGTAGACTTAGTTTCTGCAGGCTTAGTTTTAATACCTGAAGTAGATGCATCTATAATGAGATACTTATTTCTAAATTGAGTATCTCCACTTGGAACTTTATTTTTAGCAATTACTTTAGTACCTGCAATATTACCTGTAAGTAAAAACTTTTTATATCCTCCATCTTCTCCAGAGTAATCTACTAATTTTACATTACCGTCTTCGTCTATACTTTCGATATATACAAAATCTTTAACATTACCATCAGCATCAGGCTTAAGAGCAGCAGACTTAACATTGTAATGTCTGTCCTTCAAAAATGCTCTTAAAGCTACTTCAAAGTCTTCATTCCACTCTATTTCCCCATCTACTAAAGTACCAATAGGGAAAGTATCATCTACTCCTTCTTGAGTAGATATTCCTAATCTTACTGCTCCAACAGGGCTTTTATTATCATTTACAAAATGGAAAGCTGTTTTGTTGCTTTTATTTATTGGATTTCCTTTTTCGTCTAAGTTATTACCTGTCCAGAATATTAAATCTGAAAGGTATTTAAACATAGATATAGAAGAATTAGGAATTAACGCAGCCGTTCTACGTGAGTCAGGGTCAACTATTACTCCTCCGTTTATAACAGAACTAAAGTCTTCTATACTAATAGCTCCTCCTGATTCTTTAGTCTTAAGATTTTTAACATAGTATTTAAATATATTAACTATATTATCTATGTCTTTAGAAGTGATTTTCTTAGTATCAAGAGTATATACATTACCTGATTTTTTATCATATACGTAAGTATATCCAGGTTTTGTATTAATAGATTGTCCAGCTATATACAATTTATTGTCGGTAGACGTTGATACATATACTTCAAAATCGTCTAAATTATTATTGCCAGCAGCATCAAAGATGTTTGTAAGAGGAATTGGGCCCTCTTCTGTTTTATTATATTGAGGTACTCCTCTAGACTTACCAGTAACATTAATAGACACTTCTTTACCTGCATCAAGCTGCTCCATTACATCTTTTCTAAAGGCTGTATTGTCTGCTTTGGCTTGTAATCTGTCTTGTTCTATTTCTTCATTAGTACCTTGGGTAAAGAACCTATCTCCAAAGTTTTCACTCGATACATTAAAACTAATAAAAGAATATACTCCTTTACTACCTACTTCATTGTCCGATATAACCTTTCCATCTACTCCAACAGGCTTACCGTCTTTAGTAACTACTGCTACAAGTGTTCTAGCTATTTTACCATTTTTATCTACAAGACTTTTTTCTACCTCTAAGTCTTGTGCAGTCAAAAGACTACCAAATTTACCTCCATCAGAATATACAAGCGTAACTTTGTAATCTTCTACATTATTATCATCTAAGAATTTGTAATAACGTTTAATATGTGGAAGGTCTATTAAATTTCCATCTTTATCTACCTGAGAACTAGCAAGTCCTTTAGTAAACATTTCTATAGGACGTTTAGATGCAAAAGCAGTATCTGAACCAGTAGACCCTTTTTTATTACTGTCTATTTCAGAATTAGTTCCTGTGTCTTCATTTTTACCATTAAAGTGCACCTCTTCAGCAGGGCTTTTCTCTTTGCTTTGCTTAGCTTTTGTAGAGGTAGTAAAGGCTTCTTTTTGTTTAGCCTTTTTATAATCGTAAGCTAAGCCTTTATTTGCTTTACCATCTCCGTAAAGTATTCTATCAAAAATTCTAAACCTTTGCTCTAATTCTTCTAATCGTTCTGCTTTTTTAATAGCTTCTTCTAAAGCATTTTGTTTAGTAATTTGTTTCTTGTATTTGTCTCTTAGCTCTGCAAGTTGTTCTCTAGCTAGTCTAATCTCCCCTTCTACCTTCTCTACTTCTGCACGTTGCTTGTCAGAAAGTTCCTGTACAAAATCTAGCATTTCTTGGTCTGCTAGAAATTCTGCATTCTTTTGGTGTTCATTAAGTAAATCAAAATACTTCTTACGAGCCTTCATACGTTGGCTAGTATTAGGGGCATTTTGGATTGCGTTAAAAGCTTCTGTAAGTTCTGGGTATTTTTCTTGGAATGCTTTAGATGTACTTGCTAATGCCTGCGTAAAAGTATTGGCTCTGGATTTAGCAACAGCTTCTTCTAATACCTTTACTTTATTCTCAAGAGCTTCTATAGTGTTTTCTAAGTAGTCAATTTCTTGCTTAGTATAGAACAAGTGTGTTTCTAGTCTATTAATATCGTACCTGTGTCTTTCAGCACGTTCTTTACGAACTTCATCACGTAAAGCTCTGTATCTTTGATTAACAGTTACATCATTACTATTTTCTAAATTTTCTATCTCTCTACGTAGAGTAAGAATTTCATCTTTAAGAACTTGTAATTGGTTTTGCTTATTAGTTATTTCAGTACGTAAATCAGCAATAAGAGCTTTTGTATCTGAAATAAGTTTTCGAACTTCTGCAGCTTCTTTAGTTCTACCATCTTCTTCCTTCAAGTATTCTTCGTAGAAACCTAAATCTTGTATCGCCTTATTAAGTTGAGCTTCTTGTTTTTTAGCTTCTTTAGCTAATCTATTGAAGTTTTTACCTCTATCTTTTAATCCTTTTTCTAATGTAGCAATACCTTCTTGTTTTTTCTCTAGTAAAAGCTTATAACGCTCCATTGCCATACCCCATAGAAGAGCTCTTCTAGGTAATTCTGCTAGTTCAGCTTTTCCTTTACCACTTTCGTAAAGAGCAAGTTCTTGGTCTGTAGGACTTCCATAAATTCTTTTTATATGGTCTATAACTTCATCTATTGCCCCTAAAGTAGTAGCTCTAGTAAGCATTCTAGCTAACGTATTAGCTTTTTTAGCAGTTTCAGGAGTATATAAAGTTATTAGTTCTCGGTAAGTGAAATAGTCTTTTCCTGTAGGAGATTTAACTTGTTTTTTACCTTCTTTTACATAGTATCTATCAGTATAATTGTAGTCTCTTACTGCAGTTGCATCAGTACCCATTTCGTCATTAGCAACTAATTTTACAGGGTCACTATAACGGTTTACCTCATCTAAACTTTCTATGGACTTGCCAGTTAATTCAAAAAATCTTTCTTTAACATAAGAAGCTATGTCAGAGTCAGCTTTTAAATTTAAAGGTTTAATATCTTGATTATAGTAATTGATTAATTCGAAAGGACTTTCAATACTATCTAATTTTTTCTTTAAACGTTTTTTCTGTTTAATGTTTAAATCTCTTCCACCTTCTTGTTGTGATAAAGATTCATCTATTCCAGATTTAGTAAATTTATTAGACTTAAGGTATTCGTTTAATTCTGCAGGAGTAAACTCTTGTGTTTCTCCTTCTGAAGTATAGTTCCCTTCAGCATCTTTAGTTTGTAGTTTGTACTTACCACTAGTAGTAGGTACTACAGCCCATTCTGTACCTGTAGAATCTTTATATAAAGTACCTGCTTCAGTATTAGAACGTACATCAGCTTCTTCTAAATTAGTTTTTCTATCTACAAAAGCATTGAATAATTCTTTTTGAGCTTTCTTACTAAGAATACTTTTAGTGTCTTTATTTAATTTTTCCTTGCGTTCTAATAAATCTTTTCTCTGTTTATCTATCTCCTTTCTTAAAAGTTTATCTTCTTCAGCGATACCAGTGGCGTAGTTATCTCCTATATCAATAGTGTCTCCTATTTTTTTATCTACTTCTACTTGAAGTTCTCTTTCTGCAGAATCTAAAGCTTCTAAACTTTTATTGATAGCTCTTAACTCTGCTTTCTTAGCTATATACTCATTTTGTAAATTACCAACAAACTCTTCAGCCATGCTTTCTTGACCAACTTCTAGAGGAAATTTAAAATAGTCTTGACCATAAAGCTGTAATCTGTCTACATCTTTAGCAATAGCTTGTGCTTCACTGATTAAATCTCTTCTATAAGATTCATCTTGTAAAGCAGCTTCCATAGTATTATCACCATAATCTTTAGCTTTAGTGGCTACCATATTAAGATGTTCTTCTAAAAGTTTTAATCCTCCTTTTTGTTGTACGTATGGAAGAGCAAACTTTGTAAACATGTGGGCAAATAACTGTTTATAAGAATCTTTATCTCCTATTCTATCAAAATATTGAAGTTGTCCTAATGCAACAGTGTCGTTACCTAATTGTAAAGTAGAGTCAGCTAATTTATTATAATCTATAATAGGCTTACCATGTTTATCAAATTTTACCTGCTTAGTAGTATTACCTTCAGCATCTGTAATTTCTTCTGTTTTAAATATTTGATTAAAGTTATCTGTAAAAGAAGTAACACGGTCAGCAAATATAGTAGCTAATCTTTCTGTTTGTTCGTTTTCATATTTTCTTTCTCGGATGCCTCCATAAGTTCCCATACCTCCCCCTAAGAGAGAGCCTATGAATATAGCTTTTTGAGTTTCTGTTTCTCCTAAACCATCTAGGTATATATCTAGCATGTTAGCTATATCAAAACCTTCTCCAGTAAGTCCTTCTTGGATAGCAGCTTCTTCGATAGCCATCTGTCCACCTTCTTCAATAAAACCTTCTGAAAGAACCCCTTTACCTAAATCTTTTCCAGCCCTCCCTACTTTTTTAAAGGAGTTCATTACTCTTTGAGAACGAGATAAAATTTGTTCTGGAGTATCTCCTGCTATTTTTTGAGCAGCACGTTGTCCTATTTTATTTATCTTTCTACTACCAATTACATCGTCTACTTTTCCTAAAACAATTGAATTTGTAAACAAGTTAGGCCCAAGTAGAAGTAATGAGTTAGCAAAGAAAGTATTACGCCCAGCAGCCTTTAATCTAGCATCTGCTTCACTCTGAGAAATCTCTCCTGAGTCAACCATAGCTTGTAGTTGAGGTTTAAGATTGTCTACTACACCTTTCATTTCTGCAGCAGATTCTATATAAGTATTTAATATTGTAGCTCCTGCAAGGTCTGCCCTCTTTGCAAACTTACTTCCTGCTCCAATTGCTCTACCTATTTTACTTCCTACTCCTGCTGCTTTTAATGCTGCCCCTGGAGCTAACATAGAAGCCATAAAACCTACACCATCTAAAAAATCGTCTGCCCAAAAAGAAGCACTTCCTAATTGTTGTATAAGAGGTTTACCTTCTAAATGATACCCATAAATAGGTGTACCTTGCTTAGTCCACTCATGCATATCTTCAAAAGCATTAACCCAAGCATTGTCCCCTATCTTTGTGAAATCTCCTTCTGCAATAGCTACACCTATTCCCCCTAAATATCCAGGAATCTTAAGCAATTCTGTTCCTATTTTACTTGCCAAACGAACTACGCCGTTGCCCCATCTATCTAATGTAGATTGGTTTTCTGAAAGGAAATCTTTTCTTTCTTGTACCGCTTTCTTTATAGCTTTACTATATTCATTTTCATGATATAAATATCCTTTAGAAGGACGTATATCATTAATTTTTAAGGGAGAGATTTTATAATTTCCAGGAGCTTCTGGGCCCACTAAGGAATCTATATCAATGGCCTCTAAATATTTAGATGTATCGTAATTATATTGACCTTCACTACCTGAAATGCTGCCTTTAGAAATACCTTTTTCTTGTAAGCTTTTTGAAGTATATACTTTCTTTTTAGGCTTATCGTTTTCTAAATTTGTAATAGGGTCAATGCTGTTATCTTCTGCCATGAACATTTAGATTTTAGTCAAATATACAAAAAAAATAAAGATGATATTATAATCCTAACTCCTCTCTGAAACGAGCAAATTCATTTATATTAGTAGTAAAATTATTTAATTCATTAAGTGTTCCTTGCCATGAAATATGTTCTTTTTTATCATTTAGTAAAGGAGCTCCTGAATTATCATATAAATCAACTTCTACTACTTGCTCAGAAAATAAATAAGGGTTAGAAGAAGGTTTTGTATTTATTGTCATATTTCCGAGATTAACTCTTCCTTGACCTGGAATATTAAAACTTATAGGTACTTGTTCAGAAGGTACTCCTACATTATTGGCGACCATTTCATTATTTCTTTCTATAATTTCTGCATTGTCCCAACTATTTAAAACTGTTATCTCTGCGTCATTAGAAGCTACTTCTCTTAAAGCAGTTTTTATATTAGAAGATGCAGAAGGATTTAACACTACTCTATATTTAGTAAAATTATCTCTTTTCCAAGTAGTTGTAGTTCCTTCCCTATCACTACGGTCTCCGTCTTTATCTGTATTAGAATATCCTTCTGTAGTGCTTTTACTACTATCTAATAGATTATATTTCATTACTACATTACCTCCTACTGTAGCCCTGTCAAAACGTACTCCTTGCATATCATTAGGAGAGAAAGTTCGTCTTTTGGATTTGTACCAATTCCCATCATCTCCTTGATATTCTATATAGTAGTCAGGAGAACCTCCTTGTGCCACACTATTAATAACACTTTGTACTTTTCCTTGATTAAGGAAACTTTCACTCATAGTTAATTCTTCCCCTTGTGAAGTAGTAGAAGGTAATCTGTTATCTAATTTTAGTTTAGTATTATAACTTTTTCTTAAAGATTTTAAATTTACATCCTTATTAGCCTCTCCAATAACCATATCTCCAGAATTAGTTCCTTGTAAAATATCAATATTAACGCCTTTAGATTTTAAAAAGTCTTGTACTACTGCATTTGTATTAGACCATTTTCCAGTATTTTTATCTACAAAAGTATATACATTTCCACTAGGAGTTCTACCATAATCATATTTCCCCAGCATGAATTTTACAAATTCACTTTTAAGATTTCTACCTGAAGAATCAGTAATAATAAGCTCATCTATGTGTTGGTCTGGCCCACTATTTTGTACTTGATATACATTATTATAGCCAGCCTCTATAGCACTTTTATTATGTACTGCTCTTGACTGTGCAAGTAAATTAGCTTTATTTGTATTTTCTCTTCTAATTAAACCTTCTAACTTTTCAACTTCTACTTGATTGCCAGCATTTTTTGCTATTTTTAAACTACTTTCATAATCAGCTAGTTTATTATCAGAAATTTTTACTTGTGTATTAGTATAGTCCTGCATAGTTATTTCACTAGCAAGTTTTATCTCACCTGTTAAAGGGTCTTCAAATTGACCAAAATAATTAGTATTTTCCTTAATCCATTTACTGTAAGCAGTAACAGGGTCAACAGTACTACTTGTAAGTACTCCCTGAGATTCATCTTTCTTTTTAGCTTTATCCAAACTTCTTCGTAAACTATAATCATCTGTAATATAATCAAAATCAGTTTTTACATTTTCATAATCAAACATATCAGCAGCTCCTGCAGCTATTCTAGACAAAGTTTGATTATAAAAGTCTTTAGTATATTCTTCTGCTAAAAAGGCTTCTCTTCTTGTATTTAAATTATATTTAAACTCGTCTTCTTTTTCTTTTAACTTTTCCTTAGCTTTTTGTAATTGAGCATTAAACTCTTCTAATGCAGCCCCTTTAAGAGGTTTACCATTTTCATCTACAGGTTCGACTTCTTCTAATTTTTCTCGATAATCTAAAAATTCTTTAGCTTTTATACCTAAATAATTATTCATATAATTAAGGTAATTTTGTTTCCTAAAATAAATATCGTATTGAGCATCTTGTGCTAAAGCGTATTTATATTTTTCAGTAGAAGCTAAAACTTTCATTATTTCTGCTGCCATTTGCTGAGCATTTTTATAGCCTACTGTTTCAATTTTTCGTTGTAATTGATAAGCTACTCCTGTACCATAAAATTTAGATATTCTTTCATACACTTGTTCAGGTGCGCCTTCTGCAAGTTCTATTGCTTTTTCTTGTAATTCTTGGGTAACATCTTGGAATCTATCCCCAAATGTATGATGAGTGTACTCTCCAGTTTCTTGGTTGTAATTAATTCCTTGATAATTACCTAATTCATATGTTCTCCAGTCTTCATACCTTTTAGGATTATAGTCATCCATATTTTTAACGTTTAAAAATAAATCTTTAGCAATTTTATCTTTTTCCTGAAATTCTGCATATTTAGCTTCAATAAGTTGCCTTTCTTTATCTCTATTCCACTCTTTATTAAGAGTCATTAACTTTTGGTTAGCTTTTCTCCAGTCTCCCTCTTTCATTAAATTACTTACCAGCTCTTCCGTCTTCCCCTCATATTTTTCTATAAGAGCTTTTCTTCTAGGGTCGTCCTTATCTAAGGCACTAAGAGCAAATTCTGCAGCTTGTGCTTCAGCAGTAACTGTATCAAAACCTTGTTGATTTTGTGCAGCAGCTTGTGCTACAGGAGCAAGATTAAGAGGTTGATAAGATACTCTTAAAGATTTAGTATATGGATTAGTAGCCATTATTAACTTATATTATTATTGTTATTCCCCTTAAACCAAGGCATATATGACATATTGCCTTTAGGTGCATAATTAGGATTTGCAGCTTTTATTGATTCTAAATATAATTGGTTATTCATATCTGCTTGCCCAAGTCCTTGAAGATTATAAGCAGCATCTTGTAACTGAGCAAATTGATTAGCCTTACTTCTTGCATTCCAATCATCTACTTGGAAACCTACGTTAGCATTAGCTAAATCAGCTTGCATTCCAATTTGAGAATTATATTTATCAGCCAACATTGCCATTTGATTATCGTAGTTTTCTTTCTGTGTATATGCTCTAGCATCTGCTCCTTGTTTAGAGCCTTGTGCTTGTCCTACATTAGCTAAATAAGCACCTGCATTTCCAGCAACTGCCCCACGTATAGCTTGTTCCGTGCCTTGAAAAGACTGTTCATTAGCTCTTAATTGTGGATTAATATTCATAGTAACAGGGTCAATATTTTGAGGAGTTACTTGATAATCTTGAGCATCTAAGGTATCTCTGTTTAAAGCTCCTGCAATATTAGCTGCTATAGGTGCATATTGGCTAGCAATTTGTAAAGGATTTAACCCAACATCTTGGCCAAAACTTTCTACATCTAGACCAGAACTTCCTATTACTGCTTTAGCTGCGTTCTCATAGTTAATACTTTTATCTGTGCCTGAATCAGCATTAAGACTTTTAGGGATATTATTAGGAGCAGGTCTACCTAATTCAGGAGTCATGTTTCGAGCATCTTGTTGTAATGCATATTCAGGACTGCCAAAATAATTAGCTCTTTGAACACCATCCATAGAACCTCTTCCTTCTACAGGATTCATTCTTCCAGCTTCTTGTTTTAAAGCAAATCTAGGGTCACCTATTTGTTGAGCTATATCACTATTAATTACATTCTGTAATGCTTGGTCTGCATAGTCTAAAACATTCCCTTGGAAACCTGCATTTGCGTTTACACTAAAAGGATTTACAGGGGACATTTGATTTTGTTGTGCTGCTAGGAAAGCCATAACATTTTCTTGGCCTGGGAAAAGACCTCCTACTTGCGTAGGTTTTCTACCTCCGTTGGACATCTGAGGCATACCTTGTTGAGGCATTGGAGAATTGGGAATAGGATATGCACCTGTTGAAGATTGAGTATTGCTATCAGGTTGGGAGGGAAGTTGCGGTGCATATCCTAATTCTGCTAAAGCATCTTGATGCTTCTGTGCTTTACGTTCTTTTACTTCTTCTTGTAGACTCATTAGAGTTTCTAAGTCTCTACGTTTTTGAGAATCATCTATAGTATCGTTTTCTCTTAAAGAATACTTTTTATTAATTTTTTTCGATTCATCAGCAAATGTAGTTTTTTTGCCAGGAACCTTAATACGATTAGAGAAAATATAATCATCTGGATTTAATTTTGTCTCTCCTTCTTCTACTGAGGCAGTAGGGCCCTGTGGAATACCTCCGTATTCATTTTCTTCATGAGTACCTCCCCCATTAAATTCTGTAAGAGGATTTCGAGAAGTATCTCCTCCCATTGCCATGTATCCTCCATTACCAAAAGTAGAAGTAGCAAATTGTACAGGAGGGGTATAGGCTCCCTCCGTAGGCATCATGCCTTGCATACTTCTAGTAAAATCTTGAACTCCTCCTATAGCATTTGTTCCTGCCATTTTAGCATATTCTGCAGGAGACATCATAGAAGTAGTATCCATTTGGTCTATAGACATATTATTTCCAGACATTCCTGGAGTCATTTTTTGTCGTGTAGTATGTCCTCCAAAACCTGTAAATTCTCCTCCATGTCCTGAAGATATAGAAGCACTAGGAATAGTATAAGGAACATTACCAGACAATTGATTCATAAGTGCAGGATTTAAAGGCCCTCCATCAGGGTATAGCATTTTTCCCCCATAAGCTTTATTGTCTCGTATAGCTGTAGTTTGGAAATCTCTTACATTAGCAGATTTGTTCTTTCTAAAAGCTTCTTGTTCTTGAGTTATAATATTATCTGGTCTGTCTGTAGAATATCCTTGAACTCCTGTACCTCCTCCTCCTTCAGTGTATGCACTATATATGTTTGATAATTTTCCAGTATTATCAACCATCTGTTTTCCAGCTTTATCTTTAGCTACTCCTACTAATTGTACATTGTCAGGTACATAAGTAGAAGTTCCAACTTGTCTAATGTCCCCATAATCATGAACACTTTTAACAGCTCCTCCTTGTATTCTTCCAGGGTTATTATCTACTGGGGGAGTTTCTGTTTCTACAGGTTTTCCTGTATACATGTGTCTTAGACCTGCTCTATAGTCTTCTCCAATAGATAAATCCTTTTTTAAAGTAGGGTCGTTTTGAATAAGTTTGTTCCATTTGTATATATTATCGAAATAAAATTTTTGCTTTTTCATAGTATCCCAACCTGCATTATACAATAACGGATTGTCTTCAGGCTTATAATTAGGGTCTTCTAAAAAAGCTCTAGGAGCTCCGAAATCTTTATCTATATCAATAGTACCACTAGCTATTTTAGTATCTCCTATTTGGTCACCTCCTTTATAACTCAAAGCTTTATATCCTTCGTTATCTACGATACCTAGCCTATCTTTACTAGCTTCATACAGCATAGTATTCATTTCATTGACTTTAAAAAATGCATCTGCCTGTTCTTTAGTAAGCATGTATTCTTTAGTCTCTCCTGTACCAGGAATAGTAATTAAGTATTTTTTTCTTGGTGGGTCACCTATTTTACCTCCGTTTGCCATAGCTGTTGTTGTTGGGTTGTTCATTATATTTCCAGGGTTTACCATCATAAATCCTTGGCCTGCTATATTAGATAATTGAGAAGCCATTGCTTCGGCTTCTGTAACTTCTTTGTCAGTAAAACTTCCTACTGTGTTTTGTACTGCTCCTAAAGCCATACCTGCTGCAGGCCCTCCAAGAGCAGTAGCTGCTACTTGACCTGCTACTTGAGTTATTTCTCCAGCTATATCAGTTCCTTTAGCCCAATCGGAAGCATTATCTCCTAAATAGTTTTTTTCTCCTATAACGTCAGTAGCTCCTACTAGTGCTAATGAGTTATCTGCCAAAGCAAGTCCTGCATTACCTACAAAGTTACCAAATTTATTGTCTCCTCCAAAAAATCCTCCTTTAGCCATTTGATTAGGCCTATAAGAAGGGTGCATATTATACATACCCGTTCTTACTTGACTTGCTTTTTCAGCTTCTTTTTGAGTTTTATACTTTCCCATATGCTCTCCTGTTTCTAAAAATTTATTAATTGCTTCTTTTTCAGTATGTTGTTTTCCTTCCCACACTGTAGGTAAAACATAAGAGTTATCATCGAATGATACAGTTATTTTATATTCACTACGAGACATTCCTTCATCATCTACGTAAAAGGGTCTATTAGGATTCATAGGAATATAATTAGTCATTGGTTTTGCTATTGGCCCCACCTGTTGTTTATATGGGGGGTTATTTAGATATCCTCCCTGTGCAAATTTTTCTTTAGTTGTAGAGTAAGGTACTCTATCTAAATTATAATTCCATGAGTCTGTTCTATGGTCAAAACCTGCATTATTTACTTCTCCCACTATTTCAAACTTTTTTGAATAGGGTGCTTTATATAAAACATCTTTATTAAATATATAATATACTTTTTTAGAATCTAGTTCTTTGGCGATATGTCTTAAGTGGTTTTTAGTCTCTTCTTCATTCATCAGAAGGTCTATGCCATTAGCTGCTCTTAGAATGATGTTTCCATATTCTTTTTTATTAGCTTTAGTTTTAGTCTTCAAGATATCCCCTACAGGAGTATTATAACTTAGAGGTAATTTATAACTATCGAACTTGTATATGTTCCCAGCTTTTTTATGCTTCTCAAAATTACTATAAGAATCTGGAATATCGGTAGCCACTACGTCAGCATTATTATAAATATAGTCAGACATTTCTGCTACAGATATTCCTGCTTCTTGAGGATTATCATTTCCTAATCCACTTCCTATATCTATAATTAATGTATTCTTATTTCTATTTTGATTATTGTTAATATCTACAACAATATCTTCCACTAATTTATTAGAATCTCTTTGCCTACCTTTTCCAGTTCTATTTATAATAGTATTGCCTTTAGACATGAATCTACCATAAGAAGCATTGTCTGATTTTTGCCTATTTAATACTATTACTTCGTCTTCTGCCTTTTTAAAAGGAGACTCTCTTTTAGCTTTAGTATAAGGCTCTTCTTTTTTAGAGCGATTAGTTTTACTAGGAGAGTAGTTAGACAGTCCTTCAAATAATTGACCTTGTAAACTATTGAGCATTCCATAAGATTCTCTAGGAGTCGTTTCGGGAGCTGCTTCCCTTTGCCCTTTAACTACAAGGGGCTCTAAAGTTCTTGCGGGCCCTGGAGCAGGAGTGAGCCTAGTGGGAACACTGTCTCCAAACAATGCGTTAATAGTATTTTTACCTATTATACCGTCTACTTTTAATCCTTTTGCTTTTTGAAATTCTTTAACAGCGTTTGTTGTATTCTGTCCTATATAGCCATCTACGCCTTTAGTGTCGAAACCTTGAGAGGTTAGTGCGTCTTGAATGATTCTGTTTTCGTTTATACCAAGTTTTAGTAAGCTAGAAGGATTGTTTATATATCCTCCTTGTGCGTATTGTAGTGGCTTATAAGTATTCATGTATCCTCCTTGTGAATATAAATTATTTACTAAGTTTTGAAAAAGGACTTCTTCTGGTTCTTGTCTGCCAGTAAACATATCAGAAAATCCTTTTTTATTTACAAATGTTTTTCCGTCTTTAACATCTTTTAAAATATTGCGAGCTTGGTCTATATTTATAAGTTCGCCAGGTTTAATATTAAAATGGTCTCTTACCTGTTGTATTCTAGCATGTATTTCTGTTGGATTAGCAAAATATCCTAAATTAAAATTTTTACCTGTAGTAGGGTCATTATAATCATCGGTTGCTTTAAGAGCTTTTTTATTTTTATGTTGATTAATAAAATGTTCTTGACCTGACTTTGCTAGAAATTGAGCATCTTGCCAATCATGCAATCCTTCATGTACAACAGTAGAAACTAATTTTTCGCTGTTAATTGTTGGGTCTATTATACTTTTTCTTCTTACATAAGTATCAGGATTAGGAAAATAGTCGAATATAGGATTACCGTACATGTCTAAATTACCATGTCTATACGATACTCCAAGAGCATTCGCTAATGGATTTTTTCTGCCGTATATCATATCCTTCATTGTTTCTTTTAAAGGATAATGTTTTACGTCAGAAATAAAATTCTTTTTATTATCAATTGCTTGATTCCAATTCCTTTCTTCTGTTTTATACCAAGCAAGACCAGCCTCAGCACTTTCTAATTCAAATTTAGTTTCTGGATTTGGATTTTTTTTATACTCTTTTTTAGCCTTATCTATTCTTTCTAAAAATACTTTTTGATTTATTTTATTTTCTTTTATTACTGAATTTCTAAGTTTTTCTAGTTTACCTTGGGTATTTGCGTTTTGAACCCAATCAGTCATTTTGTTATTTCCAGTTTGTAATATTTTTTTATTAGTATAAGGTTCTAAATACCCAAAAGATTCTGATATTGTAATAGGTAAATTATTTACTCTATTTTTCCATCTGTTTAATCTAGTATCAACATTAGAATAAAAAGCAGATTCTCCAGAAGGAACGCCTTTTATATTATCAGGAATATTTTTAAGATTCTTAAGATTTTTAATTTTTTTGCCAGTTTTAGCTGCAGTTTTTAATCCAGCAAATGCACTAGGAATAACTCCTGCTACATCTAATGTTTTATCTATATCCTCATAATATTTTTTACCTGTTAAAGGATTTACATTTGAATCTCCAGTAAAAGCTGTAAGGGGCATCATCACTAAATCTCCTACTGTATTACCTACAGCTTTAAGATGTCCTAAAGGGTCTTTGTATATACGTTCTGCTGCAGGTATTCCAGTAGCTTCATATAATGGCTCTACAACTGTAGTTTTTAAAATTTCTTTTGCTCCTGAGTCATGCATATTGTTATACCACTCATCTGCACTAGAGGCCCCCATTCTTTGCCATTGAGGTATATTTTTACCTGTACGAGGGTCAAATCCAATATCTTTAGATACTTTTTGTTCTCTTTGAAATTGTTCTTCTGCCTCTTGTCTCTGAATAGCGTCAAATTTTAACTGTTGCCATTTATAATCATCTTCAGGATTTAGAGTACTAGAATTAAGATTATCTACCTTATTTTTAAAACTTTTAAAAAACCCTGCAGCATCATCTTTAGAAGTATTAGTTTTTGTTGGAGGGTCAGATATAATTCCCCCATTAGCCATTGGCTTTTTCTTACTTTTCCAATTACTAAACGTACTACTATTTTTAAACTTCTTTCTAGCCATTAATACATTTGTATATCGTAATGCGACACTATTTTATTTAATACGAGTTCTTTATTATTTTGGTTATTAAAATATAAAGTTACAAAAAACCATGTATCTCTAAAACGTCCTGCTTGATTTTTAGAATTAATATCTCTAGGAAGTTTTATTCTCCACTTTCTAAATCTACGTTTTATTCTTCCAGAATCAAAAGATATTTTACCCGAATCTTGATATTGTCCATTTAAATCGCTATTAGTTATTCTAAAAGCTGTAATAGTACTAGTATCATCTATATTACCATTTATATCTCTAATAGTAGAATTAAATTCTATAAACCTTAAAATTTTATTTATATCTCCGTTAGCATTTACACATAAAGTTATGTAAGCTTCTGTAGGCTCATTATCATAGTATTGTCCAAAATTACCTATAGTATGCGTATATAAATTTTGTGTACCTACTGGATTAGGAGTGAAGTATATTCCTTCACGTTGCACATAAATATGAGGCTTGAATGGTCTAAAAGTAGAAAATATTTGAGCCATTTCTGAAAACTCTAAAGTAAAGCCTTCATTAAAAGTACTTATTCCAGATTTATCTACTTGTAAAGTAATATTAGAATTAGACCCTATTTCTATTGCAGGAGAACTATTAGTGAAATCTGTATCTACTAAATAGAATTGACTGTTGTTTAATATGTATTGACCTGCTGAATAAGAAGCTCCTG
>Ga0070753_1000859_pt1 | contig 17552 bp, 34 predicted proteins | sample VirMetDEL_Aug_31_FD_77441 | JGI IMG/M metagenome (GOLD analysis project Ga0070753, IMG submission 77441) | Aqueous microbial communities from the Delaware River and Bay under freshwater to marine salinity gradient to study organic matter... | ecosystem: Environmental > Aquatic > Marine > Coastal... | reverse complement strand
TAACCTTCTAAATCTAAATAGACATGCATCTCAAGGATTTTGTACCGATCATCCTGAGTTGCCTTAAAGCCCATCTGCTCAGCAATCTTTTTCTCGATTTCGTCCAGCGTGTCGGTGGGGTCGTCCAGTTCAACATCTCTGTAAAAGCCCATGACTTGCAGCTTGCGCAGCTCGTTCTTAGTTTTGCGCATCACGTGGGTTACACGTTCAGAAGTCTCCAGACTTGACGCGCCGTAAGGCACCACGATGTCTTCAGCCGGTACAAAGAGGGACACCTGACGAGTCAGATTAGGGTCGAAATACACTTTTTTGAACGCATTACCCGACAGGCCAAGACCCCACAACATCCGCTCATGCTCAGGCCGGTACTCGACCATAACTTCTGTGAGCTGGTAGTTCATGTCCTCTTTTACCCGCTGAGCCGCCTCGATTCTGTCCTGGGTTTCTTGCCCAAGGATCTGGGTTTTTACAGGACCGGCTGCGGGGAACGTCTCCATGATTGTCTCGGACTGGAACTTCACTAGCGCCTCAGACAACAGCGGGTGGTAGACACCACAAGCACCAGGCCAAGGCTCGGTGCGTTCTTCAATCTTCAGTCCAAGCAGTTCCAAGCCATCAACGTAGGTCTGCACCCAGTCTTTACGGGAATCTAAGTCCGACTGAAACTCGCCTAACAAGTCCTCAGCTATGCTAACTAAAGTGTCTTCATCCAGTTTCTCAGCCAAGTTCTCATTGAACTCGTCGTCCATGTCTTCCTTCTCAATCTCGATCTCCAGTCCACCAGCCTTAATGCTGATGCTTTCTGGATCTTCAATCTCGATCTCAAGGGCAGGCTCTACCTGATCAACCATGTCTTCAATGCCCGTGGGAGCTGCGTAAAGTGCTTTTTCGATTGCCATAATCTGTCCTAGTAGTATCCCGCATGTCGGCGGCTTTTAAAGTATTGAATCTCGTCATCCTCATCGAGGAGCGTGCGAATAAATCCTCCCTTACGGAACCGCATCATCGCAAGGGAAACAGAGTCAACATAGTCATCATGGTCGCCAGCAGGAAAACTTGCAACCTCTTCAATAACTTCCTCCGCCCACTGGGTGTTAGGAACCCACACTTTACCACTGGCAAATATGTCAGATACAGCATTGAGTCTGGAGATCTTGTCGTTACCCTTTGACGGTGTAAATTCCTGTACAGGAACACCCATCGCCCGCATCTCGTAGATTAGCGGAGCGCCCGAAGCCTTCTTCTCGATAATGATTGAGTCCGGTGCCCAGTCCTGATACTGCTCAAGAGCCACCTGCTTTAACTCTGGGAACTCCATACGCTTACGGAAAGCGTTGAGCAAGATGATATTGGCCTGCGGTGTCCCTGTATCGTCGTCTTTGTAAAAGACTCCCCAGTACGTACACGCCGAATAGTCTGCCCGGTTGTGCTTTTCAAACGCCGTATCCCATGCCATCAGGGTGAAGTCGCAATATGGAGCCTCATCATTCTCCCACACGTTCCACCATTCCCGTTTGATGATGGCAGAAGTCTCCGATGTGGGGTTCTGCTGGTACTGAGCCATCCACTTTGAGTGGGGCAGCTCGTTACGCAGGGCCAAAAGCTCTTCGTAAGGCCAAAACTGGGGCCAAAGCGGCTTGTCGCTTGGCAAAATTGCAGGAAACTCGATAACTTCCCACTCTTCGCCCGATCTTTGGGCGCTTGCCTTCAATACTTGCCCGGTTAGGTCCCGTTTAGACCACCGAGTCATCACGATTATGATTGATCCCCCCGGCTGGAGTCGCTGCCGTGGCCCTGATGTGTACCACTCGTAGGTCTTGTCGTAAATTTCCGGGTTAGTTTCCGCTTGAGCAGCCTCTTGTTCGCTATGAGGGTCGTCAATAATGAGAATATCCGCTCCTTTACCGGTGACAGCACCGCCCACACCGATAGCAAAGTACTCTCCACCCTTGTTAGTCGCCCATCGCCCAGCAGCTTTAGAGTCAGCTTGAAGTCCCACGCCCGGAAAAATGTCTTTATACGTGTCCTGATCAACAAGATTTCGCACCTTTCGTCCAAAACCCACAGCGAGTTCTGCCGTGTGGGAGGTCTGGATGACCTTTTTATTGGGGTACTTACCCAGGAACCAAGCCGGTAGAATATATGAGGCAAACTCCGACTTCGTATGCCGTGGTGGCATATTAATAATGAGTCGTTTTACTTTGCCCGCTGCCACCCGCTCAAACGCTTCTGCCATCTTTTTGTGGTGTGCGCCGTGGATGAAGGAAGGCCAAACCCTGTTTACAAAATCCATGAACGAGTTCTGGGACCGTAGTGAAGACTTACGTTCTTCAAGCTCTTCCATAAGCTCAAAGACACGCATCTTCACTTCCTTGGGAAGCGATGCTAAAAGATTAGGGTTTTCCCTAATCTTCTCTAACAGACTCTGCGGGCTGTTCGTCATCATCCTTAAGACCTAGTTCTGCATCCAGGTCAATCTCTAATGGGCTGAGCGGTTTGTCTTCTACTTCTGTTGCCTCAACAGGTATGGCCTCACCAACATAACGCTCTAAGAGCCTAGCCAACTCAACCTCGATTTCCTCGGCTGGCTTCTGTTTGACAGTGACTTCCATTCGGTCGGAGAACATTCCGACCTTCTTGCCCAGTAACTCAAGTGCCTTAAGTCGCTTTCCGGCGTCTTCGTTCTCAGTCTCTTCCATCAACCTGTTGGTCACAAAGTTTGTGATCCGTCTCTGGGCATCCAGAAACTCATGGTCGTATGTGGAGAGAAGGGCTTCTAATTTGAGAATAACGGCGGGTGGTGTTTTCGCAACACTAATAGGCTTTTCAGCCGCAAACAGTTTGTGTGCTTCTTCGGATGTCTTGTCGTCCATATCAGGCATTTTTGCCCCGGACTCGATCAGCTCAAGGATCGTTTGACATGCTGCTTTCGCACGCTCACGGAACGTCACAACCTCTTCTGGCGTAACGTCGAAGGGCAGTGGTATTCCTAATTCAGGTGTAATAACTAATGGCATCGGAGGAAACGGGACTCCAAAAAATTAATGGGGGGTGCGTTTCAATAGGACAAACCTAACAGATGCCTACAAGTATTGCAAGGGGGGTGGGGGTCGATTGTCTTTGCTTCTAGTTACGAGGATACAGGCTATTTAACGTCGCCGAGCCGACGCGACCCCCAGGAAAAAATATATACCAAAAGGAGACGGGACTCCAGATTTAGGTAAGGGGGGGTTTTCCCTATATGGATTATTTGACAATGTATAGACAAATCATTTGGATGGGATTGAATGTGCAAAACACACACGTAGTCAGCCGGCGGGTCCCATCTACACAATTTGGGGGGTGGGGTCACTGGCATCAGCCCCTAGCAGAAAACTTCACACTGTGTGAGATTTGCGCCGCGCGAAAATATCATTTGACAATCTACTAAACTTATGAGATACTTTAATCACTGGGTCGCATGGTGTGACTCAGGTTAACTAACTGGAGATTTAAAAATGACTACACGTAAAGTAAACCGCAAACCCGCCGCTAAGCCCGCCGCTAAGCCCTTTGACGTTATCGCCGCCGCTAAAATCATAGGCGACAATATCGGGCAAGCTAAAGCCGCCGCTGATGTTTTGGTTTCCGCTACCGCGAAAATCAATGAGCAAGTAAAGGCCATGCGCGGCGCTAAGGTTAAGATCGGCGCTTCGCGTCGTACATGCCCCAATGCGGCGGCGGTATACGATGCACTCCCCACGCATTTAAACGCTAACACTAAAGCCAACTACCTTAGCGCGATCCGCGCGGCGGTTAACGGGAAAGCCGATTTTCAGTTTCCTAACGGCTCTGCCAAGGCCAAGGCCGCTAAGGGTAAGAAAAAAGGTGCCAAGGCTACCGGCGGTACGATCATGATCGCAATTGGATCGGGTGCTACCGATAAAGACGCCGCCGCTAAGCTTCGGGCCGGCTTCAATAAAATGAAGGCCGCTAACGATAATCTCGCTAAACTCGCGGCTTTCCTGATCGACGCGCTAGACGACGCCGGCTACGCAGACGAAGCCGAGTAACTCCCCCAACCCTTCAGGCCCCGCTTCGGCGGGGCTTTTTTTTTGCCCTAAATTTTTAGGGAACTGGTGTCAGATTGGTAGGTGAGGGTTGGCGGGCGCGGGGCTTGCACTCGCGTCATGCAAAGTTGATGAGCGTCGCGTGGCAACGTGTTGGGGAGGAGTGGCGAGGAGGGTGCGAAACCAGTGCCTATATAGTTTGTGGGCAAGACCAGTTCCCTATTGTCAAACTTCACACTGTGTGAAGTTTTATGTTCTCTCGAAGGAACATACGCAAGTCATTGATTTATAAGCATAACCGATTGTAAATGTTCTTAATTGTTCTGACATTAGGTACAGAGCATAAGTTGTTGATTTTGCACAAGTTCTTGTTCCCAAAATACCCTTAAATTAATAAATGTTCTAAAAAAATATATATACCCACCTACTAAAAAACATGAACATTTGACTTTTACAGTTCTCTTAGTTTTACAAAGGGAGAGAAAGTTACTTTCCGCAGGTGTGTGTATTTCACAGAACATTTAGAACAATTGACAAAATCAAGCCTAACATCATGATCCCGAAACACTTTCCCCCGTTCTCTCAGCCCGAACATTCCAGAACAAATCCCCCAAAGTAAAGAACAAAGCGCATCAGAACTTCACACTGTGTGAAGTTACACTGTCAAAACACCCTGCTGTAAGTCATTGAAAACACTTGACAATGTAATAGAACTATGAGATAATGGAATCTCAGTTGGAGCTTTGCTTCAACTCGCTCTTTAACAATTCGGTCGAATGCCACGGGGTGCGACACAAACCTCCAAACTTCACACTGTGTGAGGTTTCCCCAAGTCCCGTGGTGCAGAGTAGGCGTAGGGACTCATCAAGTTATTCGCACGAGTTCAAGTCTTTATGTAGGTCATGGTCCAGTAGACGCATGGTCTGTATGTCGTTGGGTTCACCGTAACCCTTAGACCCTATCTATCCAATCGAGGGCAAACATACAGAATGGCATGAGACAGCGAACTTCGATCCCCTTGAGTGACAACCCCGAGCAGTATCTCTGCGGGTAGCAAAAGCCTGACAACCTTTTGACTATCCCTCCCCGAACACCACACAGGACTGCAAAACGAGCAGAGGGGAAAGCCACGGGCGTGGCGAGAAGTGCGTTCATTGGGAGCGTGCTTCTTTACATGCCTGTAAACATCTTTAGGAGAGTGACATGACAATCAATCACACAATGCAGGACCAGCTTGCCGCGATCAAGGGCAAAGTCAAAGTACACAACCCACAAACCGTTGAGGTGCGTAGGCCCAAGACATGGCGTAAGCGTGATGAAGGGTTGACCAGTAGTTATATCGACTGGGACACACAGTACGTGAAACCACATTGGGAGTGCCTGACCAAAAGCGAAAAGGCACATTACTTTGCTTTGTTTAACTAGGAGGGTGAGATGAATGAGTACGTGTTTGATCCGCAAACCTCACACAGTGTGAAGTTTGGTTTCGTTAAACCGAGAAGCTTGGAGCGGTCGAGGCAGATATTGGAGGGCAAAGTTGATCTTTACCCAAACTTGTTGTGCCAAGACATGGAGAAGAAGCTGGCCGTCTGGTTTGAAAGTAAGCCAGACGCAAGGGAAGTGTTTAGGCGTGGAGGTTCTTTATATAAGGGAGGTGACGATGAGTGACGAGGACCGAGTTTATTTGTGTACTGCGTGCCACTGGGAGAAAGTGCCGTATCGCAGGTGGAAGTTAGGTTTATTTACTTGTTTACCTTGCGGGGAGGAACAGGCACGGGCGGTGAAGCACACCGTAGTCCCAATGCATAAGAGCAACTATGTGCCTATGTTTAACCGGCAAGATCTCAAAGGTATCAACAACAAAGGAGGGTTTTACAGATGAAAAACAAGACTTACGAGTTGTGCGTGGTGACTAAAGAGTACCGCTACATAACAGTCGAAGCGGCAAGTGAGGAAGACGCTATCGACATGGGTTGGGACAAGGTAGCGGCTGGAGACTTATTTGAAGATGAAGCTGAAGATAACGACACAGATATTTATTTAGAAGGCGAGGTAACGCCAGCCAAAGGAGGTGTGAAATGAAGTGGCTTCTTGATTTCTTTTACTGTCGTAGCTGGCGTGAGTTCTTTGCGCTGGTTGCGCTTGCCGCAGTAGCTTTTGTTGTAGTTTGGGCGTTGTTGTTTTTGACAATAGCCTTGTTTGGGTAGTACTGGAACTTCACACAGTGTGAAGTTTTACTTTTACATTAACTAGGAGTGACACCATGAGCGTTATCAATTTCGGCAGTTCTATTTCCCTCAACCAATTTGCCAATGCCATCGCAACATCAGGCACTGACGTAACCATCATCGGATGCGGTGAACCCGGCATCGGTAAGTCTGCAACCCTCAAGTTGTTGGAGAAAAGATTCCCCGACTACGAAGTGGCGTACATCGACTGCACCCTGCTGGATCTCGGTGACTTTGCCCTGCCTTATACAGTGGATGCGGGTGAGATCCGTGTAACCGAGTTCGCACCAAACGCACGGTTCAAGCTACACAGTGGCAAGCCCGTCATCATCATGCTCGACGAGCTGGGTAAAGCGATCAAGTCCGTCAAGAACGTACTGCTGACCCTGATCAACGAACACCGTGTTGGTGACAAGAAGTTGCCAGATGGTTCGATTGTGTTCGCCACTACCAACCTATCAAGCGATGGGGTGGGCGATACGCTGGAAGCGCACATGATCAACCGTGGCACAGTCGTTGACATTCGCAAGCCACATGCAGGGTTCAATGCTGACGGCACGATTGACGATGACTCATGGGGCAAGTGGGCGTTAGCCAATGACATTGACCCGACGGTTATCGCTTGGGTTCGACAGTATCCACATGCTTTGGGTTCGTACACTGACCCAGCCCAGCGTGACAATGCCTATATCTATATGCCGGGGAAATTGCAGAAGGCATTTGTTACCCCAAGATCTTTGGAGAAGGCATCTCACATTGCTAAACAAAGAGCTGAGCTTGGTGACGAGTTAACCATCAGCTTGTTGTCAGGGACCATCGGTGAAAGTGCGGCACGTGACATGCAAGCTTTCTTTACAGTGGCAGACAAACTACCCACGTGGGACGCGATCATCAATGACCCCAAGGGCACGAAGTTACCTGATGACGTAGTGGCTCGGTGTTTGACAGTGTTCTCTGCGATTACCCGCATCAAAGAATCCTCGGTTGTTGACAAGTTCTTGGACTATCTCGGACGCATGGAGAAGGAATGGCAGGCTCTGTTCGCTCGGTCAATCATGAAGTCTGACAAGCAAGCAGTGGCTATTCGTTCGGACAAGTTCAAGAAGTGGGCTACCGACAACCAATGGATGTTTTCTTAATTAACCAAACTTCACACAGTGTGAACTTTTAAGGAGAGTGATTATGTTTAACCAATCCGCAGTTCTTGTTCGTCTCAACATCTCTACGTGGACCGGTCGCAAGCTGGACAAGCGTGTGTCTGACGAGATTGACCAGTCGAAGAACACCAAGACCCGAGCAGGGAACTACAACAAGCACCTGCTTGCTGGATCGAAAGAGCTTGAGCAGATCCAGAAGGTTGCTACTGCTGTGCGTACTTGGAACTATGAGCAGACCCTACCGTGGTCCAATGGTGGTGATCGCTTGTTGCCATTCAAGAACTTCTTTGAGTATAAGCAGACGTTGGCTATGTTCGAGAAGCAGTTTGAGAGTGCGGTCGAAGCGTTCCTTGTGAACTACGACACCTTGGTGTCTGCCTCTGCGTTCCAGTTGGGTGATCTCTTTGATCGTGACGAGTATCCCCGAGCGTCTGAGTTGCGTAACAAGTTTCGGTTCAGTTACGACTTTGATCCCCTGCCTGTCAAGGGTGACTTCCGCATTGATGCATCCGAGGAGGTTAGGCGTGAGCTTGAGGAGCAGTATGAAACCTCATTCAACAACCGACTCAACGATGCGATGAAGGACATGTGGGACAGACTCCACAGTACGTTGACACACATGAGTGAGAAGCTGGCGGATAAGGAACGCACACTGAAGAACGGTGAGGTGACGAACACCCAGATCTTTCGGGATTCACTGATCAACAATGCCGTCGAGTTGTGTGGCTTGCTGACCAAGTTGAACGTGACCGATGACCCCAAGCTTGAGCAAGCACGACAGAAGCTTGAGAGTGCGATTGTCAATGTCAATGCAGACACTGTGCGTGACAGCGATGAAGTACGTCACAACGTCAAGGCACGTGTGGACGAGATCCTCAGTGCTTTCGACTTTTAATTTTTTACAACCAAGGAGAGTGATATGACTATGCAAAAACTTACTGCTGAACAGCGTGTCCAGAAAGCCCACGTGTGGCTCATGGCGCAACCCAAGTATTGCCTGTATTCGGGGATCTTCATGCTTGGCAAAACAAGTATTGAGGACAACGTGCCGACTGCTTGTACCAATGGGCGTGACGCAATGTATGGGCGTGCTTTCGTTGACAAGATCAAGGACGAGGAACTGCGTGGCTTGATACTGCACGAGAACTTGCACAAAGCGTTTCGACATCTGACCACGTGGAAAGATCTTAACGAGAAGAACGGCAAGCTTGCGAACATGGCCTGTGACTACGTGATCAATTTAATGATCTATGACTCTGACCCTGAAGAGAAAGATGTTGCTCTTCCTGATGGTGGGTTACTCGATGAGCGATTCCGTGGGATGGATGCGGGTGAAGTATTTCGAATCCTTGAGCAAGAGTGCAAGGGTAAAACCAAAGGTAAAAGTGAAGAGGGAGAATGTGATGATTCCAAAGACGATGGTAGTGAAGATCCAAACGCGCAAGAGGGATTCGATTCGCACGATTGGGATGGTGCAAAGGAAATGTCCGAGCAAGCCCAGAAAGAACTTGAGCGGGACATTGATCAGGCACTGCGACAGGGCGCATTACTAGCCGGCAAGATGAAGGGTGGCGTGCCCCAAGAGATCAAAGACATGATGGAGTCTAAGATCGACTGGCGTGATGCCCTGCGTGAGTTCATCAATTCATTCTGTATGGACAAAGATGTTTCCACGTGGCGTAGACCTAACCGACGCTGGGTGGATCAGGGCGTGTATCTTCCATCGACTGTGGGTGAAACGGTTGGACGCATCGTCATTGCCGCAGACATGTCTGGTTCGATGTATCACTTGCTTGGCAAGGTGTTGGGTGAGATCAAGAAGATCGCTGAGTCTGTACGACCCGAGGGTATCGACCTGCTGTACTGGGATGCACACGTGTGTGCCGTCGAGAAGTACGACTTTGAAGATCTCGACGCGATGATGACAACGACGAAGCCAATCGGTGGTGGTGGCACTGACCCACAATGCGTTGCTGATTACATTCGTGACAACAAACTCAAGCCCGAGTGCGTGGTGATGCTGACCGATGGATACGTAAACAGTTGGGGTACTGGCTGGAACGTACCCGTGCTGTGGGGTATCACGAGCAAAGGCATTGTCGCCGACAACGGTATTTCTATTCACATTGGAGATTGATATGGCAAACCCCAAAAGCTACAAAGCGTTACTCATTAGGAAAGACGCACGTGATGAGATTGATCGTGTAAAGAAGTTGTACGAAGAGAATCTGGGTTTGGATGTGAATTACACCCAGTTCATTTTAATTATGTGCAAGCAGTTTGAAACTTCACACTGTGTGAAGTTTGATCAACGAGGAGAGTGACATGTACGGATACTCAAACGCAAGATACGATGCCGCGCCTGTTCATTGTTACAGGCAAGCGAAGCAACGGTACGAAGAAGTCAAACCTATTCGTGGGCGTAGTGGTGATATTCGTCCATTGGGTAAGCGTAGGCGTGACTGGGAGCGCATCGTTAAAGTAAGCGAGAGCGCGTATGCCATCAGGTTTTACAGCACAGATGTTGTGACGTACTACGAAGATGGTGCGATTGAACTACGCACAGGTGGGTGGCCCTCTGTATCGACCTCAGAGATGATCGGGTATCACAGCCCGTTCCAGTCAGTTAAACGTAATGGTCAGGTGTGGGTGTGGCACTCTGACGAACATAAATATGTTTTACCTGCGAGAACAGGCGAGGGCTTGCGTATGGTACAGGTAGACGGGGTATACCAGCCTGAGACACCACAAGTCTTGAAGCAACGGGTGGTGGACAGAACTGGCATCAAAGAGTTGCGAGAGAAAATTTCCCCGTTCATTAAATTTACAAAAACCATTTTGGCATTGAGCGATGGTTGGATCAACGTGAACTCGATGCTTGAACTCGGTGGTAAAAAAGTAAACGGTTGGAGAAAGGGACGCATCATTTACCCAGACTATTTCACAGCAGATGAATGGGTGATGCTTGAGCGTTCGGGTAATGCCCTTGATCGTAACTCCCGTCTGGCAATGATGTTTGTGGATGTGGTTTCACGCCCTGATGAGGACCAATGGTTGCGTGTGATGTACACGATGCTGACCACGAATCGAACTCCATTGGAAGAAGTCGTGGAGTTTTATGAACCGAGAGAGGGTGAGAGTATCAGCAGAACTAATCTTAATTGCCCTTTCATGAATCAACGGTTCAGTGTCTCGGACTACGTGGAGTTGATCAACAAAATTCTACGTGTTCATCCCGATGCGCAAACTGTTCGGGAGCTGGTCCCTAGTTCGGACTTTCGTAGCAACGTATTTTAATTTGACAAGGAGAGTGACATGGAAACAACCGAAGAAATTATTCTTGATCCCGAGCTTCAAAACATAGTCAACGCATTTCGTCTGCGTTCGGCTAGGGCTTTATCCTACAAACCCCACAAGTCTAATGCCGTTTACTTTTATGACGACAGGTATCCTGAAATGCCTCAGACGAAAACCAGAACGATGGTAGGTTACGTAGCGATGGTGAAGGATAGCGATTCAATGCAGTTCCACGTTCGATCTCGGCTAATCAACAACGAGCGGTATCGGGTGGGTAGTCAGGAATATCACACCAAAGTCACGAAGTCTTTCGACAAGGCTCTCAAGCTTATGATCGACTACATTCGTCCGTATGGCCTACCCGAGGTGATGAGTGAGAGCGTCCACAAATTTACTTCTCAGGTTGAAGAGTGGGTTTCCAAAGCCCGTAGGAACTACAACGATATAAGCGTGGATAACCGTAACGATTTAGTTACTGAGTTGTTGCATCTCAAGACGTTGGGTGTTCAGTTCAAGACTGATACGTTTCGTGGTCTGAGCAATAAAGTTGAGGAGGCTACCCGCGAGTACAAGCGGCGTACCGACATGAAGATCAGGGGCTATCACGTTGTGTTTACCAGCAACATAATCTACATAACTTCAGGAATAGTTACGGGGTCTGGCTACTCGACATCGCTTACAGACATTGATAAGACTGCTCAGACGTATCACTCCGAGACGGACATTCCTGAAAACATCTTGTCAAAGATAAGCTTTCTCAAAATGGTTGAAAAGAATGAAGCTCTCGACGAGGTTGGGATTAGGGTTAACGACTACGAATTTTATATTTTCGAAGAAGTTGACAATTCCAAAATTTAGTATAAAATTGTAGTACCAATAGGGAGTAGTAATGAAGGAATACTACCGATTTAGAGTGGCACTTGATGAGGATAAAGATGAGTACGGGTGGGTTTTTTCTACGCAGTCTAGCTTGGAGTTCCAAGTCCCCCCGTTCCCAAAAATCCTCGACGAGAAGCTTGCGTTGTTGAGACTTGTTGACAAAGGAGGTTCCGTTGATGGTTTGGGTAAACGCAAACTGGCTCATGTGTTTTACGTTGTTTTTGACGAGCAAGAATATGAGCAGTTGGAGAAAGAAGTAATGGAGTTACAAAATGTTTAGAGTGAACGACAAAGTTAAGATCATGGACACAGGTGAGATTGGCTACGTCGAACGTCTATCAGAGGGTGGGGAGCGTGTCATGGTGCGCATCCCATCTTCCGATGGCTGGCCTTATCCCCATCACGTATATGCGGTTAAGGAGAAGGTCCAGAAAGTAGGAAAGGGTAAATCTTCATCCGAAGAAGCCCTGCTTTAATTTTGAGGAGAGTCAAAATGGCATCAAAGAAAGAAACCAGCACTGAAATTTTTGTAACCGAACAGCGTCGTGAAACGCTTAACTTCTGCATACTGGGTACAACCCCGATCATTCACAACCGAATGAGCCAGAAAGTTCTTCAGACGTTACTGTGCCCTGCCCCCCGCAAAAATTCGGCTGAGAAAGCGCAGAGCTTGAAGCACAACCCGATGGAAGAGTATCGCAATTCCCCTTACACAACGAGCGACGAGAGTGATCCCACGCTGATCACAATACTACCTACTGCATTTAAAGGTGGCATGATGACTGCGGCTCTCGACATGCCCGGAGTTGCTAAGACACAGATCAAGCGTCAGGTCTATGTCGATGGGCAGATCACTCACGTTTACGGTATCCCCGAAATGATGATGGCGGTCACTCGGTCGGCTGATATTAATAAAACCCCTGATGTGCGAACCCGAGCAGTAATGCGTAAGTGGGCGTGTAGTCTGTCAATCTCTTATACAGTTCCTATCCTCAATCAGCAGTCGGTATCTAACTTACTGGCGGCGGCAGGTATTGTTTCGGGTGTCGGTGATTGGCGGCAAGAAAAAGGCTCAGGTAATTACGGTTGCTACAAGCTTACGACGGCTGATGATCCTGAGTTCTTAGAAATTATTAAGACGGGTGGACGACAGGCTCAGAAGGATGCGCTTCAGAATCCCAACTTCTACGATCAAGAGACTGAGGACTTGTTCAATTGGTTTGAAGCTGAGACGAAGCGTCGTGGAATGAAGGTGGCGGCATGAACAAACCATCACGCAAAGAGATCGACGCTGAGATTAGTCGCATCTACAACGAGAACAAGGGCATAACCCCTGACTTAGTTATCAAAGCGGCTAGTGATCCTAACAACGTGTTGCACCATCTGTTTGAATGGGACGATACGAAAGCGAGTAACTCTTATCGGGTTGATCAAGCTAGGCATATCATCACAAGTGTCAGGATCAATATAGTTACTGAGTCACGGACGATTAGTGCTGTCAGTTACGTTAGAGATCCAAGACTTCCAAGTGATCAGCAGGGTTACATATCTGTGGCTAAGTTAAAGACGGACAAAGATCTTGCCAAAGATTCAATCAAGTACGAGTTCCAACGAGCCTATGCTCATTTACACCGAGCGAAAACACACGCTGAAATTCTTGGGATGGAGGACCAAGTAAGCGCACTTCTTACTACGCTAGAAGAAGTAATGGCGTAAAGATTTTTGACACGGAACGGCAGTCAAGGATAGGTTCGTAGAGGCCCGGTGAGTTGCGGTGTGTTGCGGTGCTTAAGGACTGGTTTTGGCGCGGTTATTAAGAGGCAGTCAAGGTGGGGTACGGAATGTATGGGTTCGGTCGGTATTGGAATAGTTTGGAATGGCAGTCGGGGAACGGTCGGGATGTGATCGGTTTAGACGGGTGTGTTTTGGTGTGGCAGTCAAGGATGAAACGGGCGCAGACTGATAAGGTTGTGAGCGGTTAGGTCGGGCGGTCTTGGAGGGGCGGGGTTGTTTCCGGTGGGGAGTAGAGGGGTTCGGTGCGGTTAGGCAGTTATGGATGGGACGGGTATGGAAGGATGAGTTGAAGGTGTGGCACTCCTCAAAATATTGTCACGGAGAGGCAGTAATGGATCGGGGTGTAAAGGAGGGGGTGGGTGAGGTTAGGCAGTAACGGAGGGGATGGGAGCGGCGGGGTCGGGTAATTACCGGACGGGTGAGGTTAGGCAGTCAAGGCACGGAGTGTACAGGAGGGATCGGGTGAGATACGGACGGGCAGTAGTGGATCGGAGGGGCGAGATGAGGTGAGGTGCGACGATGAGAGGAATGGTCAGGCAGTCATGGATGGGAAGTACGTGGACGGTTTTGGGTCCGGTGAGGTATGAAGAGGCAGTTGAGGAGTTTAACGGATAGCACAGGTGCGGTTTGACGGGGTGACTTATGGTCTGGCAGGAAATGTGCAGAGGATTGGACGGGTGCATCTGGTACGGAAAGATGGGGTTTGGCAGTCTAGGTCAGGTGAGGTTTCGTTTGGTGAGGCTTGGTTGGGCAGTCGAGGACTGGATCGGTCAGGTCTAATAAGGCGCGGTTTGGTGTGGCAGTCATGGCGGCGAGGGGTATGTTGACGTATGTTTTGGTGAAGTTTGGTTTGGCAGTCAGGGATGGGACGGGATGGAACCGGTGTGATATGAAGCGGTATGGCAACGCAGTCTAGGCGAGGAATGGATAGAACCGATACGGTGGGGTATGGCGAGGCAGGCAATCTACAAGGAGTTGTGTATGAGCTTAAAAGAAGAGTGGCGTAAGTGGGCTGACGAGAACCGCCCACAAAATGAGGAGGCGTTTTGGATTTGTTGGAACGCCGCATGGGAAGCGGCTGGCAAAGAGTATCAAGACTACATAAAGTTGTTGAAGGAAGAAGTAGGCTTTGCCGAGCGTGGCTACACGAAAATGGGGAAGCAATGAAACAGGAAGTAACCGTTGAACAGGTTGCGGCTTTCTTACAAGTCAATCGCAAAAGTGCTATCCAGCGCATGTCTCGACTGGTCAAGAAAAACAAAGCAGTTAAGTTGAACTGGCCTACGAAAGGAACACCTGCAAAGTTCTTGATTGATGTGCCGTTGGAAGAGTTGCTTGTCACGCAGAAATACGCCAAATACAAAGCACACCCCGATATTGATTGGAGAAAGTTTTGTAGTGACCCTTTTAATTTAGGAGCGGGAGCGAGATGAACGAATGGGAAGAACTAGATGTAAACGAAGTGCTAACACTCATCAACGAAAATGTCCCAAACCCAAGTCCGGAATTAAGGGACCAACTGTATGGGTTAATTTCAGCAACCGAAGTTTTGATTGCAGAAAAAAATTACCATGAATGGGTTGGGCTGACGTATGAAGAACGCTTTCTAAATGACGCCCGAAGCGAAGAAGAAATTGAATATGCCAAAGCCATCGAAGCCAAACTGAAGGAGAAGAATGCATGAATGAAAAACAAATTGTTAATTGGCTACTGGGCTTTACGATGGGTATGTTGACGGTGCTATCTTACGAGAAGCTAATGAGTGAACCTTTGGTCATCTATGACAGCGAAGTGACACGTGCTGATGAACTCATAAGCATCTACAAGCGTGGGGTCAAAGACGCACTAAAAACCAACCCTGTATCATTTCAGTTGGAGCAAACATGTTTGGAGGTGTGGGCTAACAAACAACCCTTGGAGACAAAATGAGTAAATTCACGTACCCCAAAACGCTAAACGATGTAATCAAAGAAACGCAAGAAACCATGCGTGTGAGCGGTGTGCCGTACCCCGTCCAAGTTGATGCAGTTAATCATCCCCCGCATTACAAGGTGGGTGGCATTGAGACGATTGAGTACATGAAAGCCAAGTCAACGCCCGAAGAATTTAAAGGTCATCTCAGGCTGACCGCGATTAAATACCTTAGTCGCACGGGTTACAAAGACGATGCGCTACAAGATTTAAAGAAAGCGCAGTGGTATCTCAACAGGTTGGTGAAGGAGTGCGAAGATGAGAACGGCTGAAGATCGCATCCTTGACTATATGAGAGAACACAAAAAGCCCGTGACGATCTCAAAGATGGCGAAATACTTTATTGTGAGTGAATCAACCGCAAAGGGTTCGTTAGCATCTCTGGTCAAGAAAGGCATCGCTGAAGTCGTGCCTAAGAGCAAACCCTTTTTGTATCGGCTTAAACATGGCATCGACTCCTGAGAAGAAAGTCAAATTAAAAGTACGTGCGATTCTTGACTGGCACAAAGATGTTTACTACTTCACACCAATGACGGGTGGTTACGGTCGAAGCGGCGTACCAGATATTGTGGGGTGTTACAAAGGCTATTTCTTTGCCATCGAGTGCAAGGCTGGTAAAGGCACGACAACAGCACTGCAAGACAAGAACATTAAAGAAATTGAAAAAGCGGGAGGGAGGGTGATTGTTGTCAACGAAAGTAATTTAGAAGATGTTCGCCTCATGTTAAGTGAGATGAATGGCTAGGAGGAGTTACGTGTCAAGACAGGTGCAGTTGGTTCGGATACTTGATAGCACGTTTGCTCTCTCAGTAAAACAAATAGCCAAAAGAATGAAGCTACACGAACGAACGGTGTACCGATACTTAAGCCCACTGGTTACGCACGGCATTGTTTACGTGCGGTTCAAGGCAAACGAACGAGGTTCTAAAAAACCAGTCCATTTTTATTCTACAAAGAGAGCGGTATGAGAAAACTAATTATGCTAGTTGAAATAATAAAAACCGTTGAAGAGAAATTTAATCTCGACGTAACAGACTTACACATACTGTCAATCGTCGGGCTGGCAGAAGAAGAGGGGCGTGAAGTTCGGGTGACTGACCTTACACGGATGCACAACATTGCGTCGCCTGCAACCTTGCACTACCGGATTACTAGAGATCTTGTGGATCGTGGGATGGTTGTGCTGGAACCAAGCACCGAAGATGCAAGGGTAAAACTTGTGAAAACAGGGAAAAAATTTAAGACATTCGCAAACTTCTTGGAGAAAAAGTTTTGGTCATAACAATAGACTTTGAAACCTACTACGACAAAGAGTTCTCTCTTTCTAAAATAACAACCGAAGAGTACGTGCGTGACTCTAGGTTTGAAGTAATCGGGGTTGGTGTCAAGGTAGACGACGGCGAAACCGAGTGGTATTCGGGCACTGAAGCGCAGACCAAGTTCTGGCTGAGTAAGTTTAAATGGCAAGATGCTCTGGTGCTTGCACACAACACGGCGTTTGACGGAGCGATTCTGTCTTGGCGTTTCGGTGTGAACCCCAAAGGCTGGCTGGATACGCTATGCATGGGGCGTGCGGTTGACGGGGTGGAGGTGAGCGGTAGCCTGAAAGCTTTGGCTGAACGCTATGGGATCGGAGAGAAAGGAACCGAAGTTCTAAATGCGTTGGGTAAAAGACGCAAAGACTTTAGCGAGGAAGAACTGGAACGCTACGGCGAGTATTGCAAGAACGACGTAGAGTTAACCTACAAGTTGTTTAAGATTCTCTACAACGAGTTTCCGGCGAAAGAGCTTAAAGTAATTGACCTGACTCTGCGCATGTTTACGCATCCGGTGATCAGGCTTGATCTGCCCCTGCTGGAACAGCATTTGGTTGAGGTGGTGGAGCGCAAAGAGAAACTGCTTGAGGCGACTAGCGCCACAAAAGATGAGCTGATGTCTAACGACAAGTTTGCACAACTCTTAAGTGAGCTAGGTGTTGATCCTCCCCATAAGATTAGCCCTACAACAAATAGAGAGGCGTGGGCATTTGCCAAGACGGACGAGGACTTCAAAGCTTTAGCTAACCATCCTGACGACAGGGTGCAAGCGTTGGTGGCGGCTCGGCACGGGAACAAAACTACGTTTGAAGAAACTCGGACTCAGCGGTTCATCGACATCGCGAAGAGAGGATAGAAGCC
>Ga0070753_1000850_pt1 | contig 17623 bp, 35 predicted proteins | sample VirMetDEL_Aug_31_FD_77441 | JGI IMG/M metagenome (GOLD analysis project Ga0070753, IMG submission 77441) | Aqueous microbial communities from the Delaware River and Bay under freshwater to marine salinity gradient to study organic matter... | ecosystem: Environmental > Aquatic > Marine > Coastal... | reverse complement strand
GCTTTTTGTTGCATATCACTGAGGGGAATCATATTAAACATAAAGAGGTTCTTGTTATAGAAGAGATGTTGTACGGAATCTTCAGGTCCCCCTTGTAAACCATATATAATTTTACCATCGGGGCTTTTGACTTGAACGTGTAAGTAGTTATCGAAATAGTTGGGGACTTGTTTCATATCCAAAACACTATCACCAATAAGTTTATCGATATACTTAACATAGTTTGGGGGAAGGTTATTCAAAACTTCAAAATCATATTCATCTTTACCAATAAAATTCCCCATAGTTTAAATTATTTAACAATAAATATTTGGTTATTAATTTAATTCGCCGTAACTTAGATTGGTGTTTTATATTTTCCCCCTACCACAGGCAAGAGCGTCAACATAAAGATACGAAGAATATCTTACAAAACCAAATAAGATGAACCTTATTTTTGGGGGGTTATCAACAAACAAGATGTAATAAAATAGTCCCCAATATATTTGGTAGTATGATTAGAATTCCCTATCTTAGCTTTACGTTTGTAACCGTAGGGGGACCGAGTATACTCCAACCTGCCTTATACTTTCCCCCCAAGAATATCCAGAGCATCAACACAAAGATACGAATAATATTTTAATCTGCCAAATAAATCACCTGACAATTTGACCACCCCCCATATTTAACATTCTTTAACACCCCCCATATACCCCCTCATATAGGGGGTCCCCCCTGTATACCCTCCCGTATCCCCCCTCCCCCTGGGGGGTTTTGGGGTCAAAAAGGGGGGTCAATACCATAAATGAAATTTGCATGAGATATCTCAGAAAAATATTCTGGAAAATTTTTGGGAAAATTTGATATTTATTTGGTATGAGAGATTTAATTAAAAGAATATTAAGAGAGTCCGTTGAGGGACCTGAAGAAAGTGTGGTAATTGATAATGTAAATCCATACAACCATTCTGAATATAAAAACTTTATTAGACCTTATTCGCCCAGTTTAAAAGATGGTGATATTTTTATTAAGTTTAATTCCTATGAATGGAAAAGTTTTTTAAAAACAACATTCGGTCAAAACAGAACAATAAAAATAGATGACAAGGTTGAAACCATAAATATCGATACAATGTTTGACCCAAATCTAATATCTTGTCCATTTGATGACGGGTCGTTTGGAAAAGAATGTTTTATTAAAATTAATACGAATATTAAAAAACATTATTGGACAAAAGACATAAAACTTAAACAGGGAAGATTTAATATTAGATATTTTAAAGATGGTAAGTTAATTAGATATTTTGACTATGAACCAATGGACGAAGACTCATTACAAAAAGATGACGCCATTCCTTATTTTGAACCAAGTAAATTAAAATCATTTTTAGATAATTCTTTTAAAAAATATTTTATATGGAAAAATGTTCCGGATGAGTTTTTCGAAATTAGAAAAGTTAAGAGGAATAAATCAGAGACAGACTTTAAATAAATTAAAACCTCTCCAACACGGAGGGGTTTTTTTATTATATGGATATTTATTTGGTATGAACGAATTCGTAAAAAAAGAAATTGATAACTTAGTTGACTTAATGGATATGCACGTCTATAAGAGTAAAGAAAAAGATTTTACTAAAATTTTTTTTCATAAAGACGGAACAATTTTGATGTCAATGACCTCGGAATTTGACGAACCTAATAGTTTGATAATTAATATTCAATCTCTTAATGGTATTGGTAATTTAAGATATATTGGTTTTGAACACGATAAAGAATATCAAGATTATTTGTTTAAAAGATTAAAGGATAAGTTCAACTTGAATTACAATTTTGAAGAAATATATTTTGATGAAAAAGAAGATAGTGAGTATGACCAAAATGTATGGGGGTTAGAAATACCAAAACCACGTAAACCATTTTTCCAACGACTATCCTCTTACTTTAGTGACGACGAGTAATGAAAGAATTAATCCGAAAAGTATTAAAAGAAGAGTTGGAAGATAGAGAACAAAAATCTTTCAATAGATTTATGGATATTTTTATGAAGGATTATAATATATGGCAAGGCACTAGTGATAGTGGACCAACGTTATATTTCGTTAAAAAGAATATTGACTTTCTTGAGGATATGTATAATCACGATTTTTCTGTGAACATACCTAACAAATACTTAAGTGTTAACGACAATATTCTTAGAAGTATTTCAAATTATTTACCAATTGATTATGAAAATATGATGGACTATATGAGACATTGGATTAAAAACAATCTTGGAATAAGAACTGATTTTACAAAGTTTGACAAAGGGTTTAGTCGTCCTTTATATAGAAAAGACCTTTACAACGTTACAGATTTTTATATGGAATAAGACCCTCTTTCTGAAAAAGGGGTAAAAACCTATCTGGAAATTTTTGGGAAAAATTGGCATATATATTGGTATATACCTAAACTATAAACAAATAATTTATCATGAAAAATTTATTAGTAATTTTAACGTTAGGATTATTCAGTTGTTCAACATCATCAGAAATGGCATGTTGTGAATCTAAAACAGATTGTACAAAAGATGTTGTTTGTTGTGAAATGGACCACTGTAATACAGACAAGTGTGAAGGTAATTGTTGTGATATGTCCTGCTGTGGATAATCCAACAATCCTTATCTGATTTGAAAACCCCTTATACTTACTGAGGGGTTTTTTATTATTTATAAACAAGACCCCCTATTCTTAAAGTCCCCCCAATACCTCTCTGGAAATTTCCGGAAAAATTTGGGAAAATATGGACTTAATGTTTTTGATTTTATATTATTGGTTTTGATAAACTTAATATAAAATTATACTATGAAAAAATTAACTGTTATTTTGATGACCTTGTTTGGTATGGGTCAGGTATTTTCTCAAGACTATTGTGAATGTTTTGATGCAGAGGTTGATGTAACCGATAACCAATATGAATTGAGTTGGTATGTAGATATTGACGATGGGGGGTTGGCTGACAGTGCTTGTGTATATGGGTTGTCTGATGTTATGTTGTTGTCTTCTTGGGTAACCATGGATGGTGATTCTACTTATTATTCTGATACCACTTATACTCATACAGTTTATCCTACAACGGATAGTCTTGTTACTTGTTTGGTTATGACTGGTGTTTATATTGATGACAGTATTGCATGGGGTGACACTGCATTTGTTTGTGACATTTGTTATGATGTGGTTTGGGATGAGGACGAATGGGACATCGACCGTATTGGTGATGATACTTCATCTATTAATGAAGTTAATATGGAATACACCACCAATGGTAGGTATTATGATATCTTAGGTAGAGAGTTTAGAGATTTTAATTCTATTCCAATGGGGTCTATGTATATCCGTGATAGAAAGCAATACATTAAAAATACAATTAACGAAAAATAATATATAAAACATGAAAAATTTAATTTTATCTATGTGTATGGTTGCACTCTCAACTATGGGGTTTGGCCAAAGTTCCTTAAATTATGAAATGGCTAGTAGTACATCAAAAAATATAAATGGAATTCTTGAATATACGGCATCTGATGGTTCTGTATGGAAAGTTGGTGAACGTCTTACTCTTGGTACCGCAACAGGTGCAAATGTATTTACCTATGTTACGATGGGGGACGGTATAATTAGTCCTGTAATGCCAGCAAACGCAAATTGGGGAGGACAAGAAGCGGAAATTAAAAAGATAAGACTAAGTGGAACTAAGAGACAAGGGTATACTCTTTGGGTTACTTGTAAAGGTCCTTTGCAACCAATACATTTGAATATTGAAAAGGCTATTGAAGTAGGTGAGGTAGTAACCGATGGATATACTAGTGACCAGGCATTAGAAGAATTGAAACGAGCAAAAGATAAATTGGACTTGGGGTTAATTACACAAGAAGAGTTTGATAAAATAAAATTAGAGTTATCTCAGTATATTAAATAATATAAATTAAAACCCCTTATAATCTGAGGGGTTTTTTATTACATGGAATCCCCCTTTTCTTGTATTAGGGGGTTTTTCTTTTGTATGCCGGGTAACGCAAAAATTTTTTTCCGACCTTTCGGTCGTTATTTTTTTTCTTTCGTATGCCGGAAATTTTTTTTGGACTTTCTTATGGGACTTATATATGAGGTTCTTTAAGATAATGGGATTATTTCTATTTGTATTGGTATTTATTGTTATATATTTTTTGTTATGAAAAAGAAGATTAAACAAGTCATTTGGCAGTATTGGATTAAACCTTGGCATTCTCTATGAACGATTTTGAGGAAAGATATAAGACCTTAATGAAGTTTATGTTACCACAATCTCATAGATGTATTAAATCTATTGAGATTGTTGGTTTTAAAGAAGGAGCATTTACTCGTATGGGTAAAAGACCCGAAACTGATTATGAACTAAAAACGTTTGCATCACTTGACGACAGCATAACTCCTGTGGTTAATGTAACGATGGATAATGATTGTTTTTCAGGTGGAGCGTTACTTAATATGGGTGTAAAGGCAGATGTATTCAGTAAGATGATGGATTTACACCAGTTATATTTTCCTGATAGGAAGTTAAATGCAAATATCGGTTTTATAAATATATTATGAGGGACCTTATTAGAAGAATATTAAAAGAAGAGTTATCAAAAGACGAAAAGTTGGATTTCTATTTTGAATATTATAAAAATCTTACACCTTCCAATCTTAAGTTAACCAAAGAAGACGGGAAGATTATTATTGAAGGGTTTGACGAGTCTAAAGGAGGAGACACTGACGTCAATATATTTATTCAATTATAACCCCTATTTCCAAAATACTTGTATAAGAACTATAAGAACAGAGAGTAATACTGTTACTATGGTTTTTGGGGTTAGGGTCTCCCCAAAGTGTATATAAGTTAGTATTGCGAACGTAAGTATTCCCATAGCGAACCCCACAAGTCTTTGTGGCCACATTTCCCCATCAAAAGACTCAACAAGGTAACGAGTCCCTTCAATATATACAAGACTTATCGGTATTCCGAGTAAAGAGACCCAAATGGGGTTATTTTTTACCCAATCACTTAGGAATTGACCATTTATTTGATACCATACAAGTAATTGACCTAATATGAAGTATAGACAACCATATATAAACTTTGTTAGATTAACCATAATATTTTTTTTAATTATATAATATATAGTTTGAATATTCAAATTTATTTTCTTATCTTTGATGTTATGAAACACATCACCGAAAATATTGATAAGGTCTTTTTTAAGGATTTTGTATGGTATGAGGATGTTTTGTATGATGAAGGGTACAATCCTATTTATTTAATTAACCCCCACACTTGTGAATGTATTTTGAAGTTGACTCGTTATGGGGAGTTGCAATGGTGTAATGTTTTCTATGAGAATACGTTTGCTCGTTATTTCGGGTTTTCTTTGTCTGATTTTCGTACCATTGTTCGTCAATATGTCTATGGCCGTATCGAAAATGGTCGTCCTATTGAAAATATGAAAAAACGTAAGGTTATTTCTTACCCTGAGGGGTTATTCTTTTGATATTCTGTAATATTTATTATTATGATGTACGATAATACCGATTCTCATTTTTATGGTTCTATAATTTTGTTTACTGACAACTATGTTCCACTAAATTGGTTAAAATGTGACGGGTCCACTTTGGACGTTAAGGAGTATAATGTTCTTTATGCAGTTCTCGGTGGATTAAATGACGATGGAGATACATTTAATCTTCCTGATATCCCTTCACCTGTGGAAGGATTTCAGTATATTATATGTAACGGAGGGCAGTTTCCTAAAAGAAAATAATTTTTTAAAATACATAAGCAAAATGTCTAAATTTAAATCTACACCTGAAGGTTTTTCTGAGGCTATGGAATGGGCAAAGACTGTTCCTCACGAAAATGGTAAAACTTTGTATGAATTTATTAGCACAATATCTTCATCTGAAGAGAAATTATCATTTGTGAACACATATTACGGTAAATCTCTCTGATTTCGGATTATTGAAAAATAATGTGGTCGTGCTTTTATTTACTATGTAATTTATAATTGATATCATTGTTTTATGGATAGTAAAAAAGGAAAAATAGGATTTACTGCGGGTAATTTTGATTTATTACACCCAGGTTACATTTATACGTTTGAAACGGCTAAACAACATTGTGATTACTTTATGGTTTTCTTGCAACGGGACCCCTCTGAAACAAGATTTACTAAGTATAAACCAGTGGTGCCTCTGTATGAACGATACAAAACCCTTATGGCAGTCAAATATGTCGATGAGGTTGTGTGTTATCAGACCGAAGAAGAACTCGTTCAGTTGATGGAGTTTTATAAACCCGATATTCGTATCTTGGGCGACGACTATATTGGTAAAAGATGTACAGGAGACCATTTACCTATCGAGATAATTTATACTACTCGTTCTCATAACTGGTCCACTACTAAGCTTAAAGATTTAATTACGATTCAAACCATAAAACAAAACCCTGATATTGTAAAAAAAGCTAACGATGAGTGAAATAATTAAAAAAAATGAAACATTTTTACCTATTTCTGAGATAAAAAAGTGGGTTGTTGAAGAAAAAAAACACAGATGGTGAACTGGGAAAACTCCTTAGGGAGTATTTTTTGAAAAATGTTGATAAAAAACAATTATTAAATTAAATAAAAACTTAAAACACCCTATATAAATGTCACTTTTAATACTATACCTTTTATTTTGTTTATTATATGTGCGTGGTATTACGGCCATAAAATAAAACATAACTGAACTCTTTACACGATGAAAGATAGGTTATTAAATATAACTGAAGATTTTATAGAATTTAAAGATAACCACGAACAGGTTATGCATAATTGGGAAGAAAAAATTATGATGAAAAAAGCCGAATGGGTTTGTGGGAATGGTGGAGATATACTTGAATTGGGTTTTGGTATGGGTATTTCCGCATGTTATATACAAAAACATAACATTAAAAGTCATACGATTTGTGAAATACATCCTGATATTATTAATAGAATAAATGAATGGAAGAAAGATAAAAATAATGTCATAGTATTGGAGGGTGACTGGTATGAAAATATTGAAAAAATGGGGACATATGACGGTATTTTATTTGATACTCACCGTGACCTAAACTACTCTTATTTCTTTGAAGAGTTGATATATAAAATAGCTAATCCTGATTGCAGAATTACATGGTGGAATAACTTTAACGGAAAAGAAAATAGAGATTTTAAAACTCATAAGAATGCCGATTGTGAAGTTATAGATGTGGAACCACCAAAAAACACATATTTTAATCATAAAAAGTATTTTATGCCAAAGTATGTACATACCTAAATCTTTTTTTTATTTATGTATATTTATTAAAAAACATTAGTACTATGGGTAAAAGATTCATACTTTCAGAAGACGAAAAGTTAAATATTAGAGACTTATATAAAGGTCTTATAAATGAACAATCAGAAAGATTACCCAGTATAACTGACCAAACGGTGTTATGTGATATCATAGATGGTAGAGCGGCTGTTAGAAGAGGAGACAGAGGAGATTTAGTAAAAATATTTCAAGAAGCACTTATAGAGTGTGGTTATGATGTAGGTTCTACAGGTGCTGACGGTATTTTTGGTGGTGATACTGCGAGGGCGGTTGGCGAATTCCAAAGAGATAATAGTTTACAGATTGATAGAGCAATAGGACCCGAAACCTCAGGTGCATTATGTCAAAAGGGTTGTTTGGACCAAAAGTGTAAAGAATGTAAACAATATAAAGAAAACCCGAAAGTAGACAATGAAAAACTCCGTGGAGATGAAAATACAATAGGTACACAACCGATTAAAGACGGGTCTATAAATATAGATTGTCAAAGAGTACAGGGTTGTATCTCGGAATTCATGTTAGAGTTTCAAGAAGATTCTTGTTTAGATGAAGATATGTTAAGAAAACTTTTAAAATGTGTTGGTGTTGGAAGTTGTTTTGATGGTGGAGAAATTCCACAGAAAACAGGATTTATACCAATTAATGGTGGTGACAAAACAACAGACGTTTAAAATTAAAACCCCTCATTTTATAGAGGGGTTTTTTATTATATGATATTTATTGTTATGAGAATAATAATAGGATTACTAATAATGTTGTCTTGTATTGGTTGTGCAACTCAAGAACAATGCGCAGCATATGCAGAAGTTCAACACGTAAACAATATTTATTAACATGACACCAGCACTAACATTTATAAAACAAACCAATATGGACTCAGAATTAATTGAGTCGTATAGAATAGTCAGGTCTTTATTAAAAGACCATAACTTTACTGAAGAAGAGGCAAAGACCGTTACTTATATGCCGGATGAACTTATGCGAGCACATATGAAGTTTAGAGGTAAAGTAGACAAATTAGTTGGTGATTTGTATAAGTATGGACTTATTGACCGTCCTCAGACCATACCTGAAGATGTAAATGATTATATGCAAAGTAGGCTTAGAGAAATAGAACAAGAATACCCCTTAGATGAAAACACCGGGTTTTATGGTGAGGAGGGTCCATTCGGTAGACCCGATAAGATGTTTTGATATGACCGATACCTTACTAAAAGATTTTAGAACTTTAATAATTAGTTTAGTTTTAATCTGTTTATTTTTCGAACCTGAAACTGCAGTTAATTTATGTGCTGTTGGGTGGGGTATATTTTTTATAGTAAGGTATTTAAGGTAAAACCCCCTTGACAATCTCAGGGGGTTTTATTATTCTTGGTATATAAAAATAATATATTATGAGTAAATATTTAACATTACAAAATTTAGGGTGGTTGTTAACCGCATTCGTAACCATTATGCTCGGCATGGGTGGTGTATCAAAAATCATCGGAACAGAAGAGATGGTTGGGAATTTCAATTTTATGCAATTGAGTGATTATCTTTTGACTGTAGGTCTTTTGGAAGTCCTTGGTGTTTCGTTATTGGTATATCCAAAAACTTCACTATACGGGTCTGTATTGATTGGTTCCATTATGTCAGCAGCGGTATGTATGCACCTGTCACTTGGGTTCCCCGGAACTATGATGCCAATTCTACTCGGTGTTGCAGGATTTGCGGGATATAAGTTAAGAACACTCTAAACTTAACCAAACAAAATATGAAACCCTTCACTTAATGTGAGGGGTTTTTTATTTGTATGGATATTTATTTATATGGAAAAAAATGTCGCGTCTAAAATATTAAAAATCGCAAAACTACTTTACAAGGATACTAATCCGTTTGTGAGTAAATATAGTTGGAGTAGTGATTATGAATTTAATTTACCACAACCTATTTTATCTATCCATAGTGATGAAGATTTTTTAAGAGCGTTATTTGTAGAAAATAAAGACACGTTTGATGAATGGTCAACTATGGACGAGTCTAAAGTCATCATTCCTGTTCTTAAGACATATGACATAGTAACAAAGTTTAGTGGTAGTGAGGCGGTAGTAAGAACATATTCAGATAGGGTAAACGCTTACAGTGAAGAAGATTTACAGAGTAGATTAAATAATTGTGACCCATGTTATGATGAAGGTGAAGAAGTTGATGTTGAATGGTTTGATAGAGACGGTGATTGGGAAATAGAAAGTATTGAACAAATTACCGAAGAAGATATTAATAGAATTGTAAAAAAGGTCTTAAAGTAATGAATGATGTTATAATATCTTCGTTTAACTCTTATTATAATCACAACCAATATTGTAATTTAGAGAAAAAAATGTTACAAAACCAACAAGGTTTTTGTGATTACATAGAAAATATAAGTATTGACTTTACACAGATGCACACAAACACATTTAAAGTAAATAATGTTAGTAATAAAGCAAATGTAACATATAATGGACCGGGTGTTTTAGATATTGTAGTAGAATTAAAAGGTTCTGTTAACGATTTACCATATAATCCTGAATGGAAAAGAATTACAGACATATTTTTGAGGTATGTTGAAGACTTTTTACCTTTAGTTGGGTATAGATTAATGGATTTTTTGGGTGCAAGAGTACTTTATTTGGACGGTGAGACACTTTTAATAGAAAAAACCGCGTATCTCTTTATGACAACTGAAATATATTCCGCACGTGAACTGTCAGATAACAGTAATTGGGAGGTAGATTACGTTTTTGAGGAAATTAATCGTATAAAAGAGGTTATGGGACTCTTAAATGAGAGTAAAATGTCTGAATTTGACCTTGAAAGTTACAAAAGTAGACATAAAGAAATGGGAAATGATGAATGGTTGGACATTTTGGACCGATTTCCCGAAGAATTTCAGAGAGAAATCATAGATGAGAGACCCGATGGGTCTAAAAATGACATAGATACGATAAAAAATTGGGAATTGGACCCGAATCACCCAATAGAAATGAATTTATTGAACCTTTTACAGACAAAATCAGTAAAAGAAGCAATAGGAAGGACCCCAAGACACGTAATGGAGATGATTAAGACCAATCCAAAGTATAGGTTAGAATTAAAAGACGTAGAACACGTCTCAGATACCGAAGTAGGACGTGAATATGGTCTAAAATCAGGTGAAATATTCGACCAAAACCCCGAAAGATACGAAGAATACGCAAATTATGACCCAAAAACAGCTGAACCATCAACAATGGTGAACGGAGAGTTGTGGTGGGGTATGGGAAGACTAATTGCAGCACTTTTAAGAGGTGATATGACCATAAAAGTGTGGGCGGTAACCGATTTTACAACAATTACTCCTTAGGAGGACACTTACAAACCTTTAAATTATCAATTTCAGAGATTAAATCGTTAATATTAAAAAATTCACCCCCTTTATGTATTTGAAAATTAGCAAATCCCTCTAATTTGGATTTCATTAACTCGTCTCTTAGTTCGTGTAGTTTTTCCATAGTTTTTTCTATAAATATAGTAAATTTTTACTTAAAAACTATTTATATGTATGAAAATATTGCTAAAAGAGTCTCAGTTAGAGTCCGCGTTTGATAAATTGATGAAAAAACACGAAAATCCTGTTATTGAGGACTTCGATTTGTCATATCTGGGTGTATTTCACAAGTATTTACCCGAAGAACACAATGTTAAGTTGTTTTTTGAGACCGATATAGACGCCTTACCCGAAGAAAACAACTGGTATGCCCTATATGACCCACATTTTACAAATAAAAAGGTTAATTTTAGTAATAAAGAGATAAATGAAGACGATTTTCCGATTTTATACCTAAGTGACGGTATGTTTAGACAAGAAAAAAGTATATTAGGTGATATGTTCTATCCTTTATATAAACAGTGGTTTGAAAAGACATTTAATCTACCTGTCAAACGGTTAATATAACATATTTATAGTTATGAGTAAAAATTTAAACGAATCTCCCGTAATAAGAAAAAACGAAGAATATATTGCGCGTTTAGAAAAACGTGCAAACAAATTACGAGAAAGACTTTATTCATACCGTAGAAGATGGAATCCTAATACAAGAGAATATGAATATAGACATAGAAGTAATAATCGTAGAATTAGTGATGAAAAATATGAGGAATTAAGTCAGCAGTATAATGACGCTAGACAAAAGGCTCAAGAAATATATGGTAGAGAAAATTTAAAGGTCGCGAGTAAGGTAAAGGACTATGTCATCGCATTTATAGTTATGGATAAAAAACAAAATCCTGAACTTTACCCTGATTGGTTGTCATTAGATGTTGAAGAGGTATGGGGAGAACACATTACAGTTAGACCACATATTAATTTAGAAAAATTATTAGAAGAAAGAGGAAGTACTAGAGATATTAATAGTATTGAACATAGAATAAAAATATTCATAAATAGGTATTTTACAGACGGTGCTCGTTTAGATTTTAAAGGTGCCATATTTAGAGGGCTTGACGACTACATTAAAAATGTATTCAGAAAAGAGATTAGACCAAGAATTATGAAAGATGTTGCAGATTCTGACTGTATACACAGTATTGTATTTAGAAAAAGGAATTATACTTATCGTGGAGAAATACAAATCCATCCTCGTTTTAGAGATAATTACAAGTGTAGATGGAGTTCAAAATATGCAATACAAAGAGAAATAAAGGCGATTCTAAAAGAGTATGGGTGGGTTGAAGGTCGTAACTACACTGACGACACCAGTAGAGATTAATTTTTAAATTTTATTTGTCTTTAAGGAATTTTTGTTTTACATTTGTACTGAACAAAAAACAAAACAAAAATGTCAGAAGAAAAACTTTATGTCCGAATGTGTGAGCGATACACCATTTGGGAAGCATCCGAACCTATTGAAGTGGACGTTGAGGCACTTCGTAAATGTACTCCTGCGTATGAAGGAGAAACCGCAGAAGACCTACTTAATTATCTTGAAGAAATTCGTGGAGATTATGATTGGTATGAGGAAAATATGGAACATTTTGATGATGAGGATGAAGCATATCAACTCATCTTTGATGAACAACCTGAAATGGAAGTGTACTCCGATAGTCGTGAAAAAGAAGGTGTTATGTGGTTGGATGTGGGAAAACCAAATGACGAATGGCGTAAGTATGGAGGGTTTGAAGTAATGGAAACATCAGTATATTAAAAATAAATAAAATGGACAGAACAGTAGAACAAAAAGTAAAAGATTACACTTACAAGAATTATCCTCGTAAGTACGAAAACAAATCCCTGATTGTTACAGAGGCTGAAAAAGTTTTTTACATAAGGTCAAATAAAGATGAATCTCCTTTGATTTTGAGTAAAGATATTTTGGGATAATTATAGACCCTCCATAAAAATGGGGGGTTTATTTTTTTTGGTGATATTTATAATAAAAACAAAGTTATGTCATCACCAATAAGTTTTGAACAATTTAAATCTAACCCGACTGCGGGAATCGCTTTTGTCGCAATACTAGCCGTGATGTTTCTATTCTATGAGTTAAGAACATCACATAAAATTCAATTAGAATCACAAGAAGCAAGAATAGAGACCCTTGAAAATAAACTTGTGATTTACGAAGACAGATTAGAAGAAGTAAATAAAAGATTAATAGAATGTATCAGTATAAACAAACCTTAATATTATTTATATCATTATTTATTATGTCTTGTGGTGCACCTACAAATATTGATAATGAACAAAGTAACAATAGAGATATATTTATAGAGTCTCTTGATAGTATGTTACTATATGCCGATGAAGAACTTGAACATATTCGACATGACAATGACGAAGAAAAAAAGGAACACGAAAGGATGGTCAATAGGATAAACACATTGTCTCATAAAATGGATGAAATTACTTTTAAACTTGCGGAGTGTTTCATAGAGAATTCAAATGTTATAGAGTTAAGTGATAGTTTATCAAATGTAATCGAGACACAAAAAAGTACTGATAGGTTAAAAAGTAACCAAATAGAAAAATTAAACAGAAAGATTGAGGATATTAATTTAAAACACAGAAAAGAGATTTTAATATACGGTTATAAGGAACAAGTATTAATGGATTCTATCTCAACCTTAAATGATTCAATAAATAATCTAAAAACATTTATTTTAAATAATGTTAAACAATCAAAAATAGGTGATTACTTAATAATTGAAGAATAATGAGAAGATTAATAATAAAAGAAGAAGAAAAATTATCCTTATTAAATCTACACATTAGTAGAGGTTATAAGACAATAGTCGAACAGAGTAGTAACAAACCATTAGTTAGTTGTGAAAAGATGGTTAACGCTTTAGGTTATCAAGGTGGGTCAGATACTAGCTTAGTAACTCCAAAAAAATGGGAAGAGTATTTTACAACACCATTATCCGATAATAATAAATTAAAAAATCTTGTATCAACACTGTCTAATCATAGTGAAAATAATGAATTAAAAGTTTTAGATTTTAATAATATTGAAATGGAGTTTAATATTAATTCTAATTATTATGATTTAAAAGAGAGATGTTGTATCAAATTTTCCGGTAGAATGGCTAATTATGACTTAAATAAAAGTGATACTCAGAATGAGGATAGTTCATTAGAAGTCTTAGATTATGTTGTTATGTTAATACCTAAAAAAACTATTGAGATTAAAAACTGTGAATAAAAAATGTAATTTTTTTATTTTTTATCATATATATTATTAAGGCATAAAACTAAAAAAAGTATTTAATCAGTTATAAACTAACCTTTTTTAAACATTTTTTTGTTTATAACAGAATCCTCCCCTATATTTACTGAAAACTTAATTTATTAGTAATACTGTTACGTATATACTTTTTAAAAAAATTAATATTATGGATAAAACAGGTAAAGTTAATTTTATTAATAGTGAGATAAAAAAACTTGAAAAACTAAGAAAGGAAATTCAAGACCATTGTAAACACACTGAAACCTATATTAAATTTTTAGAAAACAGTAACACCCCTAAATCTGTTTGTTGTGAATGTGAAAAAGAGGTTGGATATCCGTCACAAGAAAAATTAGAAAAATTTCTTAGCAAAAAGTGATTATAGGTTTGTAGGTACAAAAGTATTGTTTTTATAGAAGTAATACCTTTTTTTACCATTTTTTCTTTTAACTACAAAGAACTCTTGACCTTCTATCATTTCTACATCGGTGTCCTGCATATCATTTTTTTCGTATTCTGAAAACATGTCTTCTACATAAGAATTAAAATCATCCATAGTGTTTTCATAATCTCTAGGTGGACTTACTACACCACCTGTATCGTCATAATCGTATTCTTGACCAATCATTTTATTGTAGTCCGATAAATTATCTCGAAAATCTTCTAATTTAGCTTCAACTTCCGCAACATCTATACCTAATAGAGATGCGATTGATAAATTGGACATTCCCTCATCACGTAATCTTTGTATTCTATCTGTAATAGATTCACCTGGTGATGGTGGTACGGATGATGGGGTACCTACAGAATTACTAAAACCTTTAGTAAAATCAACATAGTCCCATGGTTTTACTTCAGGTCCATTATTACCTCCTGTCCTAATTTTAAAATGTAAATGTGGACCATCACTCCTTCCTCTATACGGGTCATTATCTCCACCACCTACTTCACCTAAAGGGTCACCAGGCCTAACAACATCCCCTACACTAACAAAAAATTTTCTAACATGACAAAAAGACATAACTAAATTATTACTATTTCGTATTCTAATAAAACCTCCACATGGTTTAGTAAATGATGTAGTTACATCTGTAACGGTAGCGTCCATTGGTGACCTAAATACTGTTCCAGAAGGGGCGGGAATGTCAGCTGCATGATGAGCTCCATAATCCCTTCTAGCAGTCCAATCATATTCGGATTTACGGTAACTGTATCTAATACCTGGTAATGGAGAAGGAAATTTACCATTCACTTCTTCTTCTTTAATTAAATGTTTTTTTACACTTTCAGATAATATATCTATTAACTTAATCATCGTATCTCTTAAATCCTGTAACTTTAGTTTTCATACCCATATCCATTATTTGAGTTAAATAACCTATTCTATCCTGTATCTTAGAGTCTATCATCTCTAACATTTCAATATCCCATTCAGATTCAATATACTTTAATAAATCTTCTGCAGAAAAATTTGGTTTGTAATCATATAACTCTTCTTCTGTGTATTCTTTTAGTACGTTCTTGATATTTTCTCTTATATCACCCATTTTAATGTAGTATATTACATAAATATACACTATTTATAGTATTATTAGATTATGGAAGAAAATATCTTAAAAGTCGGTAAAATTCTTGAAAGTTGGGTTACTATGGACCTATCTCATAAAGGTATGACCGATAAAATGCCATCAGTTTCTTATATCGCAGATTCTGCGTTAGCATATCCTGCAACAAAAAACATATTGGAAAGTTTGCCTGGTGATGAGATGGTGAGAAGTATCTTTGTTGCTTACAATTTATTAAGTGGTGATGATGATAGTACCGCACTTAACAAAACTAGAAATCTTTATATGATTGACATAAAACAAAAAACGAGTGAAGAGTATTATCCTGATGTTGAGTGTGATTATTGTGATGGTAGTGGTGAGGTTGATTGTGAATCGTGTGATGGTAATGGTGATGTAGAATGTAGTTATTGTGATGGGTCAGGACAAATAAGTTGTGAAGATTGTGAAGGTGAAGAATGTTCACTTTGTGACGGTGATGAATTCGTAAAATGTGAAGAGTGTGATGGAGATGGTGATTATTCCTGTAATAATTGTGGAGGTGATGGAAAATTTGATTGTCATGAGTGTGACGGCTCAGGTGAAAAAGAGGGTGAGTACGAGGTTATAGATATTCAATATAGTACGATAACAACACAAAGTGAAGAACTATCAGAAGGGATTGAAGAAAGACTTAATAATGAGGATTTAGGTAGTATTAACGAGTTATTAAATCAATATAAAGGACAGATAATGGTAACTAATGTTATAGATGATACTGTAGATTTTTATGACGAATGGGATGGTGATGACGTAGAATATAAATTAGAGAATATTAAACGTAATCATAAAAGTTATAGAATAGATAGGAATAATAAGATTAGTGCTTTTTAAAAGTTGCACATTTCCCATCATCGTACATACACCAAACTATATTAATTAAGAATAAGGTCAATAACAAGGATAAAAATTCTAAACCTACTAATGTATAACAAAAACCATTTTGTGCGTATACAAACCCCTCTAAACTATTTATAAAAGACATCGTAATTAATAGGATGACAATTAATATTAGTTTAATGTTTTTCTTATATGTATTTATTACTTTCATAAGTATTTGTCAAGGGTATCCGAGTCTTTACTGAACTCATCTATAAAATCTTGGGTAAAATTACCGTCTTTTTTAATATATTCTGTTGGGATATCGCTCCACACCCAATCTAAACAAAGCATTGCAACCAAGTGACTATCTTTATCGTATATAGGAACTGCACAGTGTGATTTTGTACCATTTGATTGTGCTAATGACCTTAATCCTATATCACTCATCTTTGTAATGTCAGGAAAAAACATTTTCATATCCATGACATCTTTAATGTAATTAGTAAAGTTAGTTATTAAATGATTTTGATTTTTTTCTGATTTTTTTTCTAAACCCTGAGAACATCTCTCATAGGTTATTGAAAGTTTTTGCATTGGAGACGTAGTGTAAAACGTACCTCCATTATGAAACTGCCATATATAAATCCTATCTGCGTTATATCTTCTTCTCACATCTCTAATTGCCAAATGAACAATTTCATCTTTTTTAATTTGTTCTAAAAGTTGACTTTTCGATTGTAATTTATATTTTCTGTCGTTATATCTTTTAAAAAATCCAGCACCCACTAAAGCAACTACAATAGAACTTATTGAGGTTACTAATACTTCTACTATGTTAATCCAATCCATTATTAAAATTTTATACAACAAATAAATATCATATAAAATTATGTTTTATCTTTTTTTCTTACTCCAAAATTTATTTTATACCAAACTCTTTCGTGTATAAAGTATAAGACCATTTTAGTTATTACTTCTATAGAACCTATACTTAACCCGATTAATGGGTCTCCAGACACAAACCAACCAATTAAAATAGTATCTATTGTACCAATAAAACGCCACGATATGGTTTTCATAATGTGATGTTTCTAAG
>Ga0070753_1000848_pt1 | contig 17632 bp, 9 predicted proteins | sample VirMetDEL_Aug_31_FD_77441 | JGI IMG/M metagenome (GOLD analysis project Ga0070753, IMG submission 77441) | Aqueous microbial communities from the Delaware River and Bay under freshwater to marine salinity gradient to study organic matter... | ecosystem: Environmental > Aquatic > Marine > Coastal ... | reverse complement strand
TTCTGGATTATATTCACCAATTAAATCTAATATACCACGCTCACCAGTTTCTATTTCATCAGTTAATAATTGCCTGTCAAACCCTGGGGCGTCTTTACGTTTATCTACTATTCTATTTACTATAGGTTTAAATTCGTTTATAATATCAAAAACACCACCAACACCTTGTTCTTCATATATACGTTGTACGTTATCAGAAGCTGCTTTAGAAAAAGGAACTGGTTGTTTTTCTTTAACTTTTACTTTTGGGGCTTTTATAATATCAGCCTCACCTTTTATAACTTTAGCAGCTAAGTCTGATATTTCTCCTGTTTCAAAACCAAAAGCAAAACTTTTTAATAAATCAAAAACGTCTTTACCTGTTTTTATTTCATTCGTTTTTGTTAAGTTTTTATTTTTATTAAACAAACCATTAAAATTGTCTATTAGCTTTCCTTGTAAAGATTTATCAGCATCTATATTATATTGACGCATAAAATCAATAGTCATTGCTAAAGTTTCTTCTGCTCTATATTCAGCGTCATAACCTTTATACAGTCTATGTGTTTTTGCAAACTTTGAATAAAGTTTTGAAAATCTTGCTTTAACATATTTTTCTAAGTTTTGCGACATTTTAACCATGTCAGCATTTTGCTCTGCTAAAGCTCTAAATAATGTACCATGACCTAACTCGTGAGAAAAAACAGTTGAATTACCAGAAATATCTTTAGTAGCATTTGATTCAAATTGAACAGATATTGGAAGCCCAAAATCTTTACCAAAATGAGCGCCGTGAACATTTGGATTTTTTTCTAGTTCAACTTTTATTTCTTCTTTAAATTCTTTTTTAAGATCATCAGCTATATTTGAAGAGTCTATATATTCATTTATTTTGTCTATAGCATTATCACCTTCTTTTATAGTTATATTTTCTATTTTTACACCAGTTAAAGTAGCATATTCTATAGTAGCTTTTTTGTTTCTTTCTTTGTCTTTAGAAAAAGTAGCTGAATTTCTAATTTGCTCTTGCTTTAAATAAATATTTTCTAATTTATTAACGTGTTTAATTATTAAATATTTTTTTTGATCTTCAGTTAAATTCTCATTAGAGTTTATTTCATCAATTCTTTTTTTGTGTTTATAAGCTTCGCTAGTTAAATGTATTAAAATTCCTTTGTCGTCAGAACTTAAATCATCTATTCTATTTTCAGATATTTTTTTAGCTCTTAAATTTTCTTTTAATAAATCATTTATTTGTTCAACATGTAATTTTATAGCATCTTTAACTTTTGGATCTTTAACATTTTTTTTATAAAGATTTTTTAAGCTCTCTTGTAATTCTACTATTTTTTTTGAATTATTATTAACCGTACTCCACTCATTATTTGTAGAAAAAGATCTATATATATCATTTGTTATTATAGGTGCTTGAAAACCTAAACCACTCATTACAGCACCGCTAACATAAGATTCAAGTAAATTATCTCTTAAATCAACCTCTTTATCTAAAATATATTTATCTAAAAAATTTTGTCCTAAACTTGCAAAAAGCTCTGCAGAACCTTCTTGGTTAACATTTACACCATATCTTTTAGCAGCATCAATAAGACTGAATTCTTTTAAACTGTACTCTCCAAAATCATCTAAATCAATTGCTTTTTTAAAAGAGTTTTTAGCTGTATTAAATTGTTTTAAAGCTATTTTTTCTGTTACATATTCAGATAAACCATAACCAATTCCAGCCGTATAAAATTGAATAGGACTTACCATTTGACCTTCTTTACCACCAGTTTGTAAATATTTTTCAATATCAATATTCATTTCATTCATTTTATCACCAGCAGCACTTGCTGAAACGACAAATAAACCAAAATTACCAGTAGTAGCTGTTACAGCTGTATTAACTAATTGCTCTGAAAATAAATCTAAAGTAAATTCTCCAAAATCTTCTAAAGAATTTATTTTTTTAAACTCTTGCCTATGCTTTGTAAATTTATTTATTTCTTCAGCTTTATCTCTTAACTCATTAATACTTATTTTTTCTTCTTTCATGGTTTTACCCATTTGCCTTGCTATTGGCTGTATAAAAACTGGTAGTGTTTTTATATCTTCCTCGTTTTCAACATCAATACCGCCAAGGTTTCTGATCACACCAGGTAAACTAATATTTTGCGCAAAGTCACCTAATCCAGCAATAGCACTTAAAGTTCTAGATGATATTCTATTTGTTGCAACGTCAATATTATTATAAGTACGCTGAGTCATATCAGCTATAGTATTAAAATCTTCTGATTGTATTCCTATTTTATTTAAATTTTCTAATTCTTCATTAAAAAGATCTACAGCAGCTTCCCGCGTATTAATTAAATCTTTAAATTCTTTAATTTTTTCTTCTGTAAAGGAATCAGGATTTAAGTCGTATTGCTTTTTAATATTATCAATTCTTAAATCAATATTGTCTATAGAGTCTTTGTCTGTTGTTAATTTATTACTTAACTCTATATACTCTTTATTTGCTTCCGCTTCTTTAGCTTTAAATTCTGTTGCAAGTATAGCTCTTTTTTTAGCATAAGCAGCTTTTTTAGCATATAATGATGGATCTACACCTGGTAAAGAATACCACGGTAAAAACTTATCCTCTACATCCTCTAAACGTTCTTCTAACTTTTCTTTTAATAAATCTTTTCTTTGCTTTGAGATCCACTGCTGTTTAGCTTGTTCTATATTATCTCTTTCCTCGTTTAAAAATTCATCAAAAACATAAGACTTGTATTCTACTTTTTTTCTAGGAGCAACGTAAGAACCATAACCTTTTGCATAAGGATTAAACAATGATTGTTCAATTTCTTCTTCTTTAATTTTTGTTACTGGCTCAGCTTCAGCTTGAGAAATAATATCACCAACTTCTTGTTCGGAAATATTAATATTACTACCAAAAACATTATAATCAGCGGCTAAACTAGTAGGAACTTTATTATAGTTTTGTATTACTAATTTTATATTTCCTTCTGTCTCACCAGCATCAATCATTCTTTGAACAATTTGCTCTAGTTCATTCATTCTTAAGTATATTTTTTTATTAAATCTTCAGCGCTTAAAACATTTACACTTTTTATAAAATCATTTAATTTTTTTATCTGTCTTTTTTCGCCTGAAGTTGTGTTTGGTTGAAGATTTATATTAACAGATTTATCACCATACATAACTTTTATAGCATCACCCAAGCGGATTTGTTCAAAAGTAAAACCTTCTGGCAGGTTTTGTTTTAAATATTTTTCAGCATCTTCTTCGTTCATTTTTATAAAATCAAAACCAACTTCAAGTAAACTTTGGTTTGTAACGTTAGCTTTTTGCTCAATATAATTTAACAAACCATCATATTTAGCCACATCTTTAGGGTCAGAGCCTACACTTTTGCCATTTATAAAAAAGTTTCCATTTTCATATTTAACCTCTAAAAACTCAATAGGACTTTGCATTGTTTGACCTTCTTTTGGATTATTTAAAAAGTTTATATAAGGTACAAAATCACGTTCAAAAGTATCTGCACTTACTTGCCCTTTTGCTGTCATATAAGCACCTCTTTTACCAGTTCTACTAACTTCTTTTTCTTGAAGCATGTTTCTACCTTCATTAAACTTTGATCTTAAATAACCATCGGTATACCAAGATGATGCAACTTTTTTAGCGACTTCAAAATCAAAATTCTTATCATGTATATCTGTTAGTGCATCATATAATACAGCTATATTTTTAGGTGTATTAAAATCGTTTTTATCTACAGTACCACTACCGTCAATATCATATTTATCTTTATTTAAAGTTTGCAAAACTTTATGTATATTAGGATTTGTTAATAAAGCTTCTCTATATGAAATATCGCCAAAAGTATCTGATGACGTGAGGTTTGCAAATTTTTCAGGAGTATTAATTAAAGACTCAACATTTCTTGTGGCATCAGTCTCATTAAAAGTACTGCCTTTTGTAGCACCAAGTTTCATAGAACTTAAACCTTGATTACCTAATCCAATAGCAGGGGCATCATCTTTAGTAACTAATTTATTAAATAAATCACTTACTTTTTGTGTTTCACCGTCTACAGTAACGCTTAGCTTATTATTATCATCCCAACTAAACTCAACATCGTCATATTTACCATCTTTATCCCAAACTTTACCAAAAACATTATAAAAATTAGGGTCTGTAGTTTTTACGTTTATAGTGCCGTCAATATACGCTTGACCAAACTTACCAAAACCAGCTGCTACAGAGTTTATTTCAGACGCAAGTTGTTCAATTTTAAATTTAATTTCATCTTCTTTTTCTTTGTTACCGTAAACAGAATTAAACTCTTGCTGTAATTGCTTTAGTCTTTGTACATTTGCCTGATGCATACCACCTAATTGCTCACTTCCAGAAGCAAGTTTTCTCATCATATCTTCTACGTTACCAGCGATATCGTCAAAAGCTTTTTGCTTACCAGACTCATACTGATTATAAGCATTAACAATATCTGTCATAACACCAGTTTTAGCTTGTGCCATAGCAATATTGTAATCAGTGGTAGATAATGGTACCCTTGATTCCGCCTCTCTAAACGATGCTTCTATTAATTTTTGATTTACTGCCATATTTTATATTTTATTAACCGTTATCACCTCCTCCTTTAGGTCCAAATAAACCTTGCAAACCACTCATTACCGTTGGGTTTAAAAGAGTTTTTGTTAAAGTACCCATAGCTTGTCTTGTGCCTTGCGCAGCGGCTAAATTTGCACCCATAACGTTTTGTTGAGCCGCTCTAACACCTAAGTTAGCACCTGTAGTTTGGCCAAATTGCATACCAAGCAAAGTTGCTTGTCTATCAGCTTCAAATTGTTGAACCATTCGCTGTCCTGCTTGCACTTGTAATTCTCCTTGTGCTCTAGCTGCTTGATTAGCTCTTTCTTGTTCAGCTATACCAGCTGATATTGCCTGTGCTTGCAATTGCCCTTGATTAGCTAATGTTTGAGCCAAACCAGCTATACCGCTAGTACCAGCAGCAGCTCTAAGCCCTTGCAATATATCAGCTCTTTGCTGTAACCCTTGTTGAGCTTGAAACTCAGCGGCTCTTTGACTTACAGTCAAATCTTCAAAAACATTTTCTGCAAAAGGATTTCTAAATTGAAGAGCTCTATATTCTTGTTTTTGCTGCTCCAACAAAGCCGCTTGTTCTCTTTGAAGTTCTAATGCTTGCTGTTGTTGCTCACGCGCTACTTGTCTATTTGCCCTTCCTTGTCTAGCAGAAGATATAGCCCCAACAGCAGCTGAGGCAAGTGGTACCCACCAAGCCATTAGTTATTTTGATTTTTAAAGTTCATAATTCTTGTTTATTTATTTATAATTACACTTTTTGTGTATTATTTACTACTTTGAACAACTTCAGAACTAACTGCAAAAAGTTCAGATTCTGTAGTTGAATTATTTTTCATTTTAACACTAGCATAGTAACCTGTTAAACCAGATGTATTAACAGCCGCGTCTTTAGAAAATAACAGCATATAATTGTTTAAGGCATTAGTAGAAATAACTGTAGAGCCAACATCAACTGTAATTGTATTTGTAGACGTATTTATAGCGGTTACATCACCAAGTTCAACGATGCTAGACAAATCAGTTGAAAAACCTCCAGAAGAAGTTAAACGAACATGATACGTGGTGTCTCCAATGCTTAGTGAGTCATTTAAATCGTTACCTATTGTTATATCTATTGTTGCCATGTTATGATACTGTTAAAATACTATCTAAATTAATTGTTAGTGTATGATCTTGTGTTCCAAAATTAGTTATAGCAAGATCAAAAGCTAATGTTGCATTTCTACTACTACCTGTAAATGTAAGTGGCGTGTTGTCGTCTAACGTTTGAACTGCGCTTAATGTCAATTGATTCACATTAACATTATCTACGTGAGGAGCTACTACCGCAGCATTTATGCCTCTACCACTAACAAAAGTTGTTGAAGCTGCTTTTATACCAGCCGCACTATCAACATTTACAATTGCACTACCACTCACGGCGCCATTAACTAAAGTTGTAACATCTTGTAAAGTTACTGCATTTAATAAATAACCAGTAGTCACTTCGTCTATACCTAATAATTCAAATTCACAACCACTAATTAATTTACTAGTTTCAGATCCACCGTAAGTAAATGTAATACTTGCATCATCTGCCATACCACCATCTCCAACCGCGTTTTGTGTAACGTCAACAACTATAGTATTTGCAGATGGATCTACAGAGACTATTCTTGGACTACCTGTTACACCAGTCCCAGTCATAGTCATGCCAGGAACTAAACTAGTTACATCGTCAAAAGCAACAGTGGTACTAGCTGTTTGGTCGCCATTTTTAATTTTTACAATACTTGATCTAATATCTAAAGGATGCATGCCAGCTACATTAGCCCCATAACCTCTAGCAAATGTAAATGAATTTGCTGAAAGCGATAAATCATATGAAAAACTTCTAACTAGTCTTTCGGTAGAATTTCTTTCACCAGTTATAGTTATTGTTGCTGGGGGGAAACTTGAATATGAACCTGAGTATAGCGTTGATGCTAAAACAACACTTATAGTTATAAGTTTATATTGATTTATAGTTAAAGTATATAAATTTTCATTTGTACTGTCTTGTATACTGCTGTTTAAAGTAGTACCTTTAGACAGCGTCGGTGTCAATTCTACCGTATAAGTATCATCAACACTTATATTTGGAAAAGTAATAAATCCTATAAACTCACCAGTAGCATCTATTTCTTGATCTGTTAACTCTGTAACTGAAGCGGTAAATGTATTTGTAGTAAAATCATAAGTAGTATCAGAACCACTAGGATTATCTTTTGTTATTTTTAAACTAAACTTTGCTGTAGCATCTCCTTTTACAATAAAATTTCTAGTAGTTCCATTCGAGGCTATATCACTAGTATCAAGTTCAAAAGATTTTATTTCTATAAGATTATTATTATGTACGTTGGTAGTAGCTGGCAAAGCTTTTGTAGCATGACTAAATATTATAGTATCTCCAAAAGAATTTACAGTATTTGTATATTTTATAACAAATACTTTAGAAGTTATTCTGTTATTAGAATCTCTAGTTATAGTCTCTGTTATGTTATAAGCAGAAGAATAAGCAGTTCTAATATTATATTTTGGCTCTTTAAAATAATAATAACCACTTGAGGCTGTAAATGTTATTGTAGCAACAGTTGCTTCAACACCACTATCAGGTGTTAATATGTAATTTGTGTTAGACGCATAATTTGTTGTTGTCGTGCTTGCCGTAACACCAGCACCAGCAGATATAGATACAGTATGATTAGCATCTACGGTTACAGTACTATTTAAATTTATTGATAATGCCATATTAGTTTGCTGTTGTGTGAGATGATATAGTTCCTAAACCTTGAACATTAAATTCACCTGTGTCTAAGTTGCTTAATGTAGTTGTATCACCTTTTATATAATTAAACCATTTACCTTCTTTTTCTATAAACTCATTTAAACTACCACTTTGCTTATCAGTTGTTATATCTTCTGTATACCAACCTGTTTTAGCTGTTAAGTTATAATATTCACCTTCGTCAGTGTTTGTATTTTGATCAACTTTAGCCTGCGTACCTTCATAGTTTAATGTTTTAAAAGTTTTTATTGTACTTGGTTCTTGATTAAATACAAAGGTAACATCAGAATAATATTGTGTTCCATAAAAATTATTATATGTAGTATTGTTATGATGCCACCATATTTTTAAATTACCACTTTCAGGAGCTATTGTATAATAGTTGTTAGCTATACTTAAACCTTGTTCTGGTATAAACGATTTAAAACTTGTCCAACCTTTTACATTTTCTTTATAACTAACGGTATAATTTGAACTTCCTTTTAAAGTTACATTATATTCTTTTTTATCGTTATCATAAGTTCCAAGTATAGTTGTAGAGGATTTTAAATTATCTTCAAACCAAGTACCCATACCAGCGTCAGATATATCTGTTAAACCATCCATTGATAATCTTAATACTGCACCTCTTTGTTTATCTGTAAAATAAGCCCTGTAGTTTTGAGTAACAAATGACTCTGGATTTTTTGATATACCATAATCACCAGCAAAAGGTATTGTTTGGCCAAGTACATTTGAACTAGCAGTTACATTTACATTGCCATCGGCGTTAAACAAAGCGTCTTTATTAGCTTGTATACTTAACACTTTATCTTCACATAGCGTTAATAAATCAGAGTTTCTAGTGTGTAATTTTTGTATACTACCATATTCTGGGTTTACATCTTTAGTAATTTTTTCAGCAGCAATAAATTGATTTGTCTCGTTAATACCACTTGTAGAATTATATAAACCAGAGTATATTAAACCATATTTTCTTCTTTCTTCTTCATATTCACCTTGTAAAGTTGTAGAAGCTCTAGGATTTTTATCAATAATAACTTGGTTAAAATCATCTTTTATTCTATTAGACTCTACACCATTACCAAAGCTATAGCAATTAAACCAAGGTAACTCATGAAACACTGTATGATTACCAACACTTATAAAGTCACTAGCTTCGTAATAAATATCTAAACCTTCATTAGTCTTTGGTTGTGTTTCAAATATAGCTGGTTCATTAGAAGGCAACTGACGCTCATCATTTAATGATGGTTCTACAAACTCTATAAACTGCGGAGTATCTTCGTCCATTAAAGTACTACTTGTTCCAGAAGTTCTATTTAAAGGGTCGTAATTACTATTAAACCCAGGCGCATCATCTAATTCTATAGTCCATGTTAACCTTCTATTTGTGGCAAGACCAAATCTATCTTTTTCATTATTTATACTATCCGCACCTCTTAAAACAAGTGTAGCTGTTTCATTTACAATCTGTCTAACTCCAGCTGATGGGTTTTCAAACGATTGAGAATTTTTAAAAGAATAACTGTTGTTAGTGCTTAAATTACTAGGTCTTACATATGTACCATCTGATTCTCTACTAACTATAAACTCATTACCACTAGCATCAAGAGCAAAAGGATAAGCGGTGTGATTCCATCTTCTTTCTTTTCTTATTTTTGTTATAGTGTAAACCTTTTCACTAGTATCACCGCTAAATCTAAACTTACTACCTATTTTTAATTTCTTAACAAACTCTTGCTCATTAGCATGATTAGAGTTGTTAGGGCTTCCAACAGACCAGGCATCCGACCAAGAAGAAGCTGTGTCAATATTACTACCATCAATATCTTTTAAATTACTTTCTGCCCAAATTTTAGAATAAGAAAGTTCCATATAATATTTACCAGGAGTAAACCAAGTATCAGCTGTAACTCCATCAAACTTTTTTTCACTACCATCAGCCTCAAAAACACCTCTACCAAATCTACCTGATGTTTTTACTGCTTTGTTATTTTTGTGGTCCCAATAACCAGAAGCTTTAAACGTACCGTTTGCTGGTAAATCTTGGTTTAAAGGCTGTATACCTATATAAGAAACATTATCTATAAAAAAGTTTTTTCTTGTGCTGTTGTTATCGTCGTTTAAAGGGTTTATTTGTGTGTTTGCGTAAAGTTTAAACTTAAGTATTCTATTCCATTTTAAAACAGCTTCTTCAGAAAGTCTCATATAACGATTACTACCGTCTAAATATGTAGTTCCTCTAGCCGGAGAATATGAACTTTCTCCAGAAAAATCAAAATCATCACTACCATTAAAAGGAGCATCGTTAGTTACAGTTGTTTGTATTAAAATATTTTCATCTAATTTTTGATACCTTGTTGCTGTTCCAACCCCACTACCAACAACACCATCATCAGACGCATACCAAGCTTCAGTTCTAGCAACAATACCAACATTACTTTCTGATAAAGCAGCTTGTGATAATACAAAATTCCTTAAGTTATCATCAAGCAGTAGTTTAACAAAAAACTTACCATTAAATTCTGGTCTTGCCTCGTCTTTTTCCTCTGAAACAATAAAGCTAACACCAGTATTTAAGTTTGTACCACTCATTATCCAAGAAGCGTCGTAATCACTTATAGGAGTGTTTAAGTGAAACATATAATAGTCAGTACCATTTATATCTTTAACAGATAACAAATCTACTTTATAATAACTTGATAGACTAGTACCATCTTTGAATCTTAAAACTAAATTACTTAAATCGTCTAATGGTGCGCCATCATCATTGTCTATCCATATATCTTTTTTAATAGCTAAAACAGTTTGATCGTCTGTAGGTCTATAATTAGTGTCTCCAAATAAAGTGTTAATACCAGCAGAAGCATTTAAACCAACACCACTACCAAGAGAGTTTCTAGTTAATCTTATGTATTCGGGCGCTTCATTTTCTATTGCAAGAATTTTATATGTAGCAGATTCTTGTAATACAGCTGGCCCCTCTATTTGTTTCTTTAAAACTAAATAAGTTTCTTCATCAACTTTGTTTCTTTCAGAAGATGGAAAAGAAATCCAAACATTGCCATCAATAGAATTATATATTCTATCCATAGCTAAATTATAATATTCAGAAGAAGTTTCTTTTACAAAAAATTTAAATGAATAAGCAAAAACAGGTGGATTATTTTGCAGTTTTACTTTTATAGAGTTTGCATTTACACTTTCTGATTTAGGAACTTTTAACGATGCTGTTTCATCTGTTAACACTGGAGTTTGTCTACCAAATTCATCCGCATAAACTACACCTATTTGATAATTTCTTTGAGATTTAATAGATTTTTTAGTGTCTACTATTTCTTGACAACTAAAGTTTGATATTTGCCCTTTCCAATTAAACGAACTAGACAAGGATTGAAAACTAAATGTAGTGCCATTATTATATAAATTATTTTGACTTCCTCCATTTACAGTATCTAATTTGAGAGTAAAGTTATATTCTCCGTTAGCGTTAATATCTTTTCTAGCAAATTTATTTGAAGCTATTAGCTGTAATCTTAAAACGCCTTGCACATAATTTTCTACTTTAAATTTTATTCTATAAACACCGTCATTTTGAAAATTTATATTTTGAGATATTTTGTCAAATTGACTAACACCTGTAGAAGGATTTTTTTCTTCAAAACCACCACCTAAAAATAATGTATTATAAAAATCAGCTGTTAAACTCCAAGAGTTATCCATATTCCAACCATCTACAATATTTCCTGTTGTGTGATTAATTGGAGTTGCCAATGGATTTGCTAATAATTCTGCAGAATTGTTTAGTCTTGGACTTATTAACGCACTTAATTGTGGTTTTACTATATCATTAGCATCATCTTTTAAATTATAATTTTGCAAATAATTACCATAAACAACCCTGTTACCTGTTATGCTTTGAGCTAAAGCTCTTCTAGGTACATTGTCAAAATGTCTTAATATTTGGTTAGATGGTATTGCAGCATATATATTTTCAGAAGTTATAGAATATTTGCCTTGAAAAGTAAAGCTGTCGTTTACAGTATTCCAAGCGTTAGTACTTCCGTTAATAACAATGTCTGTTCTACTTATATTATCTACTGTATATATAATAGGTGAATTAGACTCTTTATATAATATGTCTATTTGAACAACTTCTTTAGATATGTTGACAGGTATAAAATCTTTTATTATAACTTCTTTAACTTGATTTACCATACCGGTGTTATAACCTTTTATAGTCTCATAATTAAACTCATCAGGAATAAAAGCAATGTCTGAAAAAGGAGAGATGGTAGAGTATTCACCATCAACATATTTCCATCTTGTAGCAAATCTTACAAACTTTTCTTCAAAAAGATTTTTAGCTATATGTTCTAAAATTATATTATAAGTATTACTACCACTAGGGGTGTTTTGCTTACTCAACATTTGCAGTGTAACAGTAGTATCTTCAATAATTTTAACTCTAGCTTTTACATGAAAATTATCTGAAGAAGGCGTTATATTATACCCAAATAATATGGTATCATTAGGTTTATAATTTGTAGCAACAGTAGTTTCTATCTCAATAGTATCATTAATACTAACGTCGTCAAAATTAAATGTAGTTGTTGTTGATATTATTCCAGACCTGTCAGAAGTACTTAGATCAATAATAGGTGCTGTTTCAGGATTTTTCTTTATAACAGTTATATCACTTTCTTTATAATAATCATATTCTACTCCATTTACAACAACTTTTGTTGATTTATTTAAATCAGAAGCGTCAGTACCTGCTAACGCTCTAGTTAAATTTATTTTTTTAGGTTCACTGTTATTATCTGTCCAAAACAATAAATCATCAATTATATTCAAACCAGTAATTAAAACATTTTTATCAAATCTTAATACTCGCTTTTTAAATTGAGGGCTATCTGTAAAAGCATTTGACCCGTAAGTATCAGGTACTTGCCAAGAAAACTCTATCCAATCCCAATCTTTTTTATAAACTTCAACATCGAGTGTTACTGTACTTCCAGAAACAGTTATTTGTCTATAAACAGAGCTAGTTGTTCCTACAAGTTTAACATACATACCTGTTGATAAATTTGTAGTTGTTGTTGTAAAAGCTGTATATGGATTACTACCTGTCCAGTCACCAGACGCTGGTGTTGGGTGTTTTTCTAACCAAAAATCTATAAAAACAGGTGTTGTAGTATGTGTGTTTGTAGTAGAGTTATACACACTTTTGTATATAAAATCTTTGTAAGTAAGAATAGAGGAAGGAGCTGCAGCAACCCAATCGGTAGTATCAGCTATTAACCAATAAGCTGTATTATTTGATTCATCAGCAATAGCGCCAACGCAAAAACCAGAATCAGAAACTGTAGTAGGACTAGCAACAGGTATTGCACTATTACCTAATAAACTTTGTACAGTTCCAACATTATCTGTGTCAGATGTTGATACTTGAATATTGTTTGCGTCTATATATTCTCCATTAGGAACTAGTCTTTCATCAAGGTCTTTGTTCATTTTACCTTGATTGAAAACATGTTTTATTTCTGGCATATGTTAGTGTTTTATATGCTTAGACTTGCCTCTAAGTACTTGAGTTAATTCTTCTAATTTTAAATTTGATAATCTTAGTTTTGCCTTTCTTGTAGCGGCAAATTTGTCTTTTTGAAATCTACGAACTATATATTCTGGTGTATTAGCTTTTGTAGACATTATCGCGTATGCTATACACTTATACATTGCTTCTTCAGCAAACTTATGCACTTGCATTTCTGCATCTGTACCTAAACTATCGCTTATATATTTTAAAGTTACAGTTTTACCACTTAAAAAAGAACTAAAATGTATTTTTCCAGCAAGCTCATCTATATAATAAGAACCGTTAACTTGCGAGTGTTGTGGATCTAAACCATATCTTTGACCTTCAGCTGGCCATAACGTATCATCTTCATAATCATCTCTAGTTGTAATTGAAGTGTGGGCTTTAAAAGCTGTCCAAGTGTCTGATTCAGTTTCAAAATCTAATTCATTACTACTTAAGTTATAAGTACCATCTGCATTTTGTTTTATAGATTTTGGATTTGAAGTTCTTGAAGTCGGGTAAATAGGGTGTTCTACCCCAGCAGAATCTTTCCAAGTTAATTTAACATAGTTAACGTAATCTTGTGGTAATAACATTTGTAATGTAGCTGGTATAGTTATTTCTTGCGCTTTAGTAGATTTAAAAGTGTCAAAGCTTAATTCTTGCAACGCTCTTTGGGCGTGAAAAGCAACATCAACTCTTTTTACTTTTTGAATTATTTTATCTTCACCAACATAAGCAATAAGAAATTGATCTATTATGTTTTCTAACGATGTAAACTGGTAGCCACCAAGATTACCTGAATCTTGATATTGCTGTTGTGTTTGATTGTCTAATAATCCCATTTATTTATTGTTTTTCTTGTTGAATATCGCTTGATTCTTTTTGGCTAGCAACTTGCATTACATTGTAGTCTTTCATAGATATACCTGCTAACTGTAATATTTTTATTACTAAATTATTTTCTTCTGACTCATGAAGTTCAAAGTTTTGTAAATCAGTAGCACTCGCATTGTATAACGCTTTGCCAACAATGACTGTATACGTCCACTTTACAGTAGCAGGTTTTCTTATATAATTACATTTTACATCATCTGATGCAAATGTTAAAGTAACGTCTGAGGTACTACCTGTAGCTGCCTGTGATATTTCTAAATTATTAGGACCAGAACCTGATATAGAAACAACTGTAGTTCCAGCTGGTATATCTGTACCAGTTATTGTTTGCCCAGCTTCTATAAAATCTAAATTACCGCCAGCATCAACAGATATTGTAGTTGTGCCATCAGTATCACCATTTTGAGTAAAATAAACCGCTGCAGAAGCAGAAGGTGTAACACTGTGTGGTTTTATCTTAACTCCAGTAGCAGAAGTTCTCACATAAACAGGCCTTTCAATCGTTGCTTTTGCTAATGGTGTTCTATCCATCAACATAAACTCATCTTCAGTTACTTCTTCTATTATATTTGCAGTAGAACCACTAACTCCAGTTAAAGAAAGTCTAGTTAAATTATCTAATCTATACACATCGTTTGGTAAAGTCCCGTCACCAAATTGATTTATAATAGTAACTGGCTGTTGTCTTTTTTTAAATATACTTATTTTTTCTTCTAATAAATGATCTAAATCAGCATAAGGCGTGTTATCTTTTGGAAGTCTATTATACTGATTTTTATCATAAAAATATTGCTCAAATATATCCATTTGAGCTTGATTAGCAAATAAGTTAAACTCTTGTGGAGTTATATATCCTCTTTGCTCTTTGTTAGCTATTGCTAAAACTTTTTGATATACATTATTTATACTTACTGCCATAATTTTTTTATTGTAGTTTGCGATCGCCCCGTAGAGCGACCGCTCCTACAGTTTGATTATTTTAATCTTTTTTCTATACTTGCATATATCTCCATACCTTCATCAGTTTTAAACCAATGTGCTAAAGCAGTGTATGGATGCTCGTCAAATGGAACTGTCATTATAGGTCTATCATTTGATCCCCATAAAAAGTTTCTTTGATCTTGAGTTAATTTTATAATACCAAGCTCTGTAGCTTTAATACCAAAATTTCTAAGTTGAACATTATCATCAGAAGCTAATTCTAAGAATAAATTAGGATTTTTCTTAGCAAACAGTAATAAGTCGCGTTTTATCTCCTTAGAACTCATGTCTGATACCTTAGAACCTAATTCTACACGCATAATAGCTTCTGCCATATCAATATCCATATCTCTAGCAGCTAATAACGCGTCAACTTCTAAATTTAAATCTTCTATTTGACTTTTAGCTATTTCAACAGGTTTGTATTCTTCAAATAACTTGTCTTTGTGAGGATGGTATATTGATAATAATTTTTGTAAAACAGTTTTGTTTTTAGGAACGAACAAAGAACCGTTTTCAAAGATAATATGTGCTAATCTTTGGTCGCCTTTCATTTCATCAACAAAACAAGTTTTTTGGTTTGAAGTATATTTTAATTCTCTTTCATAACCTTTTTCTTCATCAAACCAATATATGTTGCTACCTCTTATTAAATAAGTCAAAGGAGACTTACCATTTTTAAGATAGTACATCCTATCTTTTATAACCCAACCATCTTCTGGGTGGGATTTTGTTTTTGTTTTAGGTTTTGGTGTTTCAACAACTGGTGTTTCAACAACAGGCACCTCTACCTCTTCTATTTTTTGTTTTTTTGCCATAATATAATATATAATAAAATTAATAAAAAGAAAGGGTCGAGGCCGAAGCCTCGATCCTTAAAATAAATGCTTAGTTCATTAACATGAAGTTATTAGCTCCTTGTGTAATTAAACATCTTTCAGATAAATAGTGAACTTCCATCACGTCTTTACCAGTAGTAGCAGCACCAACAGAACCAGTAACCCAAGTTTTTAATCTTCGGTCATCAGTTTGTGAAGCTCTATATCTTACGTGTAAGAAAGGACGCTTCATGTTAGAACCTAATTGCTCATCGTAAACTGAAGATACACCAGCAGGAATAACAACCCCTCTAACTGCATTTACAGTATCATTAAGAGCACCTCTAGTACCTTTGTCGTTTAGGTATTTAAAGTCAGATTTATAGAAGTCATAAGAACCTCTTCTGAAACCAGAGAAACCTAAATTTAACGCCATGTCTTCAGAGTTATTGAATACTCCGTAAGAAGTACCACCAGCCCCGTAAGAGTTCATTGAAGCTAACATGTCATCAATAGCTAAGCTAGTTGATCTGTTTACAAACATCATGTTTTCTTCAATAGCACCGTTTTGGTCGAATACAGCTAATATAGCATCAAACTCAGCTAAATCAGTAGCAGCGTTAACACCAGTAATACCAGTAGTTTGGTGACCTCTGTTTTCAATAGCTTTGAATAAACCTTCAGTACCAGAACCATCAGCACCAGTATCACCAGCATTAGTTGGTACGCCAGAAGGAGCATCAGTTAAGCTTAACTCGCTTTCCATCATAGCCATTTCTAAATAATCAGTAAATCTAGCTCTTGTATCACCTTCAGCTTTTAAATACCATAGGTAACCATTTTGACCTTCTTCACCAGATACTTCGATCCAACCGATTTGAGCAGTATCAGATCCAGATACTTCGTAGTAATCCTTCATGATAATGTGCTTATTCATATGAGACTTGAATTTAGGCTCGTTAGCAGAAGATCTACCATCTTGACCTTTAGCAAATTCAGAACCATAAACTAATATTCTAAAGTCATCATTATCAGTTAAACCAGCAGCATCACAGTCAGCGTGAGTATAAGGTAAAACTGTAATAGTAGCAGCACCAGCTGTTCTAACACTAACAAAACCTCTAATAGTGTTTCCAGAAGCTTCTGAAATTAATACAGTATCACCAACTCTAATACCATGATCAGCACCAACAGCGTTTCCATCAACATCGTTTACAATTGTAAACACGTTTCCAGAAACATCAGCGTTAGTCGCGGTATAAGCTAGGTGTAATCTACCTTGCTCTGACCAGATTACTCTATCAGAGTTAGAAGCTTCTTCAGCTCCTACTTGAGCTAAGAAACCTGCGATTGTTCTCTTACCATAAATCTCAGCTTCTTTTTCCATAAGATCTGGTAAGTATTGTTGCGCCCAACCTTCAGTTGCAGAAGACGTAAAGTCTACATAGTTAGACGCAAGCGTTTGTTTTCTAGGAGCAGCATCTATACCACTCGCACTTGTAATTGACATAATTTTTTAATTTTAAATTAGTTATTTATTTTTAATTTTAAACTTAAAAGTTGGAGAAGTATCGCTAAGTACTCTTATTTTAGGCCCACTAGTGTTATCGTTTGAAAATGATTGCCTTGGATCCATACTTACGTTTTTAGCCCTAGCAATGCTTTCTTTCATAGCATCAGCTTTACCTTGCTCATAAAAATGCTTAGCAATAGCGTCGGGATTCATTGCTGTATATAAAGATTTATGATAACCTTTAGCGTCTGACATTTCATTGTTTTCATTCAAGAACTTCTTGACAAAATTATTAATGTCGCTTTGTGTTTCTTGTATCTCTGCAGCGTTCTTCACGTTAAACCGATATTTTTTATCACCGACGTTATATTCAAAACCTTTGAATTTATCGTTAAAAACTTGTTGTGTTTTTAATTTAAAAG
>Ga0070753_1000842_pt1 | contig 17779 bp, 14 predicted proteins | sample VirMetDEL_Aug_31_FD_77441 | JGI IMG/M metagenome (GOLD analysis project Ga0070753, IMG submission 77441) | Aqueous microbial communities from the Delaware River and Bay under freshwater to marine salinity gradient to study organic matter... | ecosystem: Environmental > Aquatic > Marine > Coastal... | reverse complement strand
AGATGTCTTTGATTCATACCCAGCTGATGGTACAAGATCAGTAGGAGATGCTCCTGTTCCTGCGGCAAATAACTGGGCTACAACTACAGGATGGACATGGAGTACCGCAGAATCTCCAATTCCAGTTTTATCTGATGGAACATTCCCATCTGTTATTGGCTGTATTGCAGCTGCGGTCTAAACATAATATATCTATTATAAGGATAAGCTTATGGCTCAAAAAACAATTAATCAATTAACAACAATTGATAGAGCAAGCTACTCTAGGGCAGAAGATTATCTTTTGGTCTGGGATGGCTCGACTGATATTGCAAAGAAGACTAGTCTTAATGAATTCTTTGCAACTAAGGAATCGTATCTTATGGTAATTGAATCACCGACCGACAATAAGACTTATACCATTGATGGTAGAGTTGCAAGTCCTCGAACAATTACCAATGTTTATGCAAGAACTGCCAGTGGAGCATGCAGCATTACACTTAAGAATCTAACTGATACAACCGATATTGGCACCGTTGCAGCAAGCTCTTCAGGTGCTTCTGCATCAAGCCTTGCTAATACTGGTGTTCTTGCTAACGATCGTCTTGGTGTTCTTGTTACAGGTAATCTTAGTCCTGCGGATCTTGAAATTGTAATTGAATATACTGCATAAGGAGGTAAATTATGTCACCTCCTAATATACAATTTATTGGAGCTTCTGGATTAGGTCTTGATTGGGACACCTACGAGAACGGTGTTTGGCAGGAATCACCTGTTCACAACACAACGAGTTTCTATTCAACCGGAAACTACACAACGTATGGAGCAAGAGAACTCAAGGCTCCAACTGCCAATGCTTCAACGTGGGGGGATTACATTCGATCTTGGTGGTCGTATTCATATGCTCCTACTGCTGAAATGAACTCGGGGTACACCTTCGCAAATGCCGACCCATACCTTGCTATCTGGGACTGCGTAAACGGTTCATGGCTGGGCGTTGCACCTCTGTTGGAAGACTCCTTCGGTCGAATTGTGTACTCAACGTCGTCCAATACGAATTTCAAACTATTTTACCAGAATCTCTCTTCCCTTGGAAACACCTGTATCTTCGTCCCATTGACCGCTGATCCCGGGGACATCTCAGGCTGGCGTGACTATGATGGTCCAGATGACTGGGATACTTGGGAAGATGGCATCTATAGAACCGTCAGCAATAACAGCGTCACCAACCCCGTAACAGAACTCAAGGTTGGTTCCTTGACGGCATCTACTGGTTTTAGATGGCTAGGAACCGAAGTCCGATTGAATGGGATAGATCAATCCGTTGCTCCTGCTTATGTGGCTATTTGGTTCCCCGCCCAAGACACGGGCATCGGAGGTCCTATCACGGAAAGATGGGAACTCTACTCGTTTGCTGATGGCTCACAAAATAGCGCAGGCAACTCAAACTTTGCTTACGTCGAATCAAGTGACGGCTCTAGCCAGTTGCCAACTAATCGGTTGTACGATTGTTTTGTTGTACTGCTGACCAGACAGCCGAACGACATCACCACATGGCGAGACTACGACGGTCCTCTGTTTGCATCGTGGGACGAACCTCAACGAGAGTCTCTTGTTGCATATGTTGATCCATGGGGAACTTCTGGTCTGTACGCAAGTTATTACGAAGACACTCCATTGTGGACAACGGTTGCTCAAACTGGCGGAAAATTCGTTCCTGATAGAATCGCCAGAAATAGTCAATATAGTGTGATTATGTATACCGAGGCTGGTGCTGACTCCATGTCCGCAGATCAGTTTAATCTTGAAGTATCATCCATGGCAATGTGGAACGGGGGAAGAAGTAGTCCATATAATAACTGGTTCCCCTTAGATAATCTAGGAACTGGAACTTATAAAATCGCCTATTCAATGGATACTTCTCCAATAGGACTAGACTTTAATACTTTTTACACTTATGCACCTCTCGTTACTCTGTTCTTTGGTGAAGAAGTCGGAGACACTCGTTACTGGCCCGAGTACGACGGCCCTGTAGCAAACTGGGATACCTACGCCAACGGTGTATATATTACGGACTACTTGCTAACAAGCGGAAGTCCACTTTACGCTATCCCGTCTTATCCTGCGACAACCTATACCGATGCAATGACGGCGATTTGGCTACAAGCTGTGAGTGGTGGATATGTTCCAGCAAGCGCGAACTACATCAGCAACTATGACGGCGATGAAGCACCGTACATTGCGGTGTACATCCATGAGTATTCGGATGACGTGGAGAACGGTGGAGGTTCAAATGCAAAGGGATGGTACGTCTTCAAGAACGACATCCCCTCAACTGGAACCTACAGTCGAACACAATGGGAAACGCCGATCGCGTGGCCCAGCGATGTCTCTACAAGCCGACAGATTGCCTATAACGAAAATGGATTCCTTGGATCTAACGCTGGTATTAACAGTGGCTACATCGTCGTATTCCTTGACGAGTATAATGATCCTGTTGGTTCCGGTGGTACAGATCACTGGACAAAGCCTCCTTTTGTGATCTCCGCTCTCATTTCGTCTATCGACCTCTCGACCCAGAGAATGGGCCTCGACTTTGGCGGTTCGAGCCAGCCTTATGCCAATACATACAACGGCATTACCGACTTTGGTTCGTACAACTTCAATCCAATTCGTGCTCTTACTTGGCTAGCCAAAGACATGAGTGGCTATGGTACAGTTGACATTGAGGTGTACCACGACTCCCTGCTTGTAGGCACGGGAACTTGGAATGCGACAGTTGGGGATACTGGAGTGGACTTTGTATCGTTCAGTAGCCTTGTCGGGTATCCGTCGCAGAATGACTTCTACAACTCCATTGCGGTGAATGACAGGATGTGGTTCATCGCTTACTACAATGATTAAGAAAGGAGGAATCTATGTCACCACCTAATATACAATTTATAGGTTCTTCCGGTCTTGTTGATTGGGATACCTACGAAGATGGGATTTGGCTTGTTACAGACTTTAATGCAACGTCTACGGATAATGCAAAGTCCCAAGTAAGCGTTGTAACATCCAGTTCATTTACTACGCCAAGTGCTAGTAGTGCAGGTTTCTACAACGCTGCAATCAGATCAAGGTATCACTCGGACGCGACTACGGCAACATTGCCAGAGTACCTTGCAATTTGGGATGTTAGTGCATCTCAATGGTATGTAAAGCAAAGAGATCGAACTTTTGGTTCCGCTGGAGCATATATTGTTAACTATGGCACAAACTTATATGGCGGCACATTCACCCCAGTAGATGGTCAAGATTATTACTTTGTGTTTCTTACACAAGATCCGGGTGATATTACCGGATGGAGAGACTTTGATACATACACTTGGGATACCTACAAAGACGGTATCTATCGTCAGTACTGGACCAATGTAGGTTCAAAGCCTTTTAACAATGTGTGGTATACCGAGGTAGAAATTGAAACCCCAGTTTCATTCTCACCAATGAGTGTTGGTAGCACATATATTAAAGCTAATAGTACAACAAGCGTGCGGGTAGACAACCCAAATGGCAACTTACCTATTTACATGTTGCTTTGGAATACAATTAATAAAACGTGGCATAAGTGTGTAAGATCTGCTTCATATTTGGGTGGTACTCAAAATGACTATTCAGTTACTCCAGCAATGCCGGACCCAAGCACTGAGCCTTGGGAAGTCTACTACTTGGTTTGGTCTACACAAGATCCCGGCGACATAACTCACTTTGCCGATTATAACAAACCCATTCCGTGGGAAACAGATGCTAACGGTATCTGGAGAGTCAACACCATTACCTATGGTAGTAGTGATATAATTGAACTCGAAGCTAGTACAAATGGTTCAGGAACAGGTGGAGTTGATTGGGAATTTAGTTACATGGGTTCAACAGAGAACTGTACGGGTAATGGCTATAGCTATCGGTATTCTACCGCGTATGGAAATCAAATTGGATACCCAACAGGATCGGTAGATTCTGCAGCTCTTGTTACGTATAGTTTAAGAGATCGGCAGTTTACATCGGCTAGCGCTGGTTTTTGTGTGACTTCTCGTTTCTATGACTCTAATCTTTCTCCACGTGATTATACAACAGCCAATGATGGTCAAGTATTCATTTTGTATGATAGATTGTTTGAGCCGGAAGAGCTGTATCGTTTAAGCACTTACGACGGACCTGTAGCGAACTGGGACACCTATGCAAACGGCGTGTACTTGCTTGGATATTTGTCTCTCCAAGCGAGCGAATATGGACTTACCGAAGTTCCTGCATATGCGGGTACAACATACAACTCAACGTTTGGCAATAGGCTTGCCGTAAGAACAAACATTGGAGTTGAGACAAACTACAACACGCCAGCCTCAAATGCCGATTCTCCTCCGTACATTGCTGTTTATATTCATGAGTATCATGATACTCAGGACGGATATGCAAGTAATGCAAAGGGTTGGTATGTGTTCGAGCGTCCTCCAATTCCAGCCGTTAATGCTTCGCTGACCTACACTCCGTATGCTTGGCCTGGAGACACATCGACTGGAAACTACGCTTCGGACAACAGCAACGGATATCTGAACAACGGTGGCGATGACTCATCTGGCTACATCGTTGTTTTACTCGACGAGTATAATGATCCTGTTGGAGCAGGTGGTACAGATCACTGGACGAAGCCTCCGTATGTTGTCTATTCTCCAAATGCAGCACCATATGCTACAACAGCTGTACAGCACGGTTCAGGCACTCTAACTGCGAATAGATACACAAACTTTGATCTTTATGGTTGGGGCGCTTTGCGTGCAAGTAGTCCTAATTATGGAACCGCCGTTATTGTCTGTAGTGGTGCATATGATGCCAATGTGAATGTTGAGGTGTATAGAGATAATGCACTATATGCTGATGGAGTTGGAGATTTCTCTAGTACTGGAACTAAATTTGTTTCTCTTACTTATCGAGAACCTAATATTCAAAAAGTCCCTGGCTATGACTTCGCAAATGGCGAAGACATGTGGTTTGTTGTTTATCACAATGATTAATACTTTTAACTAAAAGGAAACTAAAATGAATTCACTATTTGTATTTACTGATATTCTCAAGTCTCTCGCTCGTATCGAGAGCCAAGTTGCAAACCTTAACAACACTTTTGCTAATGTCGAAGCACGAACCGCTATTGACGACGCTCTTATTGATCAGTTCTTGGTTAAGGCTGCTGAACTAGCGGCTGCTGCCGATAGCCTTAAGACTGTCGTATTTGTTGATCCTCCTGTAGATCCCTGACCTTAGGACCGTCTACACTGCTGATGCAGAAGAAATAGGTAACTCCTCCCACCGTGGAGACAATGCGAACGTATTGGTTACGCTATTCAGTGCAGCAGCCACAGGACTCTTCGGAGTGCCTGCGGGCAGCAGCGTCGGACGATCTACCCATAGTAGCCGTCGGGGGAGCTGTGTCCCCCGGCGGCACATTTGTTTAGGAGTAGACAATGTTCAATACCGAATTACTTTCGATGCTAGTTGGCGGTCTAGCTGGTTTTATCTTTCGTTTTATGGCTATATCCATGGAAAACCAGCAAAAGACTACAGAGCTGTTATTACAGAAGCAAACTGTGGCTGATGATTCTGCTGATCGCGCTGCTATGCGTGGTTCTCACGTCGGTCGCCGGGTGCTCGTCTTCACCGTCCTTTGGGTCTTGGCTGTTGCCCCCTTCCTCGGAGCATTCCTTAATATCCCAACATGGGTCGAACACGAACGAGCACCCTGGGATCTCCTCGGTATCTTTACCGGAGGATGGAACAAACTCCAAGGAATCATTATTTTACCTGAGCTTCGTGCTGCTTTGCTTGCCGCCGCTGGTTTTTACCTTGGTGGCTCTTCGATTGCGAGGACAAAATAATGGATGATTTATTTGTAAAGTTTGCACTTTCATTGCTAAGCATGGGAGTAGGAACAATTCTTTTACGTGTTTGGAAAATCCCAGCAATGGAAGAAAAGCTTGATAGGGTAATCCATGAAACAGATCGTAACCGTGATCGTATTCATGAAATTAATAACACTCTTCATGTTCATGACTTAAGGATTTCCGCACTTGAGAAAGCAAAGCAAGAAACCCGTAAATTCTAAAAGGCTGCCGCGAGTAAGACCAAAAGATACTAAACTTGCAAAAGCCGCTCGTTTTACTAAGGAGTAAATTATGCCAAAAGTAGGAACAAAGCATTATTCGTATACCAAGGCTGGAATGGCAGCTGCCAAGAAGGAAGCTGCTCGTACTGGTAAGCCTATGACAAAGAAGACCAAGAAGACAAAGAAGAAGGGCAAGTAATGGCCGGTAAAAAGCGGGGGTTATGGGCTAACATCCATGCTAAACGTAAGCGTATTAAGGCTGGCAGCGGAGAGCGAATGCGCAAACCTGGAAGTAGCGGCGCTCCTACTGCTCAAGCACTACGCGACTCACAAACTAAAAATAAAAACAAGAAGCGCGGGAAGAAAAAGTAATGCCTAAGAAGAAAGATTCAAGACTAACCCGTGCTGGAGTATCTGGCTATAATAAACCCAAGCGTACTCCTAATCATCCTAAAAAGTCTCATGTTGTCGTTGCTAAAGTTGGAGACAAGGTTAAGACAATCAGATTTGGTGAGCAAGGAGCTAAGACTGCTGGCAAGCCTAAGTCAGGAGAGTCAGCTAAGATGAAAAAGAAACGCGCCAGTTTTAAAGCAAGGCATTCCCGTAATATTAAAAAGGGTAAGATGTCCGCTGCTTACTGGGCTGATAAAGTAAAGTGGTGATTTATGGGACAATCAAGAACCTCACAATATTTCGCTAAAAATCCCGCGGCTCGCAAGCGTCGTCTTAAATATCAGGCGAAGGTAAATGCAAGACCAGAAGAGAAGGCGAAGCGACGTCAATCAGCGCGTGAGCGACGTAAGCGAGGGATCATGGGAAAGGGAGGAAATGATGTATCTCATCGTACCGATGGATCAACATTCTTAGAGAAACCTTCAAAAAACCGCGCACGTAATGGTGCTGGTGGCAAGCCTAAGCGTGCTCCAGCAAGGAGAAAGAAGTGATGGAAAATCCAAACATCAAAGATCTTGAGAACGTACTGTTTCAAACCGTGATTACAGCACTTCAGCAAGAACCAACCGCTGGGTGGGCCCAAGTTGCTCGTGGTCTGTTAGCAGATTACCGCGCAGTGAACGAAGGTAGTATGCCTAGCATTGAAGCAGAAAGCATTAGGTCAGCACTTAGTGATTCTGCGCCGTTCAAACTCAACAAGAGCGGATGAGGCGAAAGCCTCTCCGTTCTATTTACAAGGAGATATGTATGAACCCTATTAACAAAGACCTCATTCCGAATACTGTTCCGGAAGAGATGGTTGAAGATTTTAGAAATCATTTATATGCATCTATGAAATACCTATTTGGTGTTGCACCGTCGGCACTACAGTACAGTATGGCAGATGCTCTTCAATCTTTTGGAGTTGATATGCAACTACAAGCCGGCCGTGGCGCTGGTAAGTCTGTATTAACCTCAATACTTGCATCTTGGTTCTTGCTTCGAGATCCAAACTGCACTATTATGGTTCTATCAGCTACAGCTCAAAAGGCTGTCGAGTTCATTTCAATGACACGCAGAATTTTAGATCTAGTGCCGTACTGCAGCCATCTTGCTCCAAAGGAGCACATGATTGATAATGCTTTTGCATTTAACTGTGGAGCGAGGACTAAGGTCGGACAAGACTCTTCTGTCTTTGCTCGTGGTATTACAAGCCAGATTACAGGTAGCCATGCTGATATCGTGATTTCAGATGATATCGAAATTGAGGGCAACTCAGATACTGAGATTCAACGCGAAAAACTACTGGGGCGTCTACACGAGCTCGAGCAGATCCGGAATCCAGGAGGCCGAGTTATTATGCTTGGTACTCCTCAAACGCGCGATTCGATCTACAATAAGTTGGCACAGGGTTATCCGCAGATCAAGTTTCCTGCGGTTATTCCTGATCCAACAATTGCTTCGCAGTGCGCAAACGTTGCTCAATGGATCCTGGATCTTCCTGGAGAGCCAGGAGAGACTACTCAGCCAGAAAGGTTTAGTCAGGCACTACTTGAAGAAAGAAAGGCAAAAATTGGGCCTACAAAGTTCGATCTCCACTATCGATTAGACTGTTCACTAGCAGACGTTGGTCGATATCCTTTACGGTTAGCAGATCTACTAGTCTTTGATGTTGATCCCGAGTTATTTCCAGAAAAGATTATTTGGGCAAATGCTGAGCCATATAAGGACATCCCATCGTTTGGGATTACTGGAGATCGTTTGTATCGCCCAATGTACATTGCTCAATCATTTGTCCCATATACTCAGACCGTAGTGTTTGTTGACCCAGCTGGTCGAGGTAGTGATGAGACTGCCGTCTGTGTAGCCTCTTGTGTTAATGGATATATTGTAATTCACGATCTTTTCGGATTAGAAGGTGGCTATAGTGATCCAGTTCTCGAGAAGATCGCCAAGACAGCACTTAAGTATCGTGCTACTATGATTCGCGTCGAATCTAACTTTGGTGATGGTGCCGTAGCGGCATTGTTACGTCCCGTGGTCGGGAAAATCTGTGGACAGGTTGCGGTAGAAGACTTCCGTGTATCTGGTCAAAAGGAACGGCGTATGATTGATAATATTGAACCTGTCATGGCGTCACACCGCTTGGTATTTAATACTCGAGCTATTCGTTCCGAAGAAACACAGAAGCAACTCACTCGTCTTCAAGATACCCGCGGAGCGCTCAAGCACGATGACCGTGTTGATGTGATTTCAGCGGCTTGTGAGTACTGGAAGCAGTGGCTTCAGGTTGATGTCGACGCCGAAGCGGCTAAGAATGTCTTAAAAGCTGAAGAGGAATATCTAAAGATGTGGACCGATGATAAGCGCCGTGGCCAGTTGCTTGTTGAAACCCGCGGTGCTGCTCGAGTTCACACAGTCATCGGCGGCAGCGGTCCTCAAGACCAACCTAATTTTCTAAGGCGAGGTCGACGATGATTGTTGTTACAGGTAATGCTCCACGAAGTGGGACCTCAGCAATGATGCGGGCTTTACTCGAATACTATGAACCTCATTCATATTGTGAAAAGTTTCCAGCCTATGTTGCTTCTATCTGTAATCCCGATGGATTTTGGGATTTAAATGAAGCTGAAATTACAAAAACAGATAGTATTCCTACAGAACCCAACACTGTTATTAAACTCTGGGCTAACCACTTACGACGAGTTAACGCTGATGATGTTAAGGTCTTAGTACATATGGTTCGTCGTGACTTTCAAGCACAGGTCCAGTCAATCTTTAAGACTGCAATTGCTGAAGGATTTAGGCCAGATCCAGAAACAGTGTCCAAACTATTTATTACACAAGACTACTTAATTAATGAACTCTTTGTCAACACTCCTAAAATTGTTGTTGATATGGAAGACTTCCGGAAAAATCCCAAGCAATTTATTAGCTCTATTAGGGAGATATTATAATGCCGGCTTTTATTATTGGTGCTATTGGACTCGCTGCTTCTATTGGCGGCGGAGTCATGGGTGCTCAAGGCCAAGCAAGTTCTGCTAAGGCTCAAGCTCAGCAAGCCGAGATTAATCGGCAATGGCAGGAATTTGAAAAACAAATGAATCTTGGTATTGCTCGTGGTAAAATGGGCATTGCTGAGATGGATCGTTTATATCGTAATAAGAAGATTATTGGTCAAAGTAGAGAGATGCAACTTGCTCAGCAGCGAGCCGCTCGCGAACAGTATCAATATACGACTCATCAATTCAGTCGTAACTTCAGGCAGAGTGCAGATCTCGCAAAGTCATCTATGCAATCGCGTGGTATCGGACGTGGTGGTACTGCAGCCGCTATTAGTAATCAACAAATTATTAATGCTGCTAGCGATCAACTGCGAATGCAAACCAATTTTGAAAATCAAATGGATATGTTTGCAAACCAACGTAACCAAGCACTCAGTCAAATTAATGCTCGAACCGCAGATGCTCCACCTATGTATATTCCATCTACACCTATACCAATGCCAAATACACAAGGTATGGTTCTTGGGGCAGCGCTTTCTGGACTTGGTCAAGGACTCGGTGCATTTGGTGGCATGCTAGCTGGCGGCCGCCAGGCTGGCGATCAATCCTCAGCTTCAGCGCCAAATAACCCATAAGGAGAATAATATATGCCACAACCTGATAATCAACAGACACGCGGGTTTTATCTACCACGCGAACAGCAGCAAGTTGTTGCTCCAGAAGGATCATCTGGTGTGTATAACACTTATGGTGTTGCACAGAATGTAGCAGTTTCTCAGAAAATGACTGGACTCCAGATTGGTCAACAAGCTCGTATTGTAGATGATGGATCTAGTCTATGGATGGCACTCGAAGGGCTTGCTAAAGGCATTGCCGGTGGAGCTGAACAGTATGAGAAATTTGCAACAAGAGTTGCAGAAAAGAACCAAAATGATTGGGAGACTGAACTAATTGAGTTTGGTCGTACTGTTAATAATGATCCAAAAAAGATGGCCGAATGGAGCCGTAATAGCTCGTATCGACCTAATTCTAGAACAGCTAAACGCTATAATACTATTCTTGCCCAAATGGAAGGCAAAGAATATGACGCGTATCAAGATGATATTATTAATCGGGTTAGTCGAGCTGCGTCACAAATGGATCTCGATTCAGCTGCTCGCTTCTATGATGCAGAGATGAGACAGCTTGACCCCAATGATAAAGCGTATAAGTATATGTTCGATGCCACCAACAAAATTAATCAACAGATGTACGCTATTTCAACAGAGCTTGAATTAAAGCGCACTGGTGATAATTATGATCTTACATTGTTTGATCTTGGTGCTGAACTTAGAAAGAATGGTATTACTGCGGCTGATCTTGATAATGAGCGTGCAAATACTATTGCGACAGCTTTGAACTTGTGGGGTAATGATCCAAATCGACTACGAGTGGATCCACAAACTGGTGATATTTTCTATACGACCAAAGGTGAAAATGCCATGTCTATCGAGGGTTCATTCCGCGGAGGTTTATCAGATGACCTGATTAACGCTATCCGCGAAGATATTGGAACCGAGGCTGGCAATATTACAGATGGTACCTTTAATCCAAGATTAGCTGCAAATATCGAGTTGGCCATGAAGCATGGTAAATTCAACAGTCAGCATACATCTCGTGGGCAAAGTCGTTCTGGTGACATCTTTAAGGTAGACAGTATCCTTAATATTCTTGCTAGTGAAAGTGGCAATAGCCAAGCGGCCGTGGCAATGCTCTTTGGAGGACTGGCAAATGCTGATGGCACGCTACAACAACAGCGCACACGTGTTGGGAGTGGATTAAATGATATCGTTGCCTCAATCGAAAACTCGGATGCGCCTCCACATGTTAAAATTAAACAGCTTACTAATTTCCTTCTTGTTTCGAATCCAGAAGAACATCCACAAGTGTATGGTCAACTTGGTTACGCGGATGATCTTCAGAATTCAGCATTAACTGGTCCGCGCGATAGAGCGCGACAGCTTATTAAGACACTAGCAGTAGATGAGAGTCTTAGAATTGCAACAGAAGTAGATCGTGGATTACAGCTTAATCTAGATCCTGTAATGTATGCTCAGTTTGCTAGCCAAGGAGTAGCGGCAACTGCTGCTACCCTTGGTGCGAATGGTAACAATACTATCGTAGAACTTGCGGATCGAACGAAGCTTACGACAGCTGACGAGCTTGCTGCTAGAAATGGCAACGATCTTGTTGATGCTTTTGTATATGTAATTAATCCTGATCTTACTGAGAATGAGTTTTTAGGTAATGGAGTAATTCTTGGTCCTGGACCTGATGCTCATATTCCACAGGAAGCTATTGCTTGGCGGAATGCTCGTCGTCAGGACTATAATGATGTCCAGAACTTCGATAATGTTCAAACCATGATTCGCCAAGGTCAGCCAGTTAACGAAGAACAAGCAACTCGAGCTGTTAATACGGTGATGCGAAAGCTTCCAGCAACACCTACAGTTGAACAAGCGCTCGGCGTGGTTGACCTCGTTTATAGGTTATCGATCGCTGAAGGTAGTAATAATGCACAGGTATTTGCTGCTCAACTAATGGATAACAGTAGCACTGGTGCTTGGGCTAGAATTTCAACGACTTTACGTCTACCAGCAGATCAAACACGCGCATTTGCGTTCGCTGATCGATCTGATCTAGCCTCAGCACCGCCAGAACTTAAGCTTATGATGCTCTACCGTAGCATGCTTGGTAATACAAAGACGCAAGAACTTGCTGGCCATCTTTTAGGTGGTAAAAATTCACGAACTGTTTTTGATCTGACCACAGCACCACTACTTGTTGATCAATATAAGGAGTTGAATGATGGTGCAGTTCCAGATCTTAGATGGTTAGACACTGCTTATGCTTTTAAGTCTACAGCTGGGATTCGTGAGCGGGCTATGACTCTTGTAAGCGATCTTCGTACTTTAGTAGCTGAAACTAGCCCAAATGATACAGGCGTAAAGGGTCAGATGCTTTATGCGATTATGTCAGATAATGAGCTTGGGCCTGGTGTACCTACTACGGCGCGTGTATATCAAGAACTGCGAAAGCGATGGGATGCAGCCCATGAAAACGAAGACCAGAAGTTTGAAAATATTATGCGCACACCAAATCATCCAGATACTGCCGCTTTAGATAACTGGCTTTTACGCCAAATTGGATCTATTGAAGGTGCCGCTGGTATCATGGTAATGACGCAAACTAGTGCTTGGAGTAATACTAAACGAATAACACGAGAAGGTCAAGATCCTATTGCGCTTGATCAGGATCGAATGATTCTTGCAGCTCTTAAGGCAATGGATACTGCTGGAGATTTAGGGATGACTCCAACAGTAGCTAACGCTGCGACTAAGATGACCGCCGCTGATCTAGAGCGCTTCAATACTCCTCTTAGTGTAGAACATCAGGCTATTGCCGAAGGACTTCAGCATATTCAAATGATTATTCAATCGCCACAAAAAGGGGCAGTTACGTCAGAAGGTGATATGCTTACTCTTTTAAACAAACTAGGAGTCTTTGATGATGTGTTATCACGAGGTGGATTAATTGGGGCCGACAATCTTAAGGCAGATCAAGAGTTTGTCGATCTGCTGGCACGTGGTTTGTTTAACGAAGCGCGTCTTCTTGCTAGAAAACGAAATACAACTAATCAAGCAAGTGGTGAGTATCGGTTTAACCAAGTAATTCAAGCACTTGGCAAAGTAATGAGACCAGTAACTGATACTGCTGCAACATCTGAGTCTCGTAATATTACCAATGCATATTTCCGAGTTTACTTTGACTTCGTAAATCCGTTTGATGACATAGATCGTTGGGCAGTACCAACTTTCCAGCGAGAAGCGCTTAACCCGGGTGAAGAATTTACGACATTTACAATAAGAGAAAATCCTCAACAGTCTCAAGTAACAACGACTGCGGAGGCTTTAGTACCATCAAGTAGTTAGTCGATTATATCACTTTATTTCTCTCCAGTCTCTTAACTGAGACTGGGGAGTTTTTTTTATTTTTAGTATGGCTTCTTACGAACCCCAACTGAAAGGATATTTATGCCAATTAGACCAACACAAGATAATACCTTGCAGACAAACCTATTAATGCAGGATGAACTTGTAATTCCAACCGATTATTTTGCGGATCAGTTTAGACCTACTGTAGGTGAAATCGCTGAGACTGCAGCGCAGTTTCGATCTGCGGCTCGACCAACGAATGAGATTCATTATATCCATGATCCAAAGACAGGTGCTCCAATTACTGTCGATGATTTAACTTATGAAGCACTAAAGTCTCAGTATCCAGAGTTTATGCAGCATCGAAGTGCTGCGCGCGCTGAGGATCAGGCCACTATTACATCTCGGGTGTCTTTAGGTCAAGAGACCGGGATGAATCAAGCAACAGACATGCGCCTACGCTCAATCTATCGCTACTCAGTTTCATCGACACTTGACCAACTTGACTGGCTTAGTCCACTCGATAGAGATTTGTTCTTAAGTGAAATTAGTGATGAAGCATGGGATCGAGAAGTTCTCGACTTATCTCAAAATGGATTCTTTTCTTACTTCATTCTTGGTGGTTCACAGAGTCTAGGAAATGGTCAAGATATTCCACGCTCTGAGATTATGTTTGATAACCTACGAGCATGGAGCGGCCGAGATAGCGAATGGGCTATGCGTTATGCGACACCTGAAAATATTATTAGTACATTTGGTATTTTGTTTGGTGAAACCCATCCATTAATTACTAAAGCTCAAGCAGGTGATGAAGATGCACTTGTACAAATGCGTGGCATGGTAAGTACATATGAAGGTGCGTCTAGAACGGCAGATGAACGGGTTATTGACCGCATCAAATACCACGCGACCGAAGACCTTGAAATGCAGCGAATCGTGGCCGAGACTATTGGTCAACTTGAAGATTCTCCATTTGTTGCCGAGTCTATGCAGTATCTTGTTGAAGGGGAAATGGTAAAGCGAACACTTAATTACTTAAATCGCGCTCCGCATATTCTATTCAATGAGAAATATACAGAAGAGCAGCGTCGCGAAGCACTTGCTACTATCCGCATGGGTATGCGTATCATGGGGCCAGATTTCTTCCAAGAAGCCTTTACTGGCGTGGTAGTTCCAGGCTTTGATGCTACAGAAGCCTGGGAAAAGTTAGACGCTCCAACTAAGGAGATGCTCAATAATTTTGGTCTTACGCTACCAACACTTCAAGAGCTTGGTTTTGATCCACAGAACCCTGTTACATTTAACTTCTTGATTCAGCAAGAGCTTGCGAAGCAAATGGGCTCGCGTGAACGTCGCGCTGCTATTGAACGTGATATGGACTGGTGGATTACACAACAGGCCGCTTCACTTGCATATGACTTCTGGCGCGGTGTTGCTGATGATCCAGTAGCTATGAGTGAACTTCTTCCAACTATGATTACCGGTGTTACCTCCGGTGTATTCTTAGCTAAGAGTGGTCTTACTTTAGGTAGTCTATTCGCCGCTGAACTTGCTTACGGTGCTGCAGAAGGCGCTTGGATGGGCTTGTCTACATCAGAAAGTGTCCAACGTCAGTATGTTTCTCTTGGTCTTATTCCTGAAGTTGATACTGGTCAGATGTACCAGGATGCTCTTGTTATGGGTGCGATGAGTGCCGGTGCACAGACCTTCTTTGGTGGTTTAGGCTATGGTGCTAAAAGACTATATGGAGGCGGTGCTGCGGGTATTAATCTATTAACCCGCCAGGGTGTCTTTGGTGAAGATGCACAACAGCGAGCTATTGCTCGCGAGTTGGCGCTTACTCTACAGAACGATGATGTAGCTGCCATGAGACTTATCGCTCCTAATCTTACTCAACAGCAGCAGATTCTTCTGTTTAAAGCAGAAATTGAAGCTGTTGATGCGGTTAAGAAGGGAATTGAAAACCGCGTAGAAGGCGACGTTGATGCAAATATGTCAGCCGTTGGCGATCTTCTCAGCCCAAGCACTCTTGATGCTATGGGGATCTCTCAACTTGAAGCGGCCAACTTTATTGCTAGTGTACTTGGTGATCTGGCTCCTGGTGAGCGCATTAGTTTGGACGCTCTGACAGAGCTTTGGCGAGGATATCTTACACGTCGATCAGAATTGGTTGGTAAGCCAAAAACTGACGTTGGTGTTGATGCTAAGCCGAAGACTGATGTTGCGGGTGAACCAACACCGCGGCCTGACGTCGAGGGTGAGGCTAAGCCTGAAGTCGAAGGTGAAGCTAAGCCTGAAGTCGAAGGTGAAGCTAAGCCTGAAGTCGAAGGTGAAGCTAAGCCTAAGCCTGAAGTAGAAGGTGGAGCTAAGCCGAAGGAAGGTGATGCTAGTGCTACACGTGCTCGTCGCCTTCAAGAAGAACTTGTCCTTGCATCCGCAGACGACGTTGATGCTCATCTTGTACTAGCAGCAGGCAGGTCAGCAGCTAAAGATGCTGAGGTTGAGGAAGCTCGACTCTTGGCTGTTGCCTTCCTATCCGGTGAAGATCGAACAGCGGCATCTTTTATGAAGATTGTCAAGCTTATTCCACGTCTAGCAGACCGCCGGGTTCTGGCAGACTTTCAAGCGTTCTTCAATACCAAGGCCGTTGTTGATGCTCTTGGACAGGCTAACGTTGACAAGATCAATACTACAATTAAGGAACTTATTGATACCAGTGATGCTGCCTACAAAGCAGATCCACTTCTAAAGAAGGCCGTCGCTATTATGAGTCTGCTTCAGCGGACTAATGATGATGCAACGATCCGGGTTAAGCAGGATGGTAGTAGTCTTACTACACGCGAAATTCTACAAGCAATTACTGCGTATATCAAAACAGCGACAGATCCAACTGCTCGTGCTGGACTAATTGCTAGATACGGTGATGGTGTTCTTGAAGGTCTTATTAACAAGATCCATAAGAACGTCGAGGATGTCTATGAAACCGTTGCAGACTCGCCAGCTCTCGCTATGCGAGCGTTTAAGCAAAGTCCCGAGTACAAAAAGATGCGAGCATATCAAGCTGTCCGACAGAAGCTTGTGCGTGCCGCCCGCAGGGCGCAGCGCGCAGCAAGTGAGACTGATCGTACGAAGATTCTCACTGAAGCTAGAGATACTTATATTAAGGATCTCAAGAAGCTTGAAAAGGAGTATGGTGACGTTGGGATTCGTATTGATGATGCTGACACAGTACTTACTAATATTATTACTCGCGCCGAAAACTATAGAAATGCATCTCCAAATCAGCGCACACTTTTGATGGCGCAAGGGTTTGCTCGTCTAATTGATCGAGTAGATGCTGAAGCAATCTCTGGTGCTGGTCTTGCAACCGATATGAAGTCTATGGATAGGCTATTTGCAGGAACAAGTATTGGTGATCGTATTGGTCAGTTCTGGTCAAGTCTCGCCCTATTCCCACAGTCTCAAAGTAAGTTATTTAGATCTCGTACGCGTATCGTTCGAGGACTAGCCAACTTCATTGGTAACAGACATATAGGAACGACTCGCTATGGTGATGTTAGTTCACGCACAATCGAAGGTGCTGCTAACTCTGCTAAACGGCAAGTTGCTCCTATTATTTCTGCGTTTAGGAAAATTAGGGCCAAGATCGATGCTACCTCATATGGTCAATTCCAATCACTAGTTGCGTATCTACGCATGACTGGTAAAATGGAATTACTACGTAAGGCAGCTAATAATGCTGAAGAATTAAAGAAGTTTACTGACAGCTTACCTCCTGAGTTGCAAGGTGCATATAAGGGTAACTTCAAGGAAATGGTTGATGATATACTTGGTGTTCACGATTTGATCACCAACTACAATCGTCAGCTTTTAGAAGAAGCTCGTATAAATGGGATGCTTCGGCTAAATCCAGATGGTACGCCAGCAATGCGAATTGATCCGGCTCGCTATGTACCAAACACTTTAAATTCAAACCTCAAGATCACGAAGCAAAATGAGCTTGTCGAGCAGATTGTTCGACACGCAATTGAGCAGGAAAGTGATACGCGTCGAGGATTGAACCTTGATATTCTACAAGGACTTGGTTGGATTAAGCCAATCAGTGAGCGTAATGTTATTAATCCAGCAACCGGAGAGTTGACTGGTGAAGTCCGTTGGGAGGTCCCAGCGGATAGTCCGTTTAGCGGCATCACCGGCAAGGGTGCTGAAGCTGATGGAGAGTACGTTGTTAAGAATGCTAGTAAGGGACGTCAGTT
>Ga0070753_1000841_pt1 | contig 17797 bp, 15 predicted proteins | sample VirMetDEL_Aug_31_FD_77441 | JGI IMG/M metagenome (GOLD analysis project Ga0070753, IMG submission 77441) | Aqueous microbial communities from the Delaware River and Bay under freshwater to marine salinity gradient to study organic matter... | ecosystem: Environmental > Aquatic > Marine > Coastal... | reverse complement strand
TCTTACCACCTAGAAGTCCAGGGAATAGTCCCTTTGGATTCATTGGCTTTGGATTTTTTGATGTGTATTTTGGAGCTGCCTTCTTAGTAGCAGCTTTCTTAGCTGGAGCTGCTTTACGTAGGCTTGGCTTCTGAATACGCTTATCAGCACGCTGACCTTGCGCTGCTGTAAGACGACGTGCTCCGTACATGCGCTTTACGCCTTCTACGAAGTCACCTGAAGTACTTGGACGAGCAGCCTTCTTAAGTGCTGCTTGCATTCCCATACCCTTGATTTTGTCGATTGTTCCTTGGGAAACCTTTATCTTCGCCTGAGGCGCTGGTTTCCTAGGTCCTCTTTTAACTGATGGCATTTTACCACTTCACCTTATCTGCCCAATATGCGGCACTCATTTTTCCTTTAGCGATGTTGCGACTATGGCGAGCCTTAAAACTCTTGCGCTTCATCTTCATACGACGGGTTTCGCCCGCCTTTGGCTTACCAGCGGTGGAGGCACCTTGCTCGCCAAATCTAATTGTTTTTACCTGGCTGCCTTCTTTAGCAACCACGATGTGTGATTTCTTAGGGTGGTTGGGAGTACGCTTTGGCTTGTTGTAGCCACTTACACCTGCACGTGCTAAGCGTGAATCTCTAGTCTTTCTTTTTGCCATACTCGCCATACTTTCCAAGAACTGCTCTTACTGTGCCGTTCTTATTGAGCCGTACAACCATCCCGTCCTTTATCTGGACTGCATTGAATCCAAGATGACGCTTGTACTTTCCTGATGACACTATATTGTGCCTTTGCCAAACTTAAAACCTGGAATCTTTGTAGGGTCCATCTCGCGACCATTAATTTTAGTGTTTGGTTTGTACTTCTTGGTTTTTTTGGGTGCACGGTCACGAGCAGATGTACGACTTCTCTCTGCTTTTCCTGATAAAGTTTGAGCACCAAATTTTTCTACAAGATTTTTAATTTGACGCTTTGCATCACGATTATTTGGAAATGTTTTTTTCAAGTATGCAATTTCTTTATCTGCTGCTTTATTGCCAGTGACATATTTTATTCTTTTAGCCATTAGTATGCCTTACCCTTTATCATTCTTTTGTTGGTTTTCTTTGCGTACTTTTTAGCAGCAGCCTTACCTTTTGCGGTGTAAGGGAACTTCTTCTTTCCGACCTTTGGCATTATGCACCTATCTCTTTCATTACTTCGGCTACGCCCTTATTTATCTTGTGTGCTTTTGGCATAGTATCCCCGTCATAGGGTTTACCTAGAACTTCAGATGCTTCACGAGCCTTTTGTATATCTTTCATATTGGTGCTGTTAGGCTGAATACCTTCAGCCCTAGCATCTCTGTATGCCTGTAGTTCTGCATTCCATTTCTTATCTGGAATATCTCTTGTCGCGTCCCCTGCGTTCATTTGAAGTGTTAGCGCTTTGCAACCAAAGCACCCATCAACCGGCTCGGGGTGATGTTCCCAATGTTTCATATTGCTGTAAAGTTATCCTCTGTTACTCCGACACCACCTGCGATGAGTTCGGCTTTTGTAGCCTCATCAACGGTATGGTCTCTGCCCCCCAAGTATACCACATCATAGTCGGTTAGGTCTTCATCAAGCAGGTATCTTACTTGAGAGTAAGTACCCCCTGATTTGACTATGGTTATCCCAACATCCAACTTATAGAAGTAGAACAATCTATGAAGTCCAGCAGGACCTTCTCGCACCGTAGGTGTCTTGAAGATGTATTCGGTCATTAGTCCTCCTTAATGGACTCACCCCAAAGGGGTAGACTTTTCAAATATGCCTACCCCTCAGAGTCAATCAACTAGGAAGCGATTGAAGAACCGCTCTCAATGCGGTACAAAGCCTCTTCGCGGTAGCGAGCGAAGCCGAGTACGCCGTACCAGCCCATTGGGCGGTGACGCATCAACTTGTCAACTACTGGTCCGATGACTGTGTGTGGCTCTTCGGCAACTGCCTCAGCAAGAGCCTGCTGACCCGCTACGATTGTGCGGTAGACACGAGCAGATGATGCTCCGTCAGTTGCGTTGTACATACGGTTGGTCTCAACGAAGTATGCTCCTTCGTAGGTTCCAATTTCGCCTGCCCAGATATCATTCTGGTTTGCACCGTATTGGTGAGGAATGAGCCATCCTGCAGAACCTGTCTCTGCGCGGAGGTCATGTGATACTTCTGGGTGGACACCAACCCAGTAAAGGTTACCCTTGCGACCCTTAGCGTTTCCTGCACGCAACTTAGCAACAGCCTTACGGATGTTTGCAGAAGCGAGAGTATCAGCAGCAACGATTTCATTTGTTGCTGTAGCGTCTCCACCGTAGATTACGTTGGTTCCGCCACGGAGGGTGGTCATCGCAATCTTGTCGATAGAATCAGCAAGGTTGTAAGCGATGATGTTCGCAATCGCTGGGTCTACATCAGCAAGGCTGAAGAGTTCCAACGCACGAGTTACGAGAACTGAGTTACCATACTCGTTAAGAGTGATGGTTACAGAGGTCGGTGTTGAAAGACCGACTGCATCTGGGTCAGTATCTTCTGTGAGTGCAGTTGTTGCTGCAGTGAGGTCAACGTAGCGCTGTAGGACTACAGTTGAGCCTGGGATTGATTGGCGAGCAGGGCGCTTATCTGCGACAGAACGGATTAGAGGTTCTGAGCGGAGAGCGAACTCAAGAAGGCGGTCATACGCCTTTTGAACTAGACCTGCTGCACCAGCGGTACCTCCAAGTGAGGAAGAACCTGTTGATACATAGGCATTAGCCATTTATTAGTCTCCTAGACTATGAACGAATTTACTGTTGCGAGCGTAAGAAGGCCAGAAGTTCGTCAGCGCTTTCTGCGTTGTCTATCTTCATAACCATTTCATCTGCCCGTTCGGGTGAAACAGCACCTTGGGTCACTACATCCATTTGACGGAGATTTGCTTTGTCGTACTCGGCAATCGGTGCTTTAGGTTCAGGAGTGAATCCGAACACATCACCATTCTGCTCAAGCCACGACCCGATTGCTTCTTCAGAAGCATCAATGTCCGTAGGGATGAATTTTGCGACCTTCATGTTGATACCCTTGGATGTAAGAACATCCTTTAGTACGCGGTCTCTTTGGGCTTTGCTCAACTCACCTAGAGTTGACTCAAGTTCCTTTGCTCGTTTCTGCTCAACTTTTAATTGCTTGCGCAGTTTCTTAACGAGGTCAGTATCAGACCCGACGAATTGGTCTTGTACATCGTCCTCATCGTCATCGTCTTCCCAGTAGTTATCGCGATTGTTGCTCATAGCAACCTCTCCCATCATTAGTAGTTGTCGCACGCCTCAACATGGATTGGGGAGTCCATCTTGGCTCGTACTTCCAGTCTTATACACCGTACGGGGCTGGCTGGTCCGTATCGGGATTCTAGATTATGCCTGCTGACCTTCTCTTTAGCGAGGATGTTGTTGTACCAGCAGCACCTTGGAAACCTCTAGTTTCTAGTTCGCTGAGTCTCTTGCGACGTTGTGAAGCGGTTCCGAGGAACTGTTCTGCTTCAAGTTCTTTCTGGATATCAGTTACTTCAGATGCTGGCATTCTTTCATAGACACCTGCTAACTTTTGAGTAGTCCCTAACTGTTCACCTATAATCTCAAAACCAGTAGCAGCGGTTGCGCTTACCTGTTCTTCGCTCAATCCTTTGCCTATTAAGCCTGCAGAAATCTGCTTGAATCGTGTAGCATCAAAAGTTATACCTTGCTGAGCACGGCGAATAGCCTCAGCAGAAAATGCTGCCGTAGCACGGTTTTGCTCTAAGGCTTCCTTGCCAATATCTGGATTTAGGAAGAAATCTGTTAAGTCTGTGGGGGCCTTGAAGTAGCCTAGTTGCATTAAAGCGCTGGTGTAGGAAGGGTCTGCATTTATGGCCTTAAGGCGAGCGGCATTGGCTCTAGCATCTAAATCTGAAACCTTAATATCGTTCTTGATATACTTCTTAAGTGAATCAGAAGATATGAACTTCTCATTAAGGTTATACTTAGCAATTACTTCTTTGTATCCTTCAACCGCATTGAACAAGTCAGCAGCAGACTTAGGTACTGTGAGTCCCTCATTAAGGTAACCATAAGCAGTATAGAATGGAGAAATAACTTTCTGTCCATTCTTAAAAGTATACTCTTTAGAATCTAAAAAGATAGAAATAGCGTTATCGTAATCTAAACCATCTTTTAGGAGTCTATTTAAGAAGTCTGCAGATGAGTCAATAAGGCTAGTAGTAAATCCCATACCGCGAAGTAACGACTTGAGGACATCAATGTTGGTAGTCTGGCCACCGTTTACAACCGTGTTGTTACCATTGTTACCATTGCCGCCGTTGCCGCCTCTACCGCCTCTACCCAACCAATAACCCGATATTGGTCTTTCGTACCACTCTATACCGCCACCGGCTGTTGACCTATAAGCCCACTCATAACCTTCTCTAGGTGGAGTTGTTGGAGCCTTACTAATTTTTCCGACAACTCCACTCAATGTTGGGGCAATTACATTTTGTATTCCAAGAGCAGTTGCTGCTTCCGAAGCCTCTTTAAGTGCTTGTTGTGCGGCAACTTGGGCAGGAGTTAATTTGGTTGTTTCACTGCGAATATCTAGTGGGTCTGTAGTAGCCTGTTTAAGAGCCGTTTGAACTTTAGCAGATTCAGCAACTTGTGCTTGATAAATTTCATCAGCAGCAAGGGCTTGTTCAAGTTTAGTTGGTTCTTTATTAGCCGTTGTTGCTTTTGAAGCCGTTTTAGTTTCAACTTCAGGAATAGCCTTGGCAGCGTTTATCAACGCTGTCATATTTGCTTTGATACGACGTTCTGCATCATCTAGATATAGTTCAGCCACGTTGTAACCTGCTCTTCAATGTTTCGAACATATTAATGGCCTCATTCTTCTTTCTAGAGGTGTATGCTGCACGAGGGTCATTATCTAAAAGTTGATACAACTCAAGGTCATTAGGCATACGGTAAACACCCTTATCATCTTTGAAGTTAAAGAGTTGCTTTACCAAAGAATCATTTTCGTCAATGTTGGTTTCTAAGTAACTGCTTGCCACACTTAAGGCATTACCAATAAGTTCTTTGGCATCTTTGCCTGCAGCAAGGTCTTCAGCAAGGCTCATAAATCTCTTACCAGTTTGCTTACGAACATCATCTTTGTATTTGCGAATCATTTCTGCAGCAACATTTGCATCTGCAGAGCCAATCGTATTTAAGATAACTTCGCTTAACTTATCAAATCCAGGAACTTCAGTGTAGTTGTTCCTGTTAACTGCTACAAGTTCATCATAGATAGACTTGGCTGCACCACCAATTTCTTCTGCGTTAAAGTCGCCTTCTGGGAAGTTGGCCTTAAGGAAATCAGCAAGAAGTTGCTGTTGCTCTACATCAGTAAAGCCTTCACCTTCGTTAACGGTTTTAGATTTGTAAACAGTCTTGTACTGAAGTTGACCAGCAGGATTCTTCGCTTGGACAAATACAGGATTGCCTTTCTTGTCTACCTTTTGCTGGTAGATAATGTTGCCTTTCTTGTCCTTTTTAGGTTTGCCATTTTTACCTAGAACCGGCTTAGTCTTGTCATAAACAGGTTTATCGGTATAGACAGGCTCGTATGAGGTCTTGCCTTCTGTGACCGTATATGTGGTCTGTTTTCTAACCTCTGCATTCCATTGTTTCTCTAATTTAGAAACTAGGTCATCTGTAGGGGCTACACCAAAAGCAGCGTAGTAACTGTCATAAAGAGCAGCCTTAGCATCCCCCCAGTCCTTGAGTTGGAGTGCCTTCTGTGCTTGACGGGTAAACTGAGGGGTAGTGTCTAACTGCTTTACCTCATCGCCTTTATAGCCTACAGAAGCCGCCTGGAGCCACGCAATAGGGTCTGTGGCGTTACTACCTATTGTAGCCCTAATAACGTTCTCTAGGCCGTTCATATCCTCTGTAGTGGGTATGCCTAGAGCGGTTTTACCACTAGACATTTTCATCTTACGCATAGTATCCTGTAGATACTCCCAAGCATTGCGATATCCGGCTGCTGGGGACTTAGAATCTACTAAGCCACGGAAGATATTCTGGAAGGCATTGTTCTTGGCAAATTCATCTGCTGCATCAATATACTGCAAGTATGGATTTGTTTCATCAAGCCAACGGTTAGGACCTATAGTGCCACCAATAATACCCTGGGCTACTTGCTGAAAAGCGGTAGTATTGCCAGCATTATACCCAGAAGCGGCTAGGTCAGATACCCCAGGTGAGGAAGAGAACTTTTTAACCACGTATTTTAACCTTCCAATTGTCCAGCGAATACTCCGTAGTACATACGGGAGAATGATGGGTTTTCTAACATAAGTTGTTCACCAAGTGAAACAAGTTTATCTCTTAATAGTGGCGCTAAACCGCTTTTAGCCTTAATCTGAGCATAGTTAGAACCATTAAGTTTATTAAGCAAGTCTTGGAACTCCATATATTGTGGATAGAACAACGATATCTCGCGATAGATAGGAGATTCCTTAAATGCTGGGTCTTGTAAAGCACTACCAACTCTTGCTATCTTTTCCAAAGCAGTATTGGTTGTAACCATATCTGGCGGAGGACTTCCACCAAAATCTTCATCTAGTTTAGCCAACTGCTCACGATACCAAAATTCAGGATATCCATTTGCTATCTGTTCTTCTGCTATCTGACCCTTCATCATAGCATAGATAAGGCCTTCAGCCTCATTTGCTAACTCGGTACCAGATAAATTACGACGAGCACCTGAACGCTTCTGCCAGTTATAGTACTTAACAGACGCTTCACCACCAGGGAAGAAGTAAGGGACTACATCTCCAGGAGAGGTGGCAAACTTATTTGCAGCATCTGGGTTATTATTCAACCAAGTCCATGAGTCTTCGGTTCCTCGTACTGCAGTTGTAGTACTTCCAAGTGCAATCAAGATATTATTCTTGCCGTATGTATCAGCAAATTGCCGTACTGCAGCACCGTAATCTCCAGGGTTCTCCCTAGAAATTCTATCCCAATGTTCGTACAACATAGTCATTGTCATGAAGTTGTACTTGTTATCTTGGTCTTTAATCTTTGCTAAAACCTCTGGCATAGGAGTAGCAGGTGAGATGCTCTGGAATAGAGCAGTCATCCAGCCAACTCTTTGAGATAGCGTTTCAGCATCTCTAAATAATCTGTTACGTGTCTCATCATTGGCTAACGGATTTTCGCCGTATTCACCGCTAGATGCTAAGTATGATGCCCAATCTTTGATACCACGTCTAATTACTTCTGGATTGCCCATCTTATATAGGACAGACTTACGTAACCAGGATGGGAATACTACATCTTCAATGCTGTCAGGAGCACCAAAAGGTGTAACAAGGTCACGCATAATATCCCACGCAGGACCAAATTCGTCTACTTTACCAGAAGAGGTAAACAGAATCTGCGCAACGGGACCAAGGCCAGGAAAGAATGGAGTTGCTTGACCAAAAGCAACGTTTAACGATTGAACAGGCGATGTCATCTGCAAAGCATCAGACATATTCATATTCCTGCCGGCAATAGCGCCTAACACGCTTCCAACTAATGGAATCCTAAACATAGGCTCTGCCATACCCGGATTCTTATAGATAAATCCTTGGTCGTCATCATATGTTACGCCAGTAACATCATATATTACGTTAGAGCCTTCTTTAGTTGCCGCCTCATATGCTTTAGAAAAACGATATAGCGGAACTGGGTTTTTAAGTCCTAATTGGCCCCACTTGTACATAGTGTTGGTATGAGCCTGCGCGAATGGGAATACCAAGCGTACTGCTTGAGCCCATTGTTTCTGACGGCTAGCATCGTAGAATAAATCTTTTACATACTTAGCAGCATCTGCAGCAGCCATCTTGTGAATCTGCTGCCAGTTAGATGTTCCGCCTATTGATTTAGGATTCTTAAGTCCTTGTTTCAAGCGCTTGTCAATAATCTTTGTTACTGGATGCTTTCTAAAGGCTTTGGTCTTACCACCAATAGTAATCGTTAAAGGATTAAGAGTCTTGTTAGCCTGTTTCTGTACATACTTCAAATCGTCCAATGAAAGCATGTCTGCATATTTAGCAACGAAGTCCCAATAAGCCATCTGGTATTCTGGACCAAAGTTAAATCTGCTTTCTTGGCGAGCAGCAAATCGGAAGAACATATCAACAATTCTGTTGATTTCTCCCTTTTCAAGACCTTTTACAAGGCTCTCTTTCTGGAAGAGTACGCGTGAACCAGCAAGGTCTTCTGGAGTAAAGTTATTCTTTAGTGACTTTTGGAAGGCTGACTCAAGAGCGCTTAACTGTGTAGAGTTTAGTGGTCCTTCAAACCAAGGAATACCTATTGTTGTTTGCTTGCCTGCGCTATTAGTAAATGTTACTTTGCCATCAGCAAGTAAATCCATGATTACATGTGACTTAGGACCATTACCTGCGATATTTCGCATTTGGCCAGCAAGTGTGTGCTCTTGTGCTTCGTCAAAGAAAAATGTAAAGATTTTTTCAGCAGATAAATCTGCTTTAGTTATATCTTCAGATTTCTTACTAGCATCTTTCAAAAAGATGTTTTTGAGACCAGGATTACGCTCGTATATACCTAGAACATAGTTTCTAATATCGCTATTAGGCTGGTCGAATGTTTCAATGACATCATCTACGAACTTACGCTTTGCGGCTTCGTCACCAGTAAGCATAAGTTTAGCAATCTTAGGATTGAATGGGTCGCTGCCCCAACGATTGACAGTATGGGCTAGACCTTCAAAGAAATTCTTATCTCCAGAACCAATGACCTTGTATACCTTGAATATTTCTGAATTCTTTCCGCTTCTCCAGTCAGATACTGAAGCACTACGGAAAGCCCACATTTGGTATCCACGAACAGCCTCTAAGAATTCTCCCTCAGCATCAACATTCTTAAACATGTTGTCTGCCAAGTCATATTGGTATCTAGCGATACGCTCAAATAGTTTTCCACCACGTCCAGAGTTCGCCATCACCATTGAGATGAACTGTAATGGGTGCGAAATCATATTAGTGTGTCCAGAGAATAATTGACGCATCTGCATCTCTGCAACGTTACGGATAATATAAGATATACGTAAAGCCAACTGAGCAGTACGCCAAACATCGCCCATTTCTTCTACAAGTATTTTTCCTGCTTTATACTTGCTAATCAAAGAATTGGCTTGATGATTGGCTAGTGTCTTTGCTATTGCTTTTGTATCTGGCAAGAACATAGTACCTTGCGCTAAATGATAATGCGCAATACCGCCATCAATCTTTACAAAATTGTTACCTGCTAAAAGTATGCCCACTTCGCCATTTTCGGAAAGTTTGCCTGTGCTATAGGTAGCATCGGCATTCTTTTGAACCGCATTTAACTTAATAACATCTTTGATTTCGGAAATAGTTGATTCGTCAGCGCCAACTTTTCTCGTGATATCTTCTACAATGGAATCTAAACCATCTTGAATAATCTTGCCGCGTTCTTGTTCACTTGTGCTCCTGAAGAGTTTATTAGATATATCTTCAATATATTTCTCTTGAGCACCTTTACCAATAATACTCTTGAATTGGGCAGAACTAATCCAGTCTTCCACAGCATTCATTGTTTGGTTTAAGTCACCTAGATTTACAACTGTAGACCTAACAAAGAAACGGCTGTACATTTTGTCTAGTTGCTCTGCTCTGCGAAGCGATACATAAGACACAGGGTTAACTAAGCGCGCTACCGGATTAGCAGTTAATGCTAAAGCCTCTTTACGAAGAGTGGTAGAGCGGAATATCTTAGGGTCGGTTGTAGGATTGCCTAAATGCTCTAAAAATACACGATATACATCATCTGATGTTTTAGCATCGGTTAGTTTAACAACCATATCTTTGTCTAGTTTTTTGCCAAAGAATCTATCAACCTTAACTGGATTTGTTTCTTTGGCTACAACTTCGGCAATCTGGGTAAAGCGTCTTCCAAGCATGAACTTAAAGGCTTTGCTAAAATCAGTGCCAAGGTCTCCCTTGTAACCATTGGTAACTCCAATGTTATTCTGATACCACTCACGCAAAATACGTTTCTCGGCAATGCCTGCCTCTAGGTCAATAATTTTTTCTAGACCTTTGTATTCCGGGTCATTGATAATTGCTCTTCGCAAATCAATGTCTTGGTCTACTACATTCTTGAAAATTTCAATTTCTTTGACTCTTTGGGCTGCAGCCTCTTTGTTCTTGGCTATAACCTCAAGTTCCTTACGAGTTTGGCTGATGGTCGCATCAAGTGTCTTAACAGAAGTAAGCAACTTAGCAATGTTAGGACCAAGATTAGAAGGGTCGGCAATCTCTGAGAGAGCAAATCCTACTTCTGCTCGTTTTCCTGCTAACCGCTTTGACTTAATAACAATGGCTCCACCAACTTCGCCATAGATAGCACGATAGTTAGTAATTGCTTCAGGCTTCCAAATTTTCTGGATACCTTGCATGGCATATTCCATAGCGAGAGCAGCGCCACCTAGTTGCTTACCAGCAGCAATGGTCATAAGTATATCAGCCATTGTCTTAGGTTTATCTGCAGCAGATACGGCCCATGGAAAACCATTAAGTTCCATAGCATCTGCTCTAGAGCGAATAGAAACTTGGTCTAAAACAGCACGTACTTCCGGTGGTAGATTAACATCAGTTTTACCGGCCTCTAACCATTCTTCAAACATCATACGGCGACTAACTTCAGCCTGCTTAGCCTTACCAGAAAGGCTAGATATGTCCTCTGTTAGGTCAAGTACTTTAAGAGGCTTGTCTCCAGCAAGAGTAACTAAATACTCTCCATTTCTATCTGCCCCAAAAGAAATCACACCTTTTTTAGGTAAATCTCCTAATGCTATGTAGCCGTCAATAAAACCTAGAGTATTGTCTGAGTCAGCAGCAAGTTTATCAATACCGCGTAACAATTCGCCATCATAAGCAGCAGGATTGTTAATAATCTCGCGGACTATATTATCGCCAGATAAAACTTGTTGCGCAAGTTCATCTTGAGAGAAAGCCCTACCCGCATCTTCATATGTATTAAGCAGTTTAGATACTTTAGGTTCCAGTATATCAAATTTTTCTTTTTCTAAACGCTGTAATCTTTCTGTCTTTGACATCCAGCCCCAAGCAGAACGCTTGGTATATTTACCAATAAGTTCTTCGCTCTCTTTGGCAAGCGTTTCAATCTCTTTATTTAACTCTTCTACCTGCGCAGCAGGGCTAAATTCTTTTGCTTGAGCCTTATATGCTGCTCTTTGCTTGGCTCCTTTGAGGATTGCTCTAGCAGAACCTGCGCCAAACCAGAAAGTTGGGTCTAAGGCTAGGTTAAGTGATGCGTCTACAAATCCAGAAAGTATTCTATATCCGGTTTTATCTGGATTTGCTTCAATCGACTTAGCAAAAAAGCGTCCAATAGTGAAAGATTCACCATTGACCTTTCCATAAGCCCTCATAGCCTTGGCTTGGTCTTTGCCAACACGGCTTTCTGGGTCTATAAAGAAGCCCGCCCCCGTTTTTACGCCAGGCTTACCGCCAAAAACGTCCGCAATCAAAGAACCAAAGAGAGTATTCTTGCCACCAAGTGTCGCAAGGTCCTTTACAAATAAACCTGCGTCTTTTTCTTGAAGAGCATCGCGTGTTAACGTGGTTACTAAATCGTAAGGAGTACGCAATAAAGCAAAACCTGCGCGTGTAGCACCCTTGAAAATATCATATACTTTACCAAGTGTAGCATCGCTAATACTTCCAACAATGCCTCTGTCTGCTTTTACGTCTTTTTTGATTTTTTCTACATTAAACTGGTCTTTTTTTAACTGTGCTATACCGTCAAGAGATACAATTTTATCAATTCCAGGGGTTTTAGCAGTTAAACCTTGTTTCACCATTGACATAATTAGGTCTTTGCTCATACCTGGATAGGTAGAAGTTATGTCATAAAAGTTTTTGTACATGTCGGCTGTAAGCGAACCCATTTGAATTTGAATAGCACGATTACGTGCTTCTCCTTCATTGGCGTACAAAGCCTGTAACGCAGGTGAAATGCTAGGTTTGTTGAGTTCTGCCATTAACGATTCTCTTCGTTGAAGGCTTGTACCATGTTAGCCAGAATAACTGACTGTGGGTTTTGCATAAACATAGCGCGAACAAGAACTGATGTCTGGTCAATTGCATCTACAGGTGTCTGTAGCGCTTCACGACCTGCTCCTTCACCACCTACCGCGCCTTCAGTAATTGGTCCACCGGAACCTGGAAGAAAAGCATCTGGATTCGGTATACCAGCAACGAATGGATTGTTGCCAGTTGCAGTTGCTCCAGGATTATCCGTAGGAAGAGCCTGTGATAGTTCTTTCAAATCTTTGCGCTCTCTGTATGGTCCGCCACCTGCTTCAGAGATGTCACGACCTTCACGCTGAATCTTCTTTACGTTACCCAAATCGTTTCTGCGAGTGTATCGACCTGGACCGGCTGGAATATCCTGCATTGACATATTTAGTCCTCATCTTCGTCGAAATCATCTAGTGGATTCTTAATTGGGTCACTTGGGTCTACTATCCAATCAGGATAACTTGCCCTATCCATAGCAAACGCTAGGGCTGTTCCTTCATCCATTCCTGCTTTACGCAAGGAGTCATAAACTTCTTTAGTAGCAATTGCCCAAAAATCTAATTTTGTAAGTACTGGTTCCTTTGTTGTCTTGCGACGTTTAGCAACTTTCTTTACTTTTTTAGGTGCTGCTTTTTTTCTTGTAGCCACACTATCCCCCTAAGCCTGCCAGTATTGACATCAAATCTCCGGGCATTTCTTGAGAAGCCTGTTGTGGGACCCCACCAGAAGGTTGTCCAGGAGGAACCGGGGACGGGGATTGCTCAACTGGTCCTTGTGTGCCTGGCGGGGTCATCTCTGCCTGCGCTGGTTGTTCAGGTGTGAACACGGCAAGCGCAGCAGCCTCGATAGTGTCCCCATTGCGACGACGCTCAATAACATCTGCAATCTTTTGGATTAACGCAGATGGGTCTTGCCCTTGTGCAGCCATGGCAGGTATTGCTTGCGCTGTGGCTGTAACTGCAGCAGATAGGTTGTTACGCATCTTTTCGATTTCAATTCGTTGTTCTTCGAGCGATACGTTTACGCTCCATGGAAGTTCACGACGAATGAAGTCCTTAGATACTAAGTCAGCACCAAGTGCTTGAAGAGAGAAAATCAAGGCTCGCGATGGGTCAAGTCCTGCCATCAAACCGTAACGTACCTCAATAGAGGTGTCACCTTTGATGTCTTTAGAAGGTTTGTACTTTAACTCGTACGGCGTACCCTGTGCGATTCCCTTGACGCTCTTTTCTTTATCGAAAAGGATTTGGTCCATTTCGAAACATGTTGCTATGACATCTTCAAATACTTCGGTCAGGATTGTCTGTCCTGCCTTGATTTGAGAGTCAAATGCACCAAGCAGTGCTTGTACACCTTGACCAGTGATGATTGAAGCATCAATGGTTCCGGTTCTACCTTCAGGATAACGAGCACCCAAACGAAGTTCGTTCTGTAGTGCTGCCTGCTCCTGAAACGCGGCTGCTGGTACATCTAGTCTAACTCGTCCCACACCTGCTGGTGTTGCTGTGCGAATAATCGCATCAGGACCCATAGGCATATCTACAACATCTGAAGGAACTACAAGTGGTGCTTGGATTGACTTCTCTGCTGCTTCCATCGCCAAGTTAGCGAATCGAGCACGAGCAAGTTGTACATACAAAACATCATCAAACTGTCCACGTGTCTCATTATCAAGAGAAGGACGTCTTGCTACAAACACATTCATCTTGCCGAGTGAATTAGAGGCAACGTTTAGAATCAAGTTACCACGAGTTGGCAAGTAAAGAACTGTTATATCTTTATCGGTGTAACGAATCATCTCAACCATATGACTTGTATCTTGGTTGAATCCTTCACGGCCAAGAAGCATTGGAGCATACTCTGGATAGTCTACAGCCAGTTCTCCAATGGTCTTAAAGTAAACCTTTGCGTATGCTACGCAACGACCAAATCTATCAAACTCAGGATACGCACCCATTGGGTCTTCTACGCGAATGCGTGGCAAATCAGTATCAAAGTCTGGTTCTACATGGATAGGTAGGAAGCCGTATGAGAAGTACCAGTCGGCACCCCAGTACATCTGAGACTGTAACCGTGAGTGATAGACAAAGTTGTTGGCTATCATGGTGCGCTTATCGGCAAATGCTCTAGCCTTGTCGTTATTGACATTAGTGGTTGAGCAGTTGAAAGATGGAAGTGGGGCTAGTACCTCAGCCAAGTCGCGTGCTGCGACATCGACAAAGTTAGCAACCATCGACTTGTCCATGCCTTCAGGGAACAAGTCAGGATAAATCTGACCCAAATCACCCTTACGGACAGCAAGGATATCCTGCATACGGGCATCTCTAGCACCGTTGCGCTGCTTTAGGTTGTCCACCCGCCGAGCGATTGTTTGGATATCTAATTCCATCATAGTCCTATTCGTACATCGAGAACTCATAGTCATTTACGTTCATCACGTAACGCTGATTGAGTTGCTTTCTAGTAGCCCATCTATTGCTCATGTGACTTTGGTTTATATTCATGTTGCCAATGATTTCTTTGGCGCGTAGTTCACAGAACCACAAAGCCATCACGCAGTCTGTCTTGCCTTTGGTATCAGGCTTCCAAGTAATCAACTGTTGGATTAGAGCCTTCACCCCTTCTGCTGTATCCTGTGAAGGAAGTTCCAGAAGGTTATCGCCTTGATGTACTCCGTTACGCATAGACCCAAAGAGTCCTGCCATAGCAGCCACACCAAAGGCTGTGTCCCATTTGTTCTTACCTGTAAACTGGCTAGAGAATTTTACTCCAGCAGATGCTAGGTAGGAACGCAAGTCATCATCTAGCGCGTAGGCTTTCTGATGAGCATTGATTTCAATACGTAGTTCTTGAGGTTGGTACTTCTCAACCCAGTCTTCAATCAGTTGTTGAATCTTTCCCGGGGTTGGGTCAACCATATTCATGACATCTAGGATGTATCTCCTGCGAGTATTGCGGTCTACTGTCATCATAACCGCCGCAGTATTGCCTGTCATCGCTGGGTCTAGGCCCATTATCGTGTACCAAGCACCGCGTTCTTTAGGATGTCCCGGATTACCAGGTCTTAGAATGCCTCGTTTTCGCACCCGGTTGATTGAACCCTGCACACAAGCAGGGGGAAAAATAGCATCTTCTTGTACATCTTGCTGTTGGTAGACCAATGCCCAGGCTGACGGAGAAACCTCACTCCTTCTTCGAAAGAGTGCTGGCCCGTCCCATTTAGGATATAATCCGTTTTCATCTGGAAGTATACCCTCATCTGAACCCTCCCATGGTACATGGCTCTTGGGCCATAGAGTAACCCAGTTTTCTGGCTTCTCGTCTAACTCCAATACTGCTGGCATAGCAAAGTAAGTGAAGGGGGTCTTACCGTTAGTCCAATGCTCACCCTTGCGTAGTTCACGGTATAGGTCATTGGATGCGATTCGGGTGCCTACTATCAACAACTTACCGTTATCACCAAGACGGGTAACTACATCTCGTTGTAGCCACAAGAGTTGCTTTTCCCACTCATGGGCATTTGAGGTGGTCACCACGTCATCTAGGATGATTAGGTTGGAACGGGCACCAGTAATTTGACCGCCGATACCCAATGCTTGAACCGTTGGGTCCTTTTCGGTGGAGTCTCGGCTGAGATAGATTCTGTCAGCCTTCCAGGTATCGGCGTCTTCCTTCCAGCCTCCGGCACTGCCGTAGACGGCTTGAAGTTTGCTCCACCTCTCATGACTCAGCCGCTGTTTGATTGAGTATAGATACTCCTTAGCGCGTTCCTGAGTCTTAGAGACAATCGTAATCTTAATGTTGGGGTCCATGGCTATCCGGTAGACACAGTAGTTGACTGTGATGACCGTGCTCTTGGCGTGCTCAGGTGGCACGTTTATCAGTAGCCGTTTAGGGCTAGAAGGCTCGTAGGTCATAGCCGGGTGGGTCCAGGAGGGCTCGCGCCCCTCAAGGACATCAATCCAGGACCTATGATGAGGGAAGATGGGTGAGTCTAAGAACTCTGCTGAGAACTGCTCAAAACCTATCTTGTACTTAGCGTCACCTGTGACGATGCTGAGGGCGCGCTCGCCTTCTTCCCTGGCAGATTCAAGTTCTTTGACAAACTTAGGGTCTTTCCGCCAGTCCTTCATCACGTCAGGCTTCCTGCCAGCCCTAGCAAGGGCATCTTGCAGGTCAAGTCCTTGACGGACGAAATCTAAAACTTTGGCTTTTGCCTCTTGGAGTTTGGCCACATTATGGTGTTCCTTGCCAGACTTAGCAGCCATAATAACCCTCCATATAATATCCCCCTTCGCTCAGCGCCTCCAAGGCGCTTCGCTACCCCCTCTATAAAGCGAGGCAGCCACCAAGGCTGCCGAGCGGGAAGGATATTCGCTTGTTAGTAGCGCTCATATCCTTACATATATACTAACCCGTTCAAAAGGGTAAAACGAACGCTTTGTTATCAAAATGTTATCTAAATTACATATAATTAGGACATTATGGGCACACTCGGAGCAAATACTGGAAAAATATTATTTGCGGAGAGTGTGTACCTAGCGCGCCAGCGCTATAAAAACTGGGGTCGCGGCAGCGACTCGAAGTTTTTCGGGGGTTTGGGGGTGTCCCCCAACGGGGTGCGGGGCAGAGCCCCGCCCCGCGAGGCGGGATTTTGTGTCGGCGATTAAAAGAGGGGGCGTTTGTGTTGGGCGTGAGTCTGCCCGGGGGGTCTGAGCCTGAGCCTGAGCGTGGGAAGGTGTACGAAATTCGTACACTTGAAGGGCGCGGTGATTTGATTCTCCCGGCGATTCATGAGAGAATTCTCTTGTGGTTGAGAAAGGCTCTCAACCCACTAAAAGCAAAGGAAACTAGAACAATGGCAAAGAAAGAAACTGAGAAGGTTGCTAAGCCTTCCAATGATGTAAATGATGAACTCGTCCGTGAACTCTCCGCTTCCTTCGATGTGAATTTGGAGAAGGCTTGGTGGGCTAAGGCTCGCAAGATGGTCGAAGGTGGCGCGATTTCTGTTCGTGGTCTGAAGGTCACTATCAAGAAGGTTGAGGACACTTTTGGAAACGCTCCGACTCTCCGCTCCTCTTGGTCGCAGTATTTCGCAGATGCTTACCTTGTCGAAGATTTGGAAGGTGGCAAAGAGCAAAGCCTCAAAGCGATTCTCAACCTCACAATTCAAGGAACTCGCAAGGCTGGCGGTCGTGAAGGCTTCGCAAAGATTCTTGAAGGCTCGAAGTCTTTCAAGGAACTCTCAAAGAAGGTCGAGGCCATGCCTAAGAAGGAAAGCGCGAGCGCTGAGGTAAAAAAGCAAGAGCAAGTCACGGAGTATCTTCGTGAAACGATTATCACGGCTGACGCTGTTGTTACTCTTGCGCTTGGTCTGCTTCAGGAACTCGAAGGGGATTCGGCGGTCATTCATGATGTCGCTTCTGCTCGCAAGTTGCGGAACACGCTCGACACCTTCATGAGCGCCAACCCTCACGCTTCAATTCAGGGAAAGGTCAAAGTTAGCGCCTAAGCCCTAACGCCTAAGCCCTCACCCTTCGGGGTGGGGGCTTCGGCATGTCCGGAAATAAGATCGTATTTTCGAACACTTGTTCTAGTGGATCACGATTCCCCCACGCGCTCGGGCGTGTCGTACGATTTTCGTACGCCGAAAAATTTGTG
>Ga0070753_1000839_pt1 | contig 17812 bp, 21 predicted proteins | sample VirMetDEL_Aug_31_FD_77441 | JGI IMG/M metagenome (GOLD analysis project Ga0070753, IMG submission 77441) | Aqueous microbial communities from the Delaware River and Bay under freshwater to marine salinity gradient to study organic matter... | ecosystem: Environmental > Aquatic > Marine > Coastal... | reverse complement strand
TTCAGAAAAAACGAAAATGAATTGCGAACGTTGCGGCGAGTCATTTGATAATAGCAGGCAAGCGGGAAAGCCAAGACGTTTTTGTTCTGAGCGTTGCAGGAGTGCGGAGGAAAAGCGCAGAGCTAAGATAAGGCTAAGGGAGTGGCAGGACAAGCAAAGGAAGGAGGAGACTGGACTAGAGTGGCATGAGGAGAAGTGTAAGACGTGTGGAAGTATTTTCCCTAGGTATAAGGATGTTGAGGGTAGGCAGGGTTGGAGGAAGTATTGTTCTGAAGAATGTTCAGACAAGGCTAGGGCATATAAGAAGGTTGAGCCTTCTGTCAGGAAGTGTATTCAATGTGGTGTTGACTTTGTATCTATAAAAGGGAAGATCTGTTCTGACAGCTGCAAAAGAGCCAGGAGGGAGGATAAATCTTTTCGTGGCCATCCAATCAGCAGGGAGGAATTCAAGGCCCTGGAGGAGCTTCAGGAGGGGTGTTGTAAGATTTGTGGAGAGGAGAAGCCTTTAGTTGTTGATCATTGCCATAAGGAAGGACAAGTGAGGGGCCTTCTTTGTTCGCAATGCAATAGTGGGCTGGGTATGTTTTATGATAATATTGCTTTTCTGTCAGCTGCTATTGAATACTTAAAGGAATAGCTTTAAACTAATCCTTTCATCCAATCACGTTCAATTGGTTCGAGAAGGTAGACGAGGCGATTCATGACTGATTTGGCTTGATCTTCTTCTAATTTATGGTAGATGATGGCCAACAGCTGTAGTGTAGCGTCTTTTTGTTGGCATCTAACGGCGAGGAGCAAGGCCAGGGATAGTTTAAGCACTGTTTCAGGGTCTACGGGATCTTTGAATACACTCATTCTACCGCTTGGAACCCTAGTTTTGACCATATATTATGCCGACTGATGGCTTTAGACACCTCTGGGGTTTATACAGCTGGTGATGACTATAAGGTCATTAAGATTCTTTCTGTACCGTTTGGCGATTATACATTGGATTGTGTTTCCAACTGTATGAATCAGTTAGAGGACATGAGTGTACCTGCTGCACAGGACCTTGTGGATATGATTGCGGAGTGGGAGGTAGCAGATAGTGCGGAAACTGTCCAGGATTTAGAGCAGACTGATGGTAAAAAGGTACTGACTAAGGCTGATGTATTGGAATGGGAAGTAACTGGTAATGGAATTACGGGCCCACAGAAGCAGAAGGCTAAGATTGAGCAAGATATTACCGACCTGATGGCATTCTGTAGCTGCCTGGGTGGATTTTTAAGTAATAGTACCTACGGAATCACGAATCTAATCAGGTCGTGACTGCTTACCTAATTATTTTAGGTATTTTTGTGGTACTGTTTAGCGCCGAATTACTCAAGAAGGAGTAAGGGCTACAAGCCTCTCCAGCATGCCTGCATCAGGAAGGGTAGTTTTAGGTTCTGGGATGCCTTTATGGGCCTTGATGGCGTCTAGAAGGTCCTTAGGGAGGTATCCTGGTACCTGTAGCCAGTCATCATCCAGATTTACGACAAAGTTCATGGTGCTTCCTCTTGGGACTCTTGAATTATAGCATATTGGTAGACTGGAGTCGTCTTTGAATCCAAGTTCATGAAAGCCCATCCTGAGAACAGCGATCAGGTAAATGAATTGGTCGAGGGTCTAGGTAGCATGGAAACAGTAGATGTGTGGTGTAAAGGCTGTAAAAATTTTACAATTATGAACGCAGCTTATGCTAAAATTCTTGATGGTGAGATTAGCTCTTGCTCGCGCTGTAGGCACCGCAAATGATGGAACACGAAGACGATCTGATGGGTTTTGAGATCCAGATCACTGATGATGAGGTCCGTGCACTGTATTACGCAGTCACAGAAGCCCTTCAGAACTGGCCTGGAGCTCCACAACGGCCTGTAGAAGAGCAAGAACACCTTCAATCGCTTGAAATGGGCTTGGTTCAAATGATGCTTGAGATGCAGTTTGAACGTTGAGGAATGAGCGGAGCGAGTGACTCGACCGAAGGGTACCGTAGGGAGAGGGACTGAGGCTGGAAGCCTAGAAGGAACTTCCTGGACGCATGGCAAGCCCTTTAGCTCCATATATTAACAGCCGCCTCTTAATTCCAGGCCAGGGGGCGGTTTCCAATGTAGGTGGTCGATTGGTTGAGGCTGCCGGGGATTCTTACCTGGTTAAGATGTTTATCAAGCGTACTCAGTACTCTGGCGTAAGCTCGGGTTCTAAGCCTGTCCCTATTGAGAGCCAGTTAGATGGAAGAATGCTGCCTGGGGCAAGCGGTGATCAGTTCTATTACCGTGGATATGCCCTAGAGTGGACGACTGTTCCTAATACATGGAATTTAGAGACATCTGACGAAACTGGTCTTGTGTTTCAAGAAGTGTTGACTCAATACACATGGCTTGCTCCTGCTACTGAGTGTAAGTTTCGTTTTGGACAGGATCCAATTCTACCTGCAGCTAGGATCGAAAGGTCTAGCGGTGTTTTCGGTGGCCAGGGTATCGATACAATCATTTACAAAGAAATCGGCGGTGTCGAAATTCAGATCACCGGAGGCGAAATTCAGAACTAAATTATGGCTAAAGTAGACATAAAGCTTGATAAGGTCGCCAAAAGACTGGTCGAGACAAAGAGTGAAAGCAGAATAGTGGGATCCCTGTCTCCAGCTATATGGGTTCCTCCGACCTTGATCGTCGGCCCTACTAGCTTGGACGTTAGCCTGGCCTCAAAGATAGACTTTGACTCATTATTTGAAAACGTCAATGACGAGGTGAGAGCAAGCATAGCAAGGGCGATGCCTTCGGTCGCGAGAGACCTGGCTGCGGCTCTTTATGCAGCCATGCGCTCTAGTAACTGGTCCTGGTCTGATGGGGGTAGTAGAGACATCTTTGACACAGGAGAGTTGGCAGCATCAGGTGAAGTGACGGCACAAGGTACTGGGATTTCGGTCTCTTATTCCGCTCCTTATGCAAGTATCATACATGACGGCGGCTATATCTTCCCCTATGGAAACAAGAAGGCTCGGCCTGTTTATCTACCAGGGCGGCCGTGGGTTGCCTCTACGATTTATGGTGGCGGACCAGTACCTCAGTTTGATTTTATGGCATCTTTGAATAGACATATGCGCTAGGTATACTATGGCGCTTTATTTACCGTTATGGCAAAACTACCTTTCGTCGTAGCCCCCAGACAGAAACCAGTCAAGGTAAGAATTGGAACGGAGGAGTCAGGCATTATCGAAATAGAAAGAAAGGGTTACCTCACTGCAGGGGAGAAGTCCTTCATGCAAGCGAATGGCGACTCTGACAAGATCCTTCGGTCTTTGATGGACTTATCCAGGAAAATCGCTTCAGACAAAAAAATTACACTCGAAGAGTCTTATGAGCTGGTTAGCTCGGCAATTCAAGGGGATACGAGTAAGGATGTTACGGCTTTGTGGAAGAAGTACGAAGAGGAGCTTTCTGAGGTCACCAGTAACATGATCAAGCAAAGTCAGTCATCTGTTTTGCTCAAATGCTTCTGCCTGCTTCTTTACAGGATCTCAGCTGAGCTTGAATTCAGTCAAGTGCTTGAACTTCATGAGGACATCATTGCAGGCCTTGCTGATCTTTATGACAAAGAAGACCAAAAAAGCAATGAGCGCTTAGCCGGGGAGTTGTCCGAAGGGGTAGGCGAAGAAGCGTCTGAGGGGAAAACTGACGACTTGGAGGAGCTGGAAAAAAAGTAAACAGCGATAGCAAAGGTATCGCCAGTATAACCGACATCTTCTGGGAATTAAAAAGTTTTTTCCCAGGAGATCCCGAATTTCAACTGGATAACTTTCAAAATCTTCCTTACGAGTATGTCTACCTTGCCCATCGCAGGCTAGGAGAGCTTAAGACACGAAGATTGAATGACTATGAAAAGCCTATTGCAGCCTTGACCTGCATGACAGCGAATATTAACAGAAGTTCCAAAACCAAGCCATTTTCTCCGTCTGATTTCTTCTTCTATAAAACAGGGAAGGATGTTGATGGTCCTGGCAAGAGGTATGGCGCTGCATATATGCATCTGGCAAAGAAAGGTCAATTGCCATCATGGGCCTTGTTCTGCTACAAGGCGGTTTCGGCTAACGCTGGTGCAAGCGTACCTGAATTCACGGCCCTTACGTCCAACGAAGCCATCCTGCTAGCCCCTGTAGCTACGTCGTCTGGCTTCAAGGGTATGCTCATAGCGAGAGAGGCCGCAAAGGGCGTACAGACCTTCAGGGGGCCCGATGGTATGCTTGTCGACCTTGTTGTGGATGATATTCCAACCAAGGTCGTAGCAATTGAAGATGTTGAACTCAGGCGGCTTCGCTAAGGATTTGATCGTACCAGAGTATATCAGCTGCGCTAGATTCCTGTGCAGGGACCTCTCCTGTTTTCAGCCACTCCTTGATGCGAAGCTCTGCTGAGATCGTATAAAAAGGTTGCATGCGAAACCATGAGATCCACTCATCGCTTCCCTTTTCCTGATTGCAGCTGCGGCAGGCGGGAATTACGTTGCTGGTGCAGTCTTGCCCTCCTTTGCTTCTCGGTTTTACGTGATCAATTGTCAACGATTGATCTTCAATTGGGGTAGCTCCGCAATAGGCGCAGCGGTTGTTCCAGGCTTCTTTGATAGCAGCTCTCCAGAGGCGGCGAGCTTCACCACTGTTTAAGGTAGTCATGTTGAAGACGTAGTCAGATGGACGCTCGTGGAGCGGTGCTTTAGCTACGTTGCTCATCTTATGGATTTAGCAACGCTCGTGAAATGATCCTTTTGGTCTGGCATCATAGCAACACCTGCGTTGTTACAAGTAGTTTACCCGAAAAGGCAACCTATTTGTGAATCTTCCAGGGTGTCGTGGCTCAAGTTTTTCCTACAAGTCCAAACGTCATCTATGACACTCTGATAGCTGACACTGAGTTTATGGCCTTTGTTGGGCAGTATACATTCAAGGCTGGCCAGTCGACTCCTGCTATCAGCATTGTTACACCTGGCAGAGACCTCCCGCAGGTAAAAAACGTAACAGGAGTTGAGGTAGTTATTCATGACACCGCCAATCTAACCAGGAAAAACTACCTAACAAGTGAGGCTGATATTGATGCTACCTGGACTCTTTTCCTTATGTGCTGGGAAGGGGCCACTGGTTACGAGATGACCCAAGCTACGATGAGAATTCTTCAGATGTTTGCAGGCGCAAGGTCTTACGAAACTGTCGGAGTTGCAGATGGCATCGGAGCAGCGGTCCAGACAGCGGTGGACATTCCCTCTGATATGCCTATTTTGGTCTAAAGCGGTTGTTTGGAAATATAGAGTAACGGGCCGTGAAGGTCCGAGGTACCTTCTTGCGGGTTTCGCCCGTTTTTAATATGGCAAATTTTAACGCAGCTTTTGGCTACGACTTCTACATCGTGCCCTTGACGTCCTCTTCTGTGGACGTGTCCTTCACCGGTATTACCAGTGCTGCTGACTTCGTGGACACTACCACTACTGTGTCCGCTGATCAGGACGCCATCATCTATGTCCCTGGGACCAGTTCAACTGATCCCAAGTTCACTATTGGCGCAACTCCTACTGACTACGTCCTCGACGGTGATGCCAACCCCGTCCGCCTCGCTGGCCTGACCCAAGCCTCCCTCGAGACCGACACCGGCTCCGAGGATATCTACACCTATGATGACGAGAGCAAGGGCTTCAACCAGGCCGTAGCCACCACCAAGAGCTTCAACATCTCCCTGGCTGGTGTTGCTGACTTCTCTGACGCTGGCTACAAGTTCCTGCGTCTGACTGAAGCCAACACTGTGGCTGACAACCTGCGCGTTAAGATCCTTCGCGTTGGTCCTACCGGTATTGCTGAGAGCATCTACGGTTACGGCACCCTGATGGGCTACACCGAGTCAAACGAAGTGACCAGCATTGTGTCCTGGGAGTGTTCCATCTCTGGATACGGTCCTTACAAGATTGATCTCGCCGATAACGCCTGATTAATTTCAATAAAACTAAATACATTTTCCAAGAGGCCCTGGAGGCCTCTTTTTCATGGAAAACTATACCAGCATATCTTAGTGGGTAAGTGCAATGCGGCTATCAGCAGGTGGGGATGGAGCAAGTATGGCCGTGCAGATTGACCCCGTTGTTAGCGATCAGGCCGTCACAAGAGCGGATCAGCAGCTTAACTACTTACTCGACAAAGGAGTAGAAGCCAGCAAGGAGGGTAATCTTGAGCTTGCCCAGGATGTTGATAAATATCTTAGCAAGTACACGGGAAAGGTTGGCAAGGCAGAAATTGTAACTCGGTTTACAACTGTTGTCGATGAAAACGGCAACAGAATGCTCAAAGCACAACAAGGAATTATTACTAAAAATATTGCAGCACTACAAAAGCAACGACAGGTAAATGCAAATAGCGTAACTTCATTAAGACAGCAAGTTAACACCCTTAAGCAGCAGAGGGATCTTCTTAACCCAATAGTCCAAAAAGTAGATGAATTAGGGAAAACGTACTCTGCAATTAACCCGGAAATCGATGAAAGGAATGAAAAAATCAAACAGACCGAAGAGCTTCTAAGAAGGGCTCAAGGTATTCAAAAAGGTAGTATTTCTGATATACAAGCAGAAATCAGACTTCTCGAGCAAAAGAGAGCTAAGATGGCTGCAATAGCCTCTTTGCCAACAGGGGCGTCAGGAACAGGTACGGTTCAGGCAATGAACCCGGAGATGAAAGAGGTAACTGCAGAGCTTGAAAAACAGCAAGCCTTGCTAAGAGAGGCCCAGGGCATTCAGAAGGGGAGCGCAGCTGACTTAGAGGCTGAGATCGCCCTTATTAAACAAAAAGCGCGAGCCTTAAATAACACTGTTACTTATCAAGATGAATACGGAAATTCGGTTGAAAAAACCGTCGAGATAAACGAAGCAGATGAAAAATTACTCAAAGAAAAAGAGGATGCACTGAAAAGGGTTAAAGGTATCCAAGAGGGCAGTAAAGTTGCACTGCAGGAGCAGCTTGCTATTGCTATTAAGCAGAGGGACAACACGTCTCGACTGATTAATGTAACAGATAAATACGGAAAAGTTGTTAAACAAAAGATAAACCCAGAGTGGCAAAAATCAAACAAAAGCGTACTCCAGCTTGACGCCCAAATCAAAAAATTAGATGCAAACGCTGGGAACCTAGGACTTCAGATTGGGCGATTTACCGCAAGTCTAAACCAGGTTCAATTTGCGGTACAAGCTGTGCTTATGGCACAGCAGGCAGTAAATGCTGCTGTAGGCAGTTTCGTTGCTCGTCAGAAACAAATTCAGGCGATTCAGCTAACATTTGAAGGCATAGGTATAGGATTACAAGGCCAAGAGGCTATCCTTAAATCAGCCACTGCAGTTTCCCTGACATATGGACAGTCTCTTACAAAGATTGAAGGTGCATACAAAAGGCTTGGACCTGCTATTCAGCAAGCCGGTGGCAGTCTTTCTGATACTCAGCTCGCTATCGAAACAATTGCAGCTCGCACTACGCAGCTGGGATTAAATACAGAGCAAACAGGTCGTTATATCGAGGCTTTTGCTCAGGTGCTGGGCAAGGGTAAGCTTCAGGGTGAAGAACTTAATCAACAGTTTGCTGAACTTGACGGAGCCCTGAGAGGGCAGCTTCAGAGCTACATTGAAGCGACGTACGGTATTACAGACTTCAATGCCGCCATGCAGGCTGGCGAGATCACCGGTCAAATGTTCTTAGACTCGATGATCGCCATCGGCGAAGAGGCTAGAGGCAGGATTGCCAAAGATATGGACGAGCTTTCCCAATCGATTGCAAGGATTGGAGAAGAAGGCGGCCCTACGATTCAACAACTTCAAAACCAGCTAGCAACTCTTTCTACGATTGGGCTTACGGAAGTAGGTAAAACCCTGGGAGAGTTTGGCAAATCTATGATGTCAATACAGTCAGCTTTTGTTCAAGTTTTTACAAAAGTTTCGACAGAAATGCCAATGATTCAGAAGGTATTTAAGTCCACTTTCGACGGGCTTGGCACTATTCTGGAGCTAGCTATAAACGGTTTAACCCTGTTATTCGGGGTTATCATGCAAGATATCGAAAGGTTCTTGGCTTTTCTCAGTAGGATCCCCGGACTTGAGGGAGTATTCAAAGGCATGACGGATGGAGTTAATGGACTCAAGGATAATCTTCGTCTAGCTGTTGATGATTTCTCTAGGTTGGACGAGACGACAACTGGATCACTAAGAGTAATCAGGGAATATGAAGAGGAATTGCAGACCCTTAGAGCTGAATTGGACGCAGGCGGAATGTCAGCGCAGCAAAGCGCAGAAAAACTGGCGAGATACCAAGAGTTACTAGCAAAGAAAACAGCTGCGGAAGCCGCCAGGGAGGAGAAACAGCTCTCAGACCAGTACGAGTCGACCAGACAGGTCCTTGTGACGCTGATAGAAAAGAAAAAAGAGCAACTTGCTGTTGAAGAAGAGATTGCAAGGAAGAGAATTAAGGCTATAGACGAAATAGACAGAAAAGAGAAGGAGGCCTACAACAATGAGGTCGCCATGATCAAGGAAAAAGGTACCTTAGAAAGAGAGGCAATTGATGCAAGGATTAAAGCTACTGAGGAATTCTTTTCTAGAGAAAAACAGCTTGTCGCCGAGTCCATTAATGCCCAGAAGGCTTATGGACAAGAGATGCAAAGCATGTTCGCGAATGCCATAGATGCTGTACAGCAGTATTATGCTACTCTGAAGCAAGCAGAGGAAAGTCGCCACAACCAAGCAATCGGTAACCTCGATTCTGAAATTGCTAAAGTTAAGGAAAGATACGCCTCCGAAATTAGTTCCCTTGGCTCCGGTCCACAACAAGAGAAGCTGTCGTTTATGGAGATGCAGCGACTCAGAAAGGAGGCACGTACCGCCGAAAGTGCTTACGACAGACAAAGGGCCAGGGCCCAGATAGAAAGCATTCAAAATGCTCAAAGAAAAACTCAGCTCGAAAAAGAGCAAGCAGAAGAGCTAAAGGAACTTGAAAAACAGAAAGCAGAAGAAGAAAAGAGAAACGCCGAGGAAAAGGCAAGGCTCGACGCGGAAGAGAAGAGAAGAAAAGAAGAACTTGCTGCGGCAGATCGCAAAGTTCAGAAGGAAATCCTTGTTGCTCTTCAAACCCTGGCCGGTACAAGGAAGAACTTAAGCGAAGAAGAGAAGAAGCAAGTCAAGGAATTAAAAGAGGAGAAAGAGAAAAGCAAAAAGAAGGAGATGAGTGATATTGAGCTTCTCAAAAAGACCCGTGACAAAAATCACGAAGCAAGAATGAAGCAGAAGGAAGAGATCAATAAGGCAATTGAGAAGGAAAAGGAGGCTGTTCAGGAAGTCGAAGGTGCTTTGAGAGAGCTTCCTGCAGAAGCTAAAAAACTGGAAGCCGCTGTTGATTATGTGACGAATGGAGCGCTAGAAAGGCAACTGCAAAAAGTCCTAAAGATCAAGAAGGCTTTAACAAGCGCCCAAAGCGGTGGCGGAGGTGGTGATAGCATCAGTGTTGGTGACACCAGTAGAGCTTCTGGTGGGCCTGTTACGGGTGGCACAGAGTACATGGTCAACGAACTGGGAAGAGAAGGTTTTATTAGCAGTTCCGGTAAGATTTCAGAAATTACCGCGCCCGCATTTGGAACTTGGAGAGCCCCAGCAATGGGCACGATTATCCCTGCTCATATTTGGGAGGGTTACAAACAAGCCAAAAAGGCTATAAAGCCAAACCTGTCTTCTATTCCTGCATCTGTATCGGGTCCTGGTAATGTGCCAGACGTGCTAGATAACACGCAGGGCCAAAGTGTAATCAAAGAAATCTTTCAGAGCAATAATACCATCCTCCCCTTTGAAACGCGAGAAGAACAAAAAGTCAGCAAGAAGCAGCCAAGGTTTAAGCTGCCTACCCTGAAGGATTCCGGTAAAAACAAGGGAGTCGAAAGAGGTTTTGAAAACCACAAAGAAACAAGGAAGCGAGAAGAATCTCATGAGAAGGGAGAACTGAAGGTCGACACGTCTGCCTTCGGTTCCCTGAAGGCTTCTCCTGACAGTACCAAAACCTCTATACCTGCCTTTAGCTCTCCGAGCGATCCCGGTAAAGACAAGGGAGTTAAAAGAAATTTTGAAAACTACAAAGAAATAAGGAAGGAAGAGGAGTCTTACAAGAAGGAAGAGCTGAATGTCGATGCACCTGCCCTTGACTCTCTGAAGGCTTCTTCTGACGGTGCCAAAACCTCTACGTCTGCTTTTGACTCTCCGAATAATCCCGTTAAAGATAAGGGCGTCGAAAGAAATTTTGAAAATTACAAAGAAATAAGGAAGCGAGAAGAATCTTACAAGAAAGAAGAGCTGAAGGTTGATACGCCTGTCTTTGACTCTCTGAAGACTTCTTCTGACAGCACCAAAACCTCTATACCTGCCTTTGACTCTCTGAAGGCTCCCTCTGACAGTACTAAAATCTCTGCGCCTGCCTTCGATTCCCTGAAGGCGCCCTCTGGCAGTACTAAGATCCCTGCTTATGTCTGGAGCGAAGTCAAACAGCCCCGCAGATCGAGCGGAGCGCTGTCCTCGAAAGGTAGTATCGGAGTTAGCTCTTCTTCTGTTAATAATGTGAACAATATCAACAAAAACAAGAATACTAGCTCCAATTCTAATACAGTATACAATAACAGCGTCACAATCCAGAGCTCCAACCCAAGTCAAGACGCGCAAAGGATGGTTGTTGAGCTAAACCGCCTAAGGGCTAATAGGTATTCTTGATTTAGTCAATAGCTGCGTTATGTTTCAGTTTGGTGATCCGTGGCAAGTTGCTAGCCTTTACTGGGATTCCCTTTGGTATTACTCTGGACCCAGAATCCCTCAGGAGCCATTGCTGGAGCAGAGCCTAGAACAGGTCAAGGTTACCTTGGTTTACGCCAGGATGGCCTACCAGTTCGCTCTAAAGGACTTAGCAGGTCTCGAGACGCTTGAGATCCTTCTAGCGATCCATGATGCTGCCTTCATTAGGTTCGGTCAGCTTGATCCTGACTTCAAGGAAAGAATCAAAAAAGGAATGGTCACCCCGATCTGCGTGAAGTATAACGAGGAGTGCTTTGATCATTATATCAAGTTAGCAGGCGGTTAGGCAACCTAACCCAGCCCGACGACCAGAGGAATGATTCTTTCCATAGGCCTTTCTTATACCTCTCAGTCGGGAGGTACCGTCTACAACGTTGTCATTAAAGAGCTTACTGGCAATGCCTTAGCTAGGACATACGTCAATAATAGTAACTTTCAGTACTCACAGAATGGCGCCTCTGTCCTTGAGGGGCCCGCATATAGGCAAAAATACGCTTGGACTGTAAGCGCTTACCTAACCCCTGCGGAGGCTCTGACGATCGACGGAATGTTCCAGGCTTGGGACACTGATAGGGGTCAAGGACTACCAGCTGCGATAGGCGTAACAGATGAGCTGTTCGGTGGAGTAGTCGACACCAGTGCAGTCTTCACTGTTCCTCCTGCTTTCACTAGGCTTTCTGATAGGACCTGGCAAGTAGACTTTGCAATCCAAGAGGCTTAAAATGGCGTATTTAGTTAATCAGTCCGCACCCTCAAGGCTGACTATAAACGGCACGGACTACACTGCTAATATGATCTCCTGGAGCGCTAATGATTCCAGCGTTTTTAATAAGGGGATGATGACAACTGATGGTCAGGTTGTGTTAGGAGATAGCGGTCAATTTAATATAGCCGACTATGACAGGGATGACTTCTCTCGCGGTGTCCAGGTAATACTAGATGTGCAGATTGGAGGATCGTTTTTAAGACACCCTCGCGGATTGCTTTATGTTGTTTCTACTTCCTACGACCCCGACAATAGGCTGCTGACCGTAGAAATCGCCTGTGAGCTCGCGCTGGCCTTTCTTACGGATATCTATACGCCGTACCTTAATCTGTCTCCCATGAAGCTGGAGCCGGCAAGGCAGACGCTTCAGAATATCGATGCAGCCCTAGCTACTTATGGCAGATTTGCCTTTCAGGACAACAGTGGCAATATTGTAACAGCAGATATGTTCGAACTCGATGGCGGAGGGACTTATGATACTGGTCAATGGAATTCGGTCCTTGGAACAACCACTATTAGCGCAAGCCCTCTAACCGCTGGTGGGGCACTGCCAACGTCGATCAAGCTGTCTTATACCGTTCCGACCGGCCTTTTCGACGAAGACCAGACTGGTCGTATCGATGTTACCGAGACGTCGTCTTACTACTTCTTGGATTATCCTGCAGTTATTTACGTCCGGGAGAATAACAACCTGGGTGACGATAACCTTGCTATTGGGGAGGCACCGACTTCTCCGGCGAGCAACGGATCTCTGCCTACCACTCCTTCAGAAGTTGAGAATGATGAGGCATTTGTTGCCGCTAGCAGTCGTGGAACTTGCGGCAGTGGCCCCTCTGACCCGAACGCCGATGGCGGTGGCGCCTCTTGCTCTCAAGGTTATACTACAAGGCGTACTCCCATGTACATGCCCGCTACCACGAGGCAGCTGGACTACAGTGAATATGGGGGACCAGGTGCGTCCCTTTCGAGGACTGAAAGCCTGAGATATGGCCCCAAGATCGAAGCCAATAACGGTTATTTTGGAGATAAGTTCGCATTCTGCCGACTGCTCTGGGCGATTTCGTGTAGCCCGAACGGCGACTGTCCCTTAGATGGCTTAGATGAGACGCTCCTCAACAGAACCGAAAGCTTCTACTATTACGGTGCAGGTAACCAGCTCGTGCAGCAAGTTACGGACACCTACCAGACCATTCTTTCTGCAGCGCAAACCGAAGACTATAGGGCCGGTGTTAATAACGGATCTCCTCAAGGTTTCACTGAACTCGATGAAACAAGTATGTACCGAGTTAGTCGAGTAATCCAGGACTACTATGTTGAGGATGGCGTTAACGTCAACGAAACCACTACATTTACCTCAATCACTTCAAGGGGGGTCGGGATCTCGTCTGGCGCTGACATTGACGCCCTTGCAGGCATCAAGACGAGCAGTATAAGGCGTTCATTTACGATCACGACTCAACCAATTACCCCAGATGCTCTTAACTCACCAGTAGCGCAGACGGAGACGAAGTCAAAAGAGATTCCGATGACGGGCAACTACGTCCAGCCTCCCGTCAGCTCCGGCCCGCTAATCTCTGAGCAATCCATGCCACTTCCCTTGCTGATTGAGGACGAGCTAGGTAATCCTGATCCCGAGGAGATCGAAAGGGTTGTCCTTTACTACAGCAACTACCTGAGGATGTTCACTCTTGGAGACCTCTACGGTATCTCTGTCACCGAGGGACCAAGGGAAGAAGTATTTAAGAATTGGCGTCCTAATATGCCTTTCAGGTATTCTGACCCGTTTGGCGGCAAAGCACTTGCGTGCCGTATGAACGCAACCAACTGGGCCGTAGCAGGCAACCAGGCAGGCTTCAGAACTAATGGCATCTGGTTGGGGTTCTCGAATGTTAGTTCCTCAGACCTGAGCAACCTAGTGGGAGACAGCAGGCCCATTATGGAAGGTAGCGTTGATTCTACGGGATTCCCTTCAACGCGACCAAACGGCAGCGCCCTTCAGGAGGGAGACAGGCTTATTGATGACAGAGCACAGGTCTACATCTACGACGCGACCGGAGGAGAGTGGGTACTGGTGTAGTCCAGTCAAGCCGAAAACTAAGCACCTTGGCACACTAAGCTGATCTGTTAGTCTATAAAATTGTGTCAGTTGTCTTAATTCAGCCAACAGAGCCAACTACTCGTTTTGATGGATCACCCCTGCAGGCGAATGACGTATGGGTCGGTCCAGCCGGAGGTGATTCGACGACTAACTATATTTACAATGGAGCATCCTTTGTTTCCTCGAGCCTCGTAGTGATTGACAGGCTGGGTGCACCTGTCTTGCGCCCATCAAGTCAAGGCGGAGGTTCTGTTTTAACAGGCGATCTGTGGATTAACAAGTACAATCAACCTTACGAATACAATGGGCTCGGATGGCAGCCAGTTTTCTCTCAGATCATTTTACAGGCAGTAGAGCCTACAACCCGCCCTGATGGCTCAGCCCTGCAGACTGGAGACTTTTGGGCAGATAGTTCTGACAATAATACTACCTACGAGTACAGTGGCTCCAGTTTTGTTGTTAGCGCAGGTCCCAATGTACTCATCTACCAGTTCCCGGCACCCACTACAAGGCCAAGTGGTTCTCCTTTGGAGTCAGGGGACATCTGGGTTAACTCTGCAGGCGAGGTTTACGAATACACTGGTGGTGGCTGGATCGACTCAAGTGTTGACGTAATTACTAGTACCACTGAGCCTACCGTAAACAACGAAGGCGCAGCGCTGGCCGTCGGAGACATCTGGCAAAGCACTTCCACTGGTGAAGTATCTGAATGGGATGGAGCGGCTTGGCAGCCCTCTTCTATTGCCGTCGAAGTTGACGGAGTTTTCGCTCCTCTGGCGCCGGGCACGGAAACTGTCACAGGTCAGCCCTTGAGTTTCATTATCTCCAACATTATTGGAATCAAGGAAGTTATTACTACCTATGGTAATGACGGTGTCTATACTCCCGTTCCCGGAGGCGGCAATGGCGGCGAAGAATTAAGACAGCAGCCAGCTGTAACACCTGCCTGTTATGTGACCGGATTCATCATCGAACCAGGTGGGCTACTTGCTACCGAGGCAAATGGAGCTGTCCCAGCAGACACCATTGGTGGTATCATTACCGTGGGTGCCGTACTGGTCAACCCCGATATTTTTGCACCATCGGAATCCTAACGGCGACTGATTGACAACCTCATGACGATTGTTTCAAAGATCTCCTCTACTGAACTTGTCAAGCAAGTTACAGATCGCTATGTGGACAACTTTTTTGAGGTCCGCCTCATTAACGCTCCTGGAATTACCTACACCCCAGGTGTCACTGATGACAGCGTCCTACTTTCTAATGAGGTCCCGGTGGGTACTGGCGGGTATTTTCCTCAAGTTATTAAGTACAGCGCTGGAGACGTAGGAACCTACAATGACGATGGTGTCGGTCTAAACAGAAAGGCTGCTATTTTCTCTCATGACGGTAGCGGTACTGCCATTAACTTCAGTCACGTCACCTTGGTCCAGTCTGACGGAAACGTGACAAATCTTGGCTTAGTCCAGGCTGCTCCGTCTGCAGGTGTCGATGGTACTTATACGAATCTACCAGTTTCGTCTACGACTGGCTCCGGCACTGGCTTGACTGTAGACCTGACGATTGTCAATAGTGGTGCTTCAACAACTGACTATACCCTAACCATTGTCAATGCTGGCAGCGGCTACGAAAATCTTGACTCTTGCACTCTGGACGATGCATTACTTGCTAGCGTAGGTGCCATTACTGGCGGAGCTGGCTTCCTTACTTTTGAGATTGCTATTACCACTAGCTCCCCTGACGCTGGCAATGTTTACTCTGTCGCCAAAACAGCGACAACAATTAATCTAAACGGCGGCAATGAGGCTGCTTTCTATTATGATATCAAGCACTTCGGCTTCTACAACTGATGGTTGACATTTACGCAGCTATGAATCAAGAGTTTTTCTCCCGAAGAGTCATCGAACTCGAAAGGAGGGAAAAGGGGTTCTATATTGACGGAGACTTTAAAGGGACCGTTACCGGCACCTGGAAGAAAAAGTCCGAAGATGGAACTGGCACCGTTATTTTTAATGACAAAGAGTACGACGTTGTACCTCTTGGCTTTACTTCTCTCCCTGAAGGTGTTCCGGTTGAAATGAGCTACGCCTCAGGTCTCTACTACGCTAAATGGTAAAATGGCAATCAATCCTTCTTCGCTGACAAGTCAGGCGATTTCTGCCAACACTGACACAACGATCGAGCTTGTCTTCGTTGAGCCCGAAATTCGGTTCCCTCTAGATCCTCCACAGCCTCCTGGCAAGATGATAGCGTTCTACAATGGTGCCACAGACCTCATGACACTGTACGTGGTCGGCTACAGTGGAACAAGACTCTACAGGGTGGTGTAATGGCTCTCGAAGGCTCTAGGATTGCCAAGACCTCTCAGCAGATTGAGAATATCCAGAGGTCCGTCCTTATTACAAACCAGATACCACCATTACCTTTAGCTGAAGCTGACTCCGAGGGTAATGTAACATTTACTCCCGTTACGCCAGAAAGGCGAGGTCAAATGGTCGCTTATCTGGACTTCAGTATTGAGACCATGGAGATCTACATCGCAGTTGATCCGAATCAGGACAACACTAACTTTGTGTGGAAAAAGGTCGCCCTTTACGGGAAAGCCTTCAACTCTGATACGGGTGATGAATGGGACCCGTTATGGGTGTGGTATCGGAACACTACTAATCAATCGGATCTAGGCTAGACGAGTGGCGGTTCTAAGTGTATTTGAAATCTTTCAGATAACCAAAGTTGGAGATGGATACAACTCAGGACCTCAGCTGGAATTCGCGCCCATAGCGCCTCCGTCCTCAACCCAAGAATTCGTTCCAGGCCGAACTGTGGAGAACAGGCTGGTCCCCGTAAGCTGGGTTCCAGTAACTGAAAACGTTGGAGCCGAGATTCCCGCCCCACTGAACGTCACAGTAAAACCCAAGCAAGCGGGCAGTTGCAAAGACTCGAAGGATTGCCCTAGTGGTTACGCTTGTATCGGTAATGTTTGCATTCTAATCCAGTCGTCTTCTTCAGCTGTTGGTAACTGCAGTCCGGGTGGAACTGGCGGCGCTGGTGGTGGTGGTGGTGGAAATGATTGCCAGAGCGGTGACTGCAGCAGTCTAGGAAGTGGAGGCTGTTCCTCTAGTAGTTGCGGAGGAGGAGGTGGAGGCAATCCTCAGGAATGCTGTGGCGCTAGGTGCTGCAGGTTTGGCAACCCCCTCCAGCCGACTGGGTGCTGGTGCTGTGAATGCCCTGTCAGAGAGGTATGCGACCCGTTCTGCCAGCTATGGGGAGGCACTTTAGGCGTCCCGGAGCTGGGCCCAGGCTGCAGTGAAAATTCCCTCTGCAGCGAATGCGAGGATTGTGATACTAATGGGCTCTGTGTTGAGAAGCCGCCCGGATCCGCTCCTTGTCAGTGCAAAGGTAGTGAATGCTCTAACTGTGAGTCCTGCAATACATCCGGTGTATGCTTTCGAGACACAAAGAAGTGCCTTGATGCCATTAGTTGCGAATACTACTGCAAGAAGACCGACAGGACTTACACTAATACTATCCAATTTCCAGTAGAAGCGTTTGGCTACAGCAGGGAGCGTGCAAAGAGTGCTTGCGTTCAGCTACTCAGGAAGAAGCACGAACTTACCGACTGCGACTGTCCACCACCAAATAGCTGCGAAAACTTTACATTTATCAATGTTTGCTCTGCTAGTGGACCAAACCTTTTGCCAGCGCAAAAAATTACAGGATATGCCTCATCCTGTATCGATGCGGACGATCCTAACGGCCAGCAAATATGGCTCGTAGAAGACTGCACTGATGGTGCACAGAATGACCCTGATCAGTGCTGTGCAAGATGCAGCTGCAGCACCCATAAAGATTGCGGCCCCTGTGGCTTCTGTAATGGAAATTGTGAATGCGAGACATATGAAAACTGTCCTGAGAGCAGTGGCGGTACAGGTACAGGTGGCCCCAGTGATGATGCGGTACCTGGTGGTCAGTGATAGGAAGAATAGAAGGTCGACTGAGCTAAAATGGCAGTTTTTCCAGATAGAATTGTTCAAAAGAGTTCAACCGATGACGTTGCTTCAGTAAAAAGCCAAGTAGCAGTTGGCCAACCCGAC
>Ga0070753_1000829_pt1 | contig 17903 bp, 33 predicted proteins | sample VirMetDEL_Aug_31_FD_77441 | JGI IMG/M metagenome (GOLD analysis project Ga0070753, IMG submission 77441) | Aqueous microbial communities from the Delaware River and Bay under freshwater to marine salinity gradient to study organic matter... | ecosystem: Environmental > Aquatic > Marine > Coastal... | reverse complement strand
CTGGGGGCGCAAGTGCGATGGCGGGATACTAGATAACAAAGCACGAGGTGGGGCTGGTTGGGGTGGCGGGTCACCTGCTACACCAGAGCGAAAGCGCAAGATCAGCAAAGCAAATCGTGGGCGTAAACTTACTCCAGAGCATAAACGTAAACTGTCAGACGCTAAAAAAGGCAAGCGCCAAAAGCCAGAGCACATTAAACAGCGTGCTAGAAACATTTACAGATCAATCACACTTTTATCTCCTAAAGGTGATACAGTTACTTTTGAAAGTTCTAAAGCCTGCGCTAAAGAACTCTCTGTAGATCAATCAACAATCTCTCACCTCAAAAGAGGGAAGATCAAATCAGTCAAAGGATACAAGTTGGCTTAAGCCTGCTTGTTACCCAAAGTCTAAACACTTATATTTTCTAACAATGAATCCAAACGATATTTCCATCGGCTTGCGTGTGCGCGTAAAAAGCAACGATATGACTGCACTTGTTGTAGGTAAGCCTGAGTATTACACCCCCAGAGATAAGCTCGTTCGTATAAAGTATGAAAATAGTACTCGCTATGAATATATGATTAGCTCACAGCTAGATTCACTACCTAAAGATGAGCAGTATCCTAAACTTGGCGGTACTTATGTCAAACCTGAGAATAGTTTTTAAGTATGAGTGAAGCTAAACCCAGTCGTAAAGTAGGAGGTCACGCTTATGGCAGACGTCATTTGCAAATGTCAAACACTGCTGAAGAGGGTGAACTGTGCATTTACACAGGTCACTCTTTGGGTAGGTTTAGTACTCATTCAATGCGCTACGACAGCCATCAAGCTTGCGTTCGATGCGTTGCATCTGCTCGTGAAGGCAGACTATCATTTGACATCGATAGGCTACTTAAACGTGAACGACGCAGAGCTCTGAAGTTCTGGTCGCAAGTTGACATTGCAGACCCTGATGAATGTTGGCTGTGGAGTGGCTGTATCAATAAACGTACTAAGCAGCCACAGTTTGCATGGCGTCGTCACGGCATCAGCTCTTCAACACAACACCACCCACAGCGTGTAGCAATGTGGCTAACTTGGGGAGACCTAGGATTTACTGGAGTTAAGACTACTTGCGGTGAAAAGTATTGCTGCAATCCATTCCATCTAATACCACAGAACGTTGGTGTCTTTGTTGACCAGGACAGCTACCTCGAATCATTTGAACTTGCTTGCCAACTGCACACTCTTAAGCAGCAAATTAGTGAGTTCATCATTGAGGAAGCGCTTAAGGAGCAGCAACGTATGGATGAATCAGAAGAAATTGATGCACGTGCTGAACTACTGCTCAACCCTGAGACAGGCTTTGCTGAACGCTTTGATGCAGTGATGACTGACCTATTAGCTGGTCGTCACATTACACAGACAGAACCAACTGACCCAGGCTTGTACCGTAAGCCATCTGACAATTCAGAAGCAGATGAGTTCTAAACTCACATTAATCATTAAAAACACTTATCCTAATTAAAGAGTCATTGCATTATGTCTAGACGCACAGATCTTCTTCAGCAGCTTATCGGTTCCAAGAAATTTGGAAAAGAGAAAGAGCAAGAGCAACAGTTCTTGATTGCAACTGCTGAGTTGATTCTCTACGACCTCATCAATATCGCTATTACTGGTGTAGAAAAGCACGGTGCAGGTTCTCTTGTTATCAATTTACAAAACGACTCAACTACTTTTATGTCGGGTCATGCTATTGAATTTGATATCAGGACTGCTGAACGTGAAGAGGATGAAGAAGTACTGAAGTTTCTTCGTAACTTAATGGAAGAGATTGATGAAAATGACTGGAGCAAGAACGTTTTGATTACCTTGATTAGTGATGCTGGAACAAGAACATTTGCTGTCGAAGCAGGAGGGAGCCAAGAAAGCCTCCGAGCGCTTGCAGAAGAATTTAAAGGATAAGCTTCAAGCACAAGGACTTAAGCTGCCCCTTTACCCGACGCCTCAAATCATTGAGCGTGCTCGGGAAGTAATGGGTGGCATTGACTTTGACCCTACTTCAGACCCTATTCAGCAGGTACTTGTTAATGCAACTTCAGTACCGTCAATAGAAATCAACCCACTGCAAGAGCATTGGCACGGTAACGTCTGGGTCTCACCTAAAGGAGCTGTACGTAACTCTCGCATTTGGTTTAATAAAACCATCAACGAGTACCGCAATGGTTACATCAATAGCTTTGTATTCTTTACCAGTGCATCTGAATTACTGAGAGCATCGCCTGTCATCTGGGACTATCCAATCTGCATCCCGTTTAAACGTATTAAGCAGCTCAAAGCTACGACAAATGGCTTTGAACCTGTGTGCCCATCAACGTGGAATGCAATTGTCTATGGTCCTCCATCTCATACCATCATCAGTGACATTGATAAAGTTACGTTGTTCTATAACACGTTCCGTGACATCGGTCGTATTATTTACAACGAATTTGCTGGTGATAACTGGGCTAAAGACTTAGCTTATTACGACGAAAATAAAGGGATGTTGTGATGAGTAAGCATATTGATAAATCGTTTATGTATAACTTACCATCAGGTTTGGTTGTTCATCCTTCTCGGTTAATTCACAAAGATGGCACACTGATGTGGAAGCACGCTCTGCTTTGTCGAGATAACCTTGCTTATATGCCTTGCCTTGAAGCACAAGAGCAACACATAATAAAAACTGCTCAGCGCCTAGAGGAACTGAACAGCTGGGTGTCTCAAGATTTAGAGCCTTGGCAAACGTTTATTCCTTACGCCTGGTACTCACCTTTTGATAGTGAGTTGTCCGATGGTATCAACGTATATTTCACCCACTCACTCTACGATAATCAATATATTTACGACAGCCTGTTGCCTCACATTCAGCCACATGAGACACTAGAGCAACGCGATGAACTGTTGTTCTTCAAACGTTGCTGATATTTATTCTACCTCAGTTACTGTACATTCGTTGTAGTATTCCTTGGGAATGACGATGTAACTAGCTTGATTGTTCTGGTCTAAATAGTCAACGTGTATCCAGTTAGGTTTGACTTCGACTGCCCCAACAATTGTCCAAGTAGAAAGGATTGCACAGAAAATACTCATTTGTTTCCATCCATTTTTGCAATAAGCCTAGTGAGATACCATTGTGCTTTTTTCAAGTCTTCAAGTGGGTTGTCTTTGTGCCACACACGCAGCAGATATTTCAGCACCTGTGCCTGCAGCATTCCATACGACACTGACGGTGCATGTTCAATTGCCTCTTCTATCGTCACGATGGCTTCTTGTGAGCCAGCTGTGTAATGCGATGGTGAATTGACACGGTCTTCTCTTACTGGTGATGCAAGGTTTAGCCACCTGTCATTCTTTGCGTGCTTGTTCTCAAGCTGAAATTTTTTATTAGCCGGTTGATTACTAAAATCAATCGCGTACAAAGGTCGATCTGCAGGATCCATCTTTTCCCATTCTTCCATAAACTTGTCGTAATCCATGTATCGCACTCTCGTGTTTCACTACCTAATATAGGAAAGAATAGATTGTTATGAGAGATATGCCAGCACCAAAAGGTGACCCTTGTTTTATCAAGAATAAAGAGAAATATTTTATGTCTATTGCTGAGGCAATCGCCCGTGGCTCAACGCACCCCACTGTTCCTGGTGGCTGTGTACTTGTCCGTGACCGTGAGATTATTGGCGACGGTCGCTCTGTACTTTGCTCTTCAAAAGTTGAAATTGATTGTATTACCTATGCGATTGCTACTTGTGCAAAACGTGGCACTCCCACCACCGGAGCTGTCATCTACTCCACTCGATACCCCTTCGCTGCTTCAGTCTTTCAAGCTCACTTGATGGGTATCCGTAAGTTCTTGATTGCTGCACACGAGTGGGAGCCTTATTACAAAGATGAGTTCCGCCGTGCTGCACGACTAGCAAGAGAACTATCGATTGAGATTACACCGATGTTTACGGATGTTGACCCACGGTTTGTTGAGAACCCACACGAGGTCGATGAGTTTGACCCTAAAGATAAATCTGATATTGATGCTGATGACTAGTTTATTGTTTGACATTGAGAGCACCGGCTTGCTTCGGTGTGGCTCAACAATTCACTGTATTGTGATGCGTGACCTTAACGCACCTGATGAGCCGCTTGTGTTTGACCACAAGCCTGAGCGTGCTGTCATTCAAGGTGTCAAGCAGCTAGAGAAATCTAAGCTACTTGTTGGTCATAACATCATCAACTATGACATCCCGCTGCTTAAAGAGCAGTTCCCTGATTTTCAGTTTGACGGTGAGATACTTGACACTCTTGTACTCAGCCGTCTGTACTATCCACATATCACTGACCGTGACTATGAACGTCGCCCTCAAGGTATGCCACAGCGTCTGTATGGACGTCATAGCTTAGAAGCGTGGGGTTACCGCCTTAAGTGCTTTAAAGGTTCCTTCAGCGGTCACGATGGTGGCTGGGATAAATACTCGATGGAAATGCTCTCATATTGCATACAAGATACTCTTGTTACTTACAAGTTATTTCAACTGCTACAGCGCAGGATGAACGACACTTGGTAACAAGCAGGGCGCAGTTTTACTATCTTTTAGCTAGACTTTACTTGATAGGAGAGTTGATATGAACTACTACTGCTACTTGTATTTGGACGAAAATGGTAACGCCTATTATGTAGGCAAAGGCGTGGGTCGCAGAGTTAAACATAAGTTCAACCGCAGCAAGCCGCTCCCGAAGCCCGAACTAATACAAATGTTTTATTTTGCTACCGAGTGGGAAAGCTTTGAGTGTGAAATAGAACTAATCGCTTTCTTCGGTCGCAATCAAGACGGCGGGCAACTAGATAATGTATGTCTAGGTGGCCCAGGTACTCCTGGGTACGTGATGCCTGAAGAAGTTAAGCGTAAGATTGGCGACGCTAATCGTGGCCGGCCTTGCTCCGCTAAACAAAAGAAGCAAATCAGTCGCAAACTTAAGGGACGCAAACTGCCGCCTGAAACTTGCGCCAAGATGAGTGCTTCACGAAAGGGCAAGAAACGTTCGGCAGATCAATGCCGTCGTATGTCTGAAGCTCTGAAAAAATCTTGGGCTAAAAGAAAAGCTGCCTAGTCAGCGTGCTTATTATTCAAATGTTTTTTATTTATTATGCCTAACAAACACGACCCTCTTACTAAAGAAGAGATGAGTACTGCAGCTGATAAATTTGTTGAGCTGTTTAATGTTGTCAAAGAACGTGTTCCTGAAGCATCGACTGAAGATTGCCTCAAGATTATGGAGAGTGTCGCTAAGCTTGCTCATAAAGAACGTGCTGATGCACTAAAGAAAGAAGCGGATGAACGCTTCGGTTTTGTCAAAGTTACAAGTGAGGATGAGGAATGAAGAGATCGATTAAAGTTAACCATAAAAAGAAAACTGTCACTATTAGTAAACAATTTAATCCACCTAAATTTAACGCTTGGGTCAGGAATAAAGTAAAAACTGAATACCCTGATTACGAAATTATTGAGAAGTCCAATGCAGATTCCTGATTACGTCAAACTTGAGATGCGAATGGCTGAGCTTATGGCACAGCAAGAAGCAAGCGGCTTTAAGTTTGACCTTGATGCAGCTGAGCGTGTACGAGAAGAACTCTCACGTGAGGCTGAAAATATCACTAAAAAAATTCTTGCAGTCTATCGCTACTACCCTGGCAAGGTCTTCACGCCAAAACGCACTAACAGTAAGAACGGCTACGTTGCTGGTGCTCCAATGACTAAGCTGCTGGATTTCAATCCAACAAGCAGGCAGCACATTGCTTGGGCGCTGCAAACCTTTCAAGGTGCTCGGTTTACCAAGGTGACTGACACTGGTAAGCCTAAAGTTGATGAAGCTACTATCTCTGAAGTCCGTGACTCTGCTTTGTCACAGGGCAACCAAGAGCTGCACGACCAGTGCGAGTGGTTCATCCGTTTGCTGACACTACAGAAGTGGATGGGTCAACTGTCTGAGGGTACAAACTCTTGGTTCAATACGATTGAGCAAGACGGCTGCATCCATCACAGCTGCACTCTTGCTACACAGACTGGGCGTAATGCACACCGTGGTCCAAACCTCGGTCAAGTTGTAAGCGCACCGTGGGCACGTGAGCTGTTTGTTCCGCACGCTGGCCATCTGATGGTAGGTGCTGACCTTGAGGGCTTAGAGCTCAGAGCACTCGGGCATTACCTTGCACGCTTTGATGAAGGTGCCTTTGCTCACGTTGTACTGAACGGTGACATCCACCAGCAAAATGCTGACCGTGTTGGCTGCACACGTAAGGAAGTTAAGACACTGACCTATGCGTTTATCTACGGCGCTGGTGACCAGAAGCTTGGCCATAGCCTCAAGCCTGAGCTATCTGATGCAGCAAAGAAACAGCTTGGTCAAGAGTTACGCCGCAAATTCCTTGATGCTATCCCAGGTTTGGAGCCACTCATTGATGCAGTCAAAACTAAAGTCAGAGCTAACGGTCGCCTTAGGGGACTTGATGGTCGCCCTATATTCTGTACTGCTGAACATGCAGCACTTAACTACTTACTTCAGTCAGCTGGTGCCATCCTTAGTAAGCGGTGGTGTGTCATCGGACAGCAGCTACTAGATGATGCTGGTCTGACTTACAACGTTGACTACACACGTTGCGCTTACGTGCACGATGAACAGCAGTTCTCTGTTGTACCTAGTGAAGCTGAACGTGTTGCTGAGCTTATTGTCAGAGCAGCGCCTATGGCTGGTGAGTACTACAAGTTCAAAGTACCTATCACTGCTGCATCAGACATCGGTTCAAGTTGGCAAGAGACACACTAGTTAGAATAGAAATACTGTATTGAAATAATACTGTGGGCGCTAACGTAACTAGAATTGATCCTAAGACTGGTAAGCAAAGGAACTATTACAAGGCTGATGACGGCAAGCTGTATAACGATTACAACGCAGCCGCCTCAGCCAATATGAACCCTGTTGCAAGGGTGCAGCGTTGGGCTGGAGAAAAAATTGACCAAGTCTTTGGTAGGCCACAGGCTCCAAACTACAGAGGTATCGTTGGTAAATCTACTGATCCTGTATTTGATACTAATGGCAACGTAACTCCTGCTGCAAAAACTCTGCTTCAGCAGTCAAATACTGGAGCTTCTATTGTTCAGCGTAACGATCGAAATATACTCGCTAAAGTTGCAGAACAAGTTGATCCAATTACTTATGGTAACCGTGCTTATGCAAATCCTTACAACAATAAAACTTTCGTAAATAACCAAAATCTTGGTACTTTAATGCATGAGCTGGGTCATTTAGATAAAAGCCAACGTCAAGGTGGTGAACGGTTTACACAAAGTGTCGGTGTCCTTGGCCGTGCTTTAACTGAAATTGGTAAAATTCAAGGCCTTAACTCTGGACTTATTCAACCTACTAATATTGCTGCTGGTGTAGCTAGACAATTTGCTGATGCTAAAGAAGAAGATGTAGCAGAACGCTACCGGGTTCAATATTCTCCAACTGTTTTTAGTGACCACAAAAATAATGCTAGTGAAACAGTTTCTAGTATTAATACGCAGGGGTCTAGATATGGTAACAAGGAACGACAAGAAGGTCAGTACACAATGTGGGATGGTTTAGATCCAAGTGGCTTATTCAGATCTAGCGCTGCGGCAATCCATAATAGTATTGGTGCTTTCCAGCAAGGGCAACGAGATCAGCGTATCACTGAGCTTGAAGGGTTGCACAAACAAGATCAAACACGATTCCAACAGCTGCCTGAAGACTTTAATAAATTCACTCCCGATCAAAAATCTTTTATGCAAGAAGCGACTAAAAGGACTGAAGAGCTCAATCGTTTACGAAATGAGACCTTTGAATATAAGAATGGAAGGTACTGAAGAGCTCAATCGTTTACGAAGTGAGACCACTGTTTATAAGAATAGAAAGTAAAGACCTACAAAAAGTTCGCCGTGAACTTGTATAAATAGCTACATTAATAGTAAGTACGTTCATCCTTCGGGACGCAAGTAAGCCAGACAGGGCTGAAGGAACGGGAAGTTTTCTAACACTAGGAGGTTTCCAAATGACTACTGTTCAAGTAATGGGTCTTGAAAAGGCTCGCCAAGAAATGATTCGTGCTCGTAAAGAGTTCGAACGCGCAAAGCTTCACGACACTGCTTATCGTGGTGTTCACTATGTACCTAATCGTCCGTGTGAAACTGCACACGGCACCTTCGTTTATCGAGGTCACACTTACATAAAATAACTTTCATAGCCTCCTTAACAGGAGGTTTTTTTTTATCTTTTTTGTAATTAAAGGGACTGTGGTCGTAACGCTTCTGCTCTCTTAACCTTTGCACCTTCTTCACGTAAGCGTGCTTGTTGCAGTGAAATGCCCTGTACAAAGCCGCCAGTACCAGGGTTATGCTCCTGCCTACCTTGCTTAGTATTCTCTTTCCAAGCAAGCTGACCTTTACGAGCACGTGCTTTTGCTACAGCTGTCATCCGATTCTTCGGTTGATACTGCTCTCTGTCCTGCTTTGATAAACGACGTCTATCAATTGGCTTATTTCGTAGATTTGTAGACTTCACTACGGCTCACCACGGTACGTTTATATTGTAACCTTTGGCTCTATAAGCAGGGGTTGGGTCTACTTCACCATCAACTTCAAAGCATATAACCCAATCACATTGTTTATCTAGCAGCTCATCAGGCATCTCATCTGCTAACTGATTGATTGCTGCTAGTTGATGTGGACTACCTTCGTATGCTTCAAAGAATTTACGAAGGTCTATCCTCATCGAATACCTACTTCATTGTTGAGCTTGTTGACTGCTTTAGCAATAGGAAGGACGGTTGTCATTACCTTCTGCAGCATCTCTTTGTCGATATCGTTATTGCGTTTTTCTACTAGCTCTACTTTGGCAAGCAGCTCTTTGTATTCTTCTTGGTGCTTATCGTTCATATATTTTGTGTACTTGGCGCTGAGTAGCAATGCCAATACACCACTGAGGACGTAGTACATATGGTTTGAGTTAACTAAAATTAGTCTAACTAACTTCAGCCAATCATAAGACCATCATCTGAAAGGTCATCGTCTTCCCATCCTTCATCCATAATGTCTGTTGAGATTTCATCTTCTTCCATATTCATCTCAAGTAAATCGATGAATGTTTCTTCCGAGATAATCTCTGGCAGACCACCTTGGCGGTCGTCAATCTTAAACATAATGCCGTTGTCTAAAAGCGTCTGCTGTACACCATTCTTTTGCTCCATCCTTGTTTTAAGCAGGCGCAAAGCAGTCTTCTCCAAAGCTGGGCGGCTCATCCGCGAGACCTCGTAGCGTGCTCGACTCAGAGCGAAGCGCTGCTCTAGAGTTAACTGATTCATCTAATTCTTCCTCTATAAAACGTTTGTTGGAAATCCATTCTTCAATTAGTTCTTTTGCAGTTTCGTTATAAAACGTCTGCTCTTGGAACCATACTAACCAATGTTGTGAACCTTTAGCGTGATTGCAGTCATGACAGGCAGGGATAAGGTTACTTCTCAGGCTATTCCCCCCTCGACTTTTTGGTTTTAAATGATCGAGTGTTGTCGCTCGATTACAACGGCAATAAGCACAAAGTCCACCCCAGCCGTATTTAATTGACTTTCGGAACTTGCGTTTAGCGACCTGCTTAGAGAGACAGGTGAGGTCAAACATAAGGTCTGACCAGTCTTCAGCAATACCCATAAAAGTTGTTAGTTAGCAACTTAGCTTAAGGTTAACTAACTTGCGTCTCTTTATGTTGTATGTATTCTCTTTAGTATTGACTACTGCCTTTGGCAACAAGTGCATCAAGCTTGTCTTCAATACGAATCATATGACTTTCTACCCGGTCAAGCACAATCTTGAAGTCACCTTTAGACACATAAGCTTGTGCCATTGATAGTTCAACCGTATCAATACGCTTATCGAGTTCAGTAATCCTTGCGTAAATTCTATTTGTTAATACAGCAGCACCACTCAGAATGGCGATGACTGATGGAATAATTGCTTCAAGCATCGTGTTTGTCTTGTTTTAATTTGCGTTGAATGCTCCAGCCGTCTTGACCAAACGTACCAGTTTCTTTAAATGTTGATGTTGTAGATGGTTGAGTGTACCCAGTTTCTTTTTTGTAATCATCAATAGCATTGTCTAGCTTATGCGGTAAGGTTGCATGAAACTTTTTGCGTTTGATGTATCTTTGAACTTTGCTGTACTGACTGCTGGTATTAAACCTAAACAGCCAGTGACCATCGCTGGGTATGTTCAGCTCTTTTTTCCTTTTAGTGATTGCAGAGTGTGCAGCACCAGTTGAATAATGCTGTTATCTTTCATGGGGCTCAGTGCAATCAACTCAGATGCAGCGGCAACAATAATCCAAAAAGCAGCGGATTCTAGGATGGCCATAGTATAAATGGTAATTCTTTATCTATTCTACACACTACGTTGCTACGCTAACTACGTTCTTTTCTAACCCTTTCTAAAATAATTCATCTATAGATAGCTACAGGATTTAAATAATAGGTATATAGAAACTACGGTAGTTACTGTAGCTTTTGTATCTCTTTGTCCATCATCGATAAAGTTACCCTACCGTAGCGGCTTGTTATAGAAGGTGACGCGTGCCCAAGTATGGCATCTTGAACTCTCTCAATAATGCCTGCTTCGTTCATCCTGCTTGTAAAACTATGTCTGAGACTATGGGCTGCATCCCCAGGTGGTAGTCCCATGTTCTGACGAAAGGTCTCACTCCAGCTACGACCAGGTGACCTTGCTTTAGATAGATAAAGGTCACTCACATACGGCCTACAAGCAGGGTGTATGGGTACCTTTCTTACAGACTCATCATTTTTAAGGCGCCTATTATCTTGATGTACAAAATTGAAATAAGGGATGGGCGCATCTAATACGACGTTCTCTTTGTAGATTCCTGCAATTTCACCGATGCGGCATCCTGTGTACCACAGGCATACGAAGTAAGGGTCATCGTGGTAGTAAGCGTAGTGCTCCCAAGGGTAGAGCTCGGGGTCTCTACGCCTATGAGAAAGGCCATCATCCGCGTACTGCCAAGGGTTCTCACCTTTGATTAGCTTCCACTTACGTGCCTTGTTCCACAGACCTTTGAGATAACCGATGCGTGTTTTAAGTGTGCCCTCCGACAGTGTCTCAAGACCATTGACCCTGTAATCAAGCACCACCTCATCAGATATGTCTTGGAGGCTGAGGTGTGCAATTGGTTTGATTGACTTTTGCCAATAGCTGTAGGTACTGGCTGTGGGTTTGTAAAGCTTCTCTAGCTTGGTCGCTAGTTCGTGCACTTTCATTTGAGCCATCGGTAGGTATAAGCAACGCCTATCGATAACCTATTGAAAAAGCCCACGATGTGTGGGCTTTAGTGTGTTTAACGGAGAGGGTGGGATTCGAACCCTCGGTTAAGACGTTGCCAGCTGTACCTTAGCACCTCATATCGTGCTGACTAATAAGTATTTCTAATCTGGCTGCTTACTCCACTGCTTACCTTTTGCAGTGTCGCGGCGCTTCTTGTCGCTAGTGCGCTTGTAGTCAGCATCACTCATAGCGTCTATTTTCTTTTTAGGTAAATAGCGCTCGCCAGTCGCATTAGGTCCTTCTGTAGAGTTCTTACCAGATTTTGTTGTCCAGCGTTCTTTAGTCCACTTCTTCATTTTGTTGGACTTAGCGTCAGGCTTCTTACCTTCGTAAGTGCCACCACTATCTTTGTAGTACTTGGTGGCTAGTTGCATAGCACGAGCGCTGTGCTTACCACCCATCTTGGCTTTAGCTCTAGCTTTAGCTTGCGCCCATTTCTCAGGCGATTTCTTTTTAGCGATACCGTCAGACATAATCAAACACCAGGGAAGAATGAACGTTCAGCTGGGTCGTATGTACCAAAGTCTGAATCATCGTTGTTTAAATATATGTCCTCTAACTGTTCACTGCCAATAGCTGCACCGCCGCCACCTACACCAGAACGTGGCATTGCTCTTGCACCAGAACCACTAACGCCACCTTTAGCTGCTGCATCAATCACATCAGCAGTAAACTGTGCATCTGCTAGCTGCATCACGCCGTTATTTCCTACTCCTTCATATGGCGACATCAGGTTTTCACCAAATCGACTATGAAGAGGGGACGGAGGTAAAGGACTGCTTAACCTCGTTAGCTTATCTCCAGCGAAACGCATCACTTAGTACCTTTAGAGTGTTTACAGCCACATTTTTCTTTGGCTTTTTCTTTTTTCATCTCAAAAAATTCTTGAGCTTTTTTCTTGTTAGACATCAGCAATTCCAACGACGACGAGCGGCTTTACCACGTTCACCAGTCCATCCACGTGAGCGTGCACAGAAGGACTTACGACGGTTACCGTCTTTGGTACCAGGCTTTGCGTTAGGTGCAGGTGCTTTGAGGTTTGAACCTGTACGGCGATTAATAGAATCGCGTCCTTTTTGAGTTAAACCGGCACCTTCTTTTACAGATAACTTATGACCGCCTTTCACGGTCATTCCATCCATAGCTCCTTTCTTTTTACTTTTGCCGTAGGACTGTGCCTTTGACTTAGCTTGTGCCCTATCAGCCATAACAAATATTAAATACCTCCAACTATTTTAACAACTAAGGTTTATTGAAAAACGCTTTATGCATCTTCATCCCTTCTTTTGCTGCATTGGGTTGACTGCGCATAGCATCATAAGCAGCGTTCATTTCTGACTTACTCATTGACGAATAAGCTTTGGCTTTATCTTTAGCTTGAGAACGATTATCATTAGTTTTAGTGCTGCCACCAGCTGGAGCGATTGGCTCACCATCTGTAATCAATCCAAAGTCTTTCATTTGACCTGGAGTTAGCGTAAGTACTCCACCTTTTGCTGCAAAGTGAACGTGAGTACCGTGATTAGGATCATTACTACGGTGAAAGACTTCTGGTCCAGCACCTTTAAGACGACTGCCTAACTGGTCTGTCCAGTCTGCCCAACCAATTTTACCGCTAGGGTCAAAGTCTCCGTATTGATTATTCTTCCAAGTAATATCAATAGCTTCATCGTAATTGTGATAGCTGTTGTCTGCATGACCACCGCTGTTACCACCAAAAGCAGAGTGCTCACCAACATTCCACCCACGTGATTGTAGGTGCTTTCCAAAGTCGATTAGAGGAACTTGATAAAGACCATCGACTAACTGATAAGACATTTCACTTGTTTGTTTTAAGAGGCACAAATTCCTTTCTAAATTCTAATACTTTTTCTTTATAGAAAGCTGCTGCCTCTTCTTCAGTTTGAAAATTACCGCAGACTAAAGTGCGTCCGTCATAACGAATGTCTACCCGCCAAGCATTTCTATTGCGCCAATAACCTCTGGTGCCGCGACGGTTCCAACAGTTTTCACGATGTGTGGCTAATCGCAGGTTTTTAAAACGATTATCATTTCTATTGCCGTTGATATGGTCTATACATTTGTCGCCAGGGTCTTCACCTGTTTGTAAGTACCAGATAATGCGAGCTCCTTGAGACCTGTAGTGGTTACCATTTATTTTGAACTGTAGTATTAGACCACCACGGTCTTTACGAGTAGTTCCCGCAGGCTTACCTTTAAGCCTTGGATGTTTTTTCCAAGTAAGTTCACCTGTCTCTGGGTTGTATTCAAACAGTTCTTTGACTTCTTTGGGAATAGGATTTTTCTTCACTATATTTTTTCAACTAGATATATTCTAGCTCAAAGTATATCCTACTGTGCGTGCTTGTTGTCTATTTATTAGCCCTAAGATATTCCATTTCACTGTGCATCAGGTCACTGAGGTTTGAGACTTGTGCACAAGCACTCATAATGAGCCCACGTTGATTTGGCGTAATATGATCTGCATCAATTGCATCTTCTGAAAGTACAACTGCGATATCACCAAGTGCCATAATAATTGCAGGTAAGCCCCACTTTTCGACGAGCGACGACATAGCTGAGAGCAGGGGATTATCACCTGATTCAACGCTAGACCAGAATTCTTCTCGCTCTTTTGTCGTCATAGTATTTGAGACATATAGTTCTATTCTACTGGCTAGAATGTCTTTAGTTGCAGTGTAAGTATGCCGTTGATTAGCAAGAATGACTTTACTAATTTTTTCAAATATTACTCTAATGAAAAACATCAAGTAACTGCTGTTGAAGACTTATATGATTTGTTGCCATTTGAACTGAAACAGCAGGATTCACTGTGGGTAAGAACCTATCGCAATCAACTTGCTTTACCTGAAGCTGATAACCCTTTGAATGTGCCATATCAAAGTCAAAACGATAATGCAAGTGGTACTGGCTATCGTGAATGCTTTAGTTCTAGTTGCGCAATGGTTGCAATGTACTACGGTAAAATTAAAAATGATGATGAATATAATGCTGTACGTCAGCGATACGGTGATTCAACTGATGCACAAGCACAAGTTAGAGCATTACGTTCTTTAGGCTTAGAAGCTAACTTTATTACCAATGCAACGACACAAGACCTCAAAAGTGCAATCGATGCGGGTCGCCCTGTCCCTTGTGGGTGGTTGCATCAAGGCAATATCTCTGTTCCTTCTGGTGGTGGGCACTACAGCGTGGTTATTGGTTACACCGAAAGTGCTTGGGTCGTAAATGACCCTAATGGTGAAGCTGCGTTAGTTGGTGGCGGCTACGTTAATCACACCAAAGGTGAACGTCAGCTGTATAGCTTTAAGAACTTCAATCCAAGGTGGATTGTCGAAGGTGAAGGTAGCGGATGGATGATGGACATTCGCCTCCCAAAGTCGTAAAGGTTGAACCTACTGTTACATCACAGGAAGGTATCAACCTTATCAAATCATTTGAAGGACTACGGCTTGAAAACTATTACTGCGCTAGTGGTGTGATGACAGTTGGCTATGGTCATACTGGTTCAGATGTCTATGACGGTATGACGATAACTGAAGCAGAGGCTGAAGCTTTGCTGCGTAAGGATCTTAAGCGTTTTGAAGCAGCTGTTAGTGAGCTGATTACTAGAGAATTAAAGCAGCAAGAGTTCGATGCTATTGTTAGCTTTGCATTTAATTGCGGTATAGGAGCACTGCAGGATAGTACATTCCGTGCTCGTATTAACCGTGGTGATGACAAGCAACGGTGTTTTAGAGAAGAGTTTCCTAAGTGGGTCAATGGAGCAAACGGACCCTTGCCTGGGTTAGTCCGCAGGCGAGAAGCCGAAATTCACTTGGCGACGACTTAGTAACCGCCGCTGCCGTTATTGTATGTGCCGTGAAACAACTCGACGCCGGTGTCTGGCATATAATAAGTGACGCCATCAATCACATGCTCGTGAGATTCACCGTTGTCTGAAACGTAATTAGACTCCGCTTCTGAGGTGTAAAGCGGATAATACCCGTCAATTGCTTGAGGAATTTCTTGTGTCGCAGGCAGACCGAAGCGAACACGGAGGCTAGAGAGAGTTGATTGCATCTTGCGAATAATGGCAACCATTTGCTGCTCTTCAATGGTCACGCAATGCGGAACAGCAGTGTATGTGTTGTTGTCTTCTTTTCTGTAATGACTGACGGCATAACCTTCAGGCACTTCCGTTAGAGGGTAGATACCAATGAGGGCAGCACGTGCTGGGTCGTTGTCAGGGTTAACTCCATACAGACGCTTGACGTTGTAGGAGTTGATGGGTGAAGAAAGGGATTCGGAATAAAACATTGGATTGCCTCAGTTGTCGATGATGCAGTAAACATTACTGTTAGAGCCATTGAATGACGCATGCCCAGTGCCTTGAGGACCAAAAATTGCGCCAGCCACTGTGTTCTTTGTCAATGTTCTTGACTTAGTGGCATCGTATGCAAACCCGTCTTTACCAATTGCAAACCAGTGATCTGCTCCGTAAATGCTTATTGCGCCAGATAATGCGTTGTCCAGCACCTTAACTGGTCCTGCCGAAGTTGCGATGCCGTCCCAGCCATTCAAGAGAGCAAAAGATACAGCGTACAACTCATCTGTGTTTGTCCTGATCCACATGCCGCCAGACGTAGCAAAACAGTTACTAAACGAACCAGCAGCACTTGCATTGCCCTGCAGAGCAGACCAGCCCGCTTCCGTAATTAGGTAAGGCGCTGCATTAGATTTTACTCCAACCGGTAAACCTACTTCACTCAAGTTTGTACCGTCTTTAGCTATAAGGTAAAGGTTACCCTTTTCTGTGCAAATAATTGATGAAGCGGCGTCATAAGAGCCGTACAAGCCTGAGAGTGAAATAATGACATTATCATCCGCTGGCATTGTGATCGTCACCACAGCGACGGTGTTTGGCGCAATTGCGTCAGTGCCTACGTTGTAAGTACTACTGGCGTGAGTATTCACTCCCAAATAAGTCCCATCATTCTTCTCAAGAATGCAAATTCTGGTCACACCGCCAAGCTTGATAATCCTTTTAACATCTGTTGCTACAGGAGTGGCATTCCCATGAATATAAGCCTTCCCAGATTTGCACAAGACTACAGTGGTTCCGGCTGTGCTTTCTGGATCAGCTTGATAGCTAACGTAAACATCTAAAGCTAATTCGCCTGCAGGCAAATTGATGCTACTGAGGGCGAAGGAGCCTGAAGTATCAGCGGGGGCTGGACCTTTATAAATCTGCCCATCTTCGCCTACACCAACCAAGAAGGTACCGCAAGCCCAGTTTACGAATTTGACAGGTGAGGTGAATTTTGTTGAAGCAGATTGAACATTGTAAATGTTTAAAGCGCCAGGATGTGCTGAAACTTCTGGACCTAAGTCTACAGCGGTCTTAAACGTGCTGTCTTCAGACCATTCACTCTTGATGGCATTGCTGCTATGCCTGACGCGACAACGATAGGCTGTATCTTCTGCAAGACCTGTTGGTTCCCAAGTGGTGAGGTCAGTACTATCAGTTGCGGAATCAATGACGTTGGTATAAGCAATGTCGTCTTTTAGCGTGACCTGCCAGTCACTGGTTGTGTGACCTAACGAACCATCAGGTGTAGAAGCAAAAGCAGAACTTTGAATGGTGAGACCGTCAGCATCTGGTGCTGCATCCATTGAAGGTGTTTCTTCACCTATGACGAACTTGCCTTGATTGACAATCCAGCGCTTGGGATAGGCTTCATCGCTGGCTGACAGCGTCATTGTTTTAGCTGCCACGTCAATGGAGCCAATCGTTCCAGTAGCTGGTGTTGTGGCTGGACCGATGACAGGTTGCCCAGTGACAAATGTCGAGAGACTATTCCTGTTGACAAATATTTTGTTATTGCTGGAATCAATTGCAGTTATATTACCAAAGGCTTCTTCTTTATATTCTGAAAATAGAATGGGGGTTCCATCAATAAGGAAGCCCGGAATTGATCCACTAAAAGTCGAGAAGTAAGTATTGATGTCGTTTCTCGTTGCCCCTTCGGGAGCGGCAGCTATTCTAAATTTCAATAAACCAGGGCTTTGGAAAGTATATGCAAGGTTAGTGACTCCAGGTGCCTGGGCTATGGTCCCGGTCACTGATCCAGAAATAAAATCTCCACTTGCTACAAAGGGGATGTTGCCACCTTCGGCTTTAAGACTAAGGCTAAAGATACCAGCTGTATTTACATAGAAATTCATGTCAAAAGCTTCAAGAGTTCCTCCAGCAGAGGGGTAATTAAAAATCATTATGGTATTGCCTGCATTCGTGTAAATCGGCAGTGAGCTGCTTGCACTAAACAAAAAGCCCGATGTTGGTATTTGTGAAACAGTATCATCAACCCTAAAGTTTGCGAGGTCCGTGTCATCCGTCAGGGTGAGGATTGTTAACTCGAAAGCATCCCAAACGGCAGTTGCGGCGCTTCCATCCCCCAAAGAACAGGCAATCCATGAAGCTTTGTACGAGCTAAGATCTTGT
>Ga0070753_1000826_pt1 | contig 17911 bp, 14 predicted proteins | sample VirMetDEL_Aug_31_FD_77441 | JGI IMG/M metagenome (GOLD analysis project Ga0070753, IMG submission 77441) | Aqueous microbial communities from the Delaware River and Bay under freshwater to marine salinity gradient to study organic matter... | ecosystem: Environmental > Aquatic > Marine > Coastal... | reverse complement strand
TTTGTTTTCGTCGACAACTCGACGTGCACCTCGAAGCCGAGCACGGGCTCGAACATCTCGAGAGCCTTGTCGAAGTCCATCAGTTCGGCCTTCGCCATTAGCGGGTCCCTCCGTTCACACCGGTGCCAGCAACAGTCAGCTCTGGAGCTTGCCGCCACAGCGGCCCGCCCCACTTCTCTTCGAGCAAACGCTCGAGGGTAGCACCGAGGCCGTAGAGTCGGACATCCTCGCGCGCTGGCGCCATAATCTGAATTCCGACGGGCAAACCGTCTTCCGGTGCTAGACCGATCGGCAGCGCCATGCCGGGAACTCCCGCGAGGTTCGCGGGGATAGTTGTCACGTCGTTGAGGTACATCGCGAGCGGGTCTTCGATGCGCTCCCCCAGCTTGAACGCCGTTGTCGGCGCCGCTGGAGAAACCAGAACGTCGACGTTGGCGAAAGCGGCGTCGAAGTCGCGCTGAATGAGCGTGCGAACCTTTTGCGCGCTGCCGTAGTAGGCGTCGTAGTAACCGGCACTCAGCGCATAGGTTCCGAGGATGATGCGGCGCTTCACCTCTGGGCCAAAACCGGCCTCGCGCGTCGCAGCCATGACGTCTTCGACCGTGCCGCCACCCTGCGGGTTGACGCGCAAACCGAAGCGCACGGAGTCGAACTTGGCGAGGTTGCTCGACGCTTCGGCGGGAAGAATCAGGTAGTACGCGGCAACCGCGTACTCGAAGTTTGGAGCACTGACTTCAACAATTTCGGCGCCAGCTGCTTCGAGCAGCGCGAGTGCTTCGTGGAACCTCTGGGTAACTCCAGCCTGGAATCCGGGCTGGTCGAGTTGCTTGACGACGCCGACGCGGAGTCCCTTGAGGTTTTCTGCTGCCTGACCTGCGCGCGCGGCATCCGCAAACGACGGCCACACATCGTTGATCGAGGTCGAGTCACGGGGGTCGTAGCCGCCGATGACGTCGTGCAACAGGGCCGAGTCGAGAACCGAGCGTGAGACAGGGCCGACCTGATCAAGCGAGGAAGCGAGAGCGATTGCGCCGTAACGTGACACTCCACCGTAGGTGGGCTTGACGCCAACGGAACCCGTGACAGCGGCCGGTTGACGGATGCTACCGCCCGTGTCTGAGCCGAGCGCGAGCGGCGCTTCGAAAGCCGCCACAGCCGCAGCCGAGCCACCGCCGGAGCCTCCGGGGATGCGGTCCAGGTCCCACGGGTTGTGGGTGGGGCCGTACGCGGAGTGCTCGGTGGAGGAGCCCATCGCGAACTCGTCCATGTTGGTTTTGCCGAGCGGGATGAGGTTCGCGGCACGCAACTTGGCGACAACTGTTGCGTCGTAGGGCGGAACCCAGCCTTCGAGAATCTTGGAGCCGGCGGTCGAGGGCATGTCGATCGTGCACAGCACGTCTTTCACGGCGATGGGCACTCCCGCGAGTGGGCCGAGCTTGTCGCCGGCGGCGCGAGCGGCGTCGACAGCGGCTGCGGTCTCTAGGGCATTGGCCGAAACGTGCAGGAAGGCGTGAACGTCGCCATCGACCGCGGCAATGCGGTCGAGGTGCGCGGTGGTGGCTTCAACCGATGAAATGTCTTTCGAGGCAAGTTTCGACGCGAGGTCGGCTGCACTCAAACGAGTGAGGTCTGTCATTACTGTTCTTCCCCCAGGATGGCGCTGACCGTGAAACGGCTACCGTCGTGCTCCGGCGCGCCCGCGAGGGCTTGCTCGGTTGTGAGGGTCTCACCCGCGACATCCGGCCGAAGAGTGTTGGTGAGTGGAATGGGGTGGCTCGTTGCGGGAACGTCGGGCGTCGCCACTTCGCTCACGGTCGCGACGGCGTCGACGATGGCGCCGAGCTCGCCCGTCATTTTTTCGATCTCGTCGGGCGTCAGAGCGATGCGCGCAAGGTTCGCCAAGTGCGTGATCGTCTCGGTAGTAATTTCAGACACGGTGCTCCATGGTTGCAATTCGCGGGCGCCGACACTCTCGTGCAAAAACACAGTGGTTGCCCGATACGCCGCGGGGTCGCCTCCTATTCTAGGTTGCGCGCGGTGCGACGTTTCGGCCTCGTCAGCGACCCACTGAACTAGCGGCACTCGCGCGCCAGACTTGCAAGGCTGCAAGGGTGATCCCGTCGATGAGATCACCTCGAGCGATCCACGAGTCGATCTCGGTGATGGGCACAACGGCGTAGGCGCTGATTCGCTCCTGCTTGTCGCTGGCGGCAAGAGTGCCCAGCTCCTCGACGAGAGCTTCCACGACTCGAATGCGAACCGTCAGAATCCCTGAGTCTGGGTAAAAAAGTCCCACGTCTGTGAGCGTTGCACCGTCAATACCTGTCTCTTCGAGAAGCTCTCGCTTGCCATCATCGAGCACGGTCGTGCCGGGCTCGCCATCACCAAAACCTCGCGGAAACTGCCACAAATAGGAATCGGCTGCTTTGCGATACTGCCGTTGCAGAAGCACGTTGACGCCGTCGGAAACAACTACGGCTACGCCGTCCGTTCCCCCCTGCAGGACAAGCCAGTGCATGAACCTGTCACTGTCGAGCGGTTCACGAAAAAGTTCGATGAGCGGTCCACCGGTGTAGCTGTAGACGATTTCAGGCTCGGAAGGCGATTGCGCGGGCGACATACGACTAGTCTCCCCCGATGTCGGCTCGGCGGTCACAGCCCGATCGGCTTTCTCATGAAAGCCCTCGAGCTTCGAGCAACGTATCGCCTGATGGCCATAGCCTCGGCCAGCGGAATCTGCACGAGTGCGGCTAGTGCAGCCACAAGAATGATGACTCCCGTCGGCCATTCGCGTGTTGGTGGAGCGACAACGGCGAATACAACAAAAAACCAGCTGACAACCCTCAACACTGTCAGCACAAGTTCGACGACGGGGTTAGGTGTCGTCAGTCGCGCAAGAACTTCTAGCCCCAATCGAAGTCGATTCACCCACCCAGGCTTGGAGTAGTAGCGCCGAACGCTCGGCTGAACACTCATCCACAACGTCGAAAACTCTCGGCCCGAGAGACGCGCCAAACCACTCGTTACAGCTTCAGGAATCGGCGTCGAGATCCGAAGATTCGAGGCGAGCGGATTGTTGACGGTTTCGTGCGCGGCGACTTCCGAGTCCATCCACGATGCGCCCCACTGCAGCGCAATGGTATCCATGTACGCAGAGTCCCACCAATTGAATGCAAGGGACTGATCTACAGTCATCAACCCCGATCGAGAAATCAGGTTGTGCGCTTCGGAACGACGAGTCAGAGCGCTGAGCTCGACACCTACGGCACCAAGCTGTGTTGGCATCGAACGCTTAAGGCGAAGACCAATCTCTTGAGCAAAAATGAATGTTGGGTCGGCAAAGGTAACGGGAAAGATCCCCTCATCAATGGCATCAACCCATGCTTGCTGTCGCGCAAGGACGAGTTCAGGCGACCACCCAACATTTTCTGTTTGCCAGATGAAGTCGGGGGTTCTCATCGCTGCGAGAGACTCGGCCGCCGTCGGGTGGCGCAAAGCGATAACAACATTTGTCACACGTTCGTCGCGAGAGAGCATGTCGATGATGCCCGTGGGCCCAAGCTCGAGAAGCACGGCGCCGTCGAAAATCTGCGCGTCGAGCAAAACAACACTCTCCGAGTACAACACGGCGGTGCGAAACTGCCCGGCGTAAATCGTTTCCCACACAGGAATAGCGCGACGAGCACGATGAACGCCCACGACAGGCTCGGCACCATGCTCAAGATACTGTTTGCGTTGGTTCAAGCTGTCTGCGTCATGGACGAGCGCCGTGCGAGTGACCATAGTCACACTGTATTCCGATTCGGCTATCACGCGGGCGATCATGGCCACGCGAGCGTTGTAGCGTTAGTTCATGGCATTTCATGTTCCCGCAGTAGACATTTCCGCGTGGGTCGGCAACGGCTCCGAGACTGAGCGCGCCGAAGTTGCACGGGCCATCGACACGGCGTGCACCGAGGTCGGGTTCATCCAGATCCTGGGCCACGGCATCCCGAAAGAAGTGACCGACGGTCTTGCGAGCGCGATGGACGACTTCTTCGCCCAGTCGCTCGAGGAAAAGAAGAAGTACATAGCCCCCAAGGGAACGAACCGCGGTTACAGCCCGCCCAAGGCTGAGTCGCTGAGCCTCAGCCTCGGAGTCGAAAGCGCTACGCGCATGAACGACTTTTTCGAAGCCTTCAACATCGGTAGCGCGGCGAGCGACTTTCCGAACCTCAACCTCGCGGCACTCGGAATCGAAGCAAGTGACTACGCCGAAAACACGTGGCCCGACGTCGACGGCTACCAGTCGCGGGTTGAAAACTACTTCTCCGAAGCTGCGCGCGTCGCTCGCACCATGACTGACATTTTTGCCGCGGCTCTCGGGCTGCCCGAAGGCTTTTTCACAACCTTCACCGACCACTCCATCGACGTGCTGCGCATGAACAACTACGCGCTGCCGCCCGGAACAGTCGACCTCGACGGCGACCTCATCGGCATGAGCGAACACACCGACTTCGGAATCGTCACCGTGCTGTGGGCCGACCAAGTCAAGGGCCTTCAAGTGCTCGGCACCGACGGCTCGTGGAACGACGTAAGCCCCGCGGATGACGCCCTGCTCATCAATCTCGGAGACCTCACCTCCCGCTGGACCAACGAAAAGTGGATGTCAACCCTTCACCGGGTCAAGCCACCCATCGTCGACGGAACCATCAACCGCAGGCGCAGCGCCGCGTACTTCCACGACGGCAACGCCGACGCGATCATTTCGACGATTCCCGAGACCGTTCCAGCCGGTGAGACTTCGATCTACTCCCCCATTCGTGTCACCGAGCACATCACGGCGAAACTCGCGGGCTCACGGGCCGGGCAAATCAACACTCAAGCCGCGCGCGAAGCAGCGCGCGTGCTCGCAGCTAAGCAGTAGCGCGCGGCCGCAGTAGTGGGCCGCGCGGCGGCTTCTACTCGGCTCCAGCTACTGCGTGGCGGGCGGCGGCAGGGCCGCGGGGCCGTGCTCGACGAGGATGCGGAATTGGGCGGCATCCAGAATTCGGATTCCGAGTTCTTCGGCTTTAGCGAGCTTGGAGCCAGCCCCGGGACCCGCCGCAACAAAGTCGGTCTTTTTCGAGACGCTCGACGCGGCTTTTCCACCGGCGGTGATGATCGCTTCTTGGGCACCCTCGCGCGTGTAGCCGTCGAGCGAACCGGTGGCCACGACGGTGAGGCCCGTAAGTGGTCCTTCGGTCGCTGCTGCGGCTCCGGGGCCAGGATGCCCGGGCGTAGAGAATTGCACGCCGGCTGCAGCCCACTCGGTGACGATGTCTTCGTGCCAGTCGATCGTGAACCATTCGATAAGCGAGTCGGCAATGATCGGCCCCACGCCATCGACGGCGGCGAGTTCTTGCTGCGTTGCCGCGCGAATCGCATCGAGCGAGCCGAAGTAGTCGGCGAGAGCACGAGCGGCGACGGGCCCGACGTGGCGAATGTTGAGGGAGACAAGCATGCGCCAGAGCGGCTTGGTTTTTGCTTTCTCCAGCTCGTCGAGCAAAGTGTGGGCGGCAGACGATGGTTGCGGGCCCGTGAGCCCTTCCTTCTTTTCGGCGGCCGAAGGGTTTCTGCGGAAGGGCGTGCGGCGACGCTCGGTGCCGTCGCTCTCAATTTTGGGCAGCCCCGACTCGGCGTCGCGCACAATGACTTCGATGGGCAAGAGCTCGTCGAGGGTAAGAGCGAACAGCCCCGCCTCGGTCACGAGTGGCGGAGTCTCCGGCACCTCGGGCTGGGTGAGGGCGGCCGCTGACACTTCACCGAGAGCCTCAATGTCGAGCCCGCCACGACTGCCGACGTGCTCGACCCGGCCGCGCACTTGAGCGGGGCAACTGCGCGCGTTGGGGCAGCGCATGTCGATGTCACCCTCTTTCATGGCCCGAAGCTCCGTGCCACACTCTGGGCACACCACGGGCATGACAAACTCACGCTCGGTGCCGTCGCGCAACTCAACGACGGGGCCGAGAACTTCGGGAATGACGTCTCCAGCTTTGCGCAACACGATCGTGTCACCGATGAGCACACCCTTGGCTTTCACAACATCTTGATTGTGCAAAGTCGCTTGGCGCACTACCGAGCCCGCAACCCTCACGGGTTCCATCACTGCGTAGGGCGTCGCTCGGCCCGTACGCCCGACACTCACAACAATGTCGACGAGCCTCGTGTTCACTTGCTCTGGCGGATATTTGAATGCGATAGCCCAGCGCGGGGCACGGCTCGTGGCACCGAGTTCGTCGTGCAAAGCAAGGTCGTCAACCTTGATGACGATGCCGTCGATTTCGTGTTCGACACTGTCGCGGTGTTCGCCAAAATACTCGATAAATGCTGTGGCTTCTTCGGCAGAAGGCACGACCGTGAAGTGGGTGCTCGTTGGCAGCCCCCAGGAGGCGAGCAAGCCGTAGGTTGCTGACTGGGTCGACAGCGGAGGGTTCTGCCATGCGCCAATGCCGTGCACGAGCATCCGGAGCTTGGACAGCCGGCGATTCATGGCGGCGAGCTTGTCAGCGTTTTTGCCTTCGGCTTTTTGACGCAGCGAGCCCGCGGCAGCGTTGCGGGGGTTCGCGAAGACCTTCTCTCCTGCGGCGGTCTGTTCGGCGTTGAGTTCTCTAAAGGCTGCGACAGGAATGAACACTTCTCCGCGAACTTCGACAATTGGTGGATGCCCCGAGCCCAAAAGTTGCTTCGGAATCGAGTCGATCAGCAGCACGTTTTCGGTGACGTCTTCGCCCACTCGCCCGTCGCCTCGTGTTGCCGCCGAGGTGAGTAAACCGTTTTCGTAACGGAGATTGATGGCGAGACCGTCGATCTTGAGTTCACACAAAAAGTCGACGGTGCGGCCGGCGTCGCGGTAGACCTTGGTCGCCCAGGCCGAAAACTCGTCGATCGAAAACACGTTGTCGAGGCTCAGCATGCGCTCCGCGTGCTCGACGGGATCGAACAGAGCGGCCACTCGCCCACCGACCGACTGGGTGGGGCTGTCTTGGCTTTGCAACTCAGGGAAGCTGTGTTCGAGAGTCTCGAGGCGCCGGATGAGCGTGTCGTACTCTGCGTCGTCGACAAGCACTTCGTCGCGCTCGTAGTACGCCTCACGCAACCCGAGAATTCTCTCGGTCACCTCTTGCGCTTCGGTGCGCGCTACACTCAGCTCGTCGCTTGAGTAGGTCTCTGCAACTGGCTCTGCTGTCGAGCTTTCTTCTGCGTCTGATGTCGTGTCTGCCACGCTCTCAGCTTACGAGCACCGTGCGACGTTGTCGCGAGCGCGTTTGCCAGGTTAGGCGAAAGTGACAACAACACTTCCGCGCTTGCGACCGGAGTCGACTCGCGCGTGGGCTGCGGCAGCGTTCGCCACGTCAAAGCTCGAGTCGACGACCGGCACGACAACGCCGAGGCCCGCGAGCCGCACAATCTCGGTGAGGTCGGCGAGTTGGGCCTGCGCCTTGCGAAGCCCAGTGAACAGGATGCCCGCGCGACGCCCTCTCGCGCGCTTAATGAACGCAGCTCGCACGAGTAGCGGAACGGATGGCACGGTACTCAAGTAGATCCCCGTCGGGGTGAGCAGTCGCGCACACCGGCGGAACGAACTTTTGCCCACAGCGTCAAAAACCACATCGAAGGGTTGCGCTGGCGTGCTCACTGCGGGGTCGGTGAAGTCGACTGCCGTGAAATCAACGACCGTGTAGTCGATGACCTCGTCGGCGCCAATGCTGCGAACGAGTTCGGCGTTGGCGCCACTGCACACCGCAGTCACGTGGGCGCCGAAGTGTTTCGCGAGTTGCACGGCACTCACCCCAACACTGCCGGAGGCTCCGTTGATGAGCACGCGCTGGCCTGCGGTGAGTTTCGCGCCATCCCTCAAAAACGGCAAGGCCGTGAGTTCGGCGAGGGAAGCCGCGTGCTCCCAGTTCATGTCAGCAGGTTTGAGTACGAGGGGGCCGTCGCCGGGCATCGTCACGTATTCGGCGTGCGCGGACATGCGCACGCTCGTGACTCCGATTACCTCGTCGCCGACGGCCCAACCGGTGACCTCCGAACCCACGTGCGCGATCACTCCGGAGAAGTCGCTACCGAGCACGGGAATGCGCGGCGTGAACAGGCCAGAGAACAGCCGCACCATGGCGGGGTTACCGAGCCTGGCCGCACTGTCGGCCGCGCCGATACTCGCGGCTCTCACCCTCACGAGCACCTCGTTCTCGCCCGCGACGGACTTCGCAATGCGCTCGATTCCGACGACGCTCGGGGCTCCGTAGCGACGGTAGGTTATGGCATTCATGGTCTCGGGCGTGGTGCTGCGTGCGGTGCTGGTGCTCGTGTTGGTGTTGGCGCTGGTGGACATTGTGGGCTCCTGGGGTGGGGGGGTGAATAGACACCCTTCTCCGGATGCCCGGCGCCGGTCTCGACGCTATGTCAAGAATCCTTGACATGACGAATGTATGGCATACCGTACACAATGTCAAGAATTTCATACTTCACTGGGCATAGGAAAAAGCCCTCAGTGCAGGGCTGCAGTTGAGCAGCGGAACGCTAGTTCGAGGCTCCGACGGGCACGGCGCTCACCGTGGTGTCGATCGTGCACTGGCCGAGCACGCGAGTGCCCACGTAGACGACGGCCGTCTGGCCGGGAGCCACACCGATAATCGGGGTGACGGGGCGCACAATGAGTTCGAGCATCCCCGAGTCGGGGTTGACTGCGACGCGCGCGACGGCGGGCACCGGGTCGGCGTGAGCACGAATTTGTACTTCGCAGTCGAAGTCTTCGGTGGCGCCATCCACACCCGCTTCGATGTCTGCGACGGCGATTCCGGATGCCACAGGCCCGAGCCCCGCCCAGCTAAACTTTTGCCCGCTCACCTGCGCCAACGCGAGTGCCTCTTTCGGGCCGACGACGACGGTGTTGGTTTTGGGTTGCACTTCGAGCACGAAGCGGGGTTTGCCGTCGTCGGAGGGGTATCCGATGCTGAGGCCTTTGCGCTGGCCGACCGTGAACGCGAGGGCGCCTTCATGGGTGCCGAGCACGTCGCCGTTGCGGTCGAGAATCTCGCCCTTTTGTGCACCGACCTTGTCGGCGAGCCAGCCGCGAGTGTCGCCGTCGGGGATGAAACAAATGTCGTGGCTGTCGGGCTTATTGGCGACGCTGAAACCGCGCTCTGCGGCCTCCGCTCGCACTTCTGCTTTGCTCGGTGTTGCGCCGAGCGGGAACATCGAGTGGGCGAGCTGTTCGCTCGTGAGCACACCGAGAACGTAGGACTGGTCTTTCGCCCAGGCCGCGGCGCGGTGGAGTTCGCGGTTGCCAGCCTCGTCGACTCGAACGTCGGCGTAGTGGCCCGTGACGACGGCGTCAAAGCCAAGGGCAAGAGCCTTCTCGAGGAGGGCAGAAAACTTGATGCGCTCGTTGCAGCGCATGCACGGGTTGGGCGTGCGGCCAGCGGCGTATTCGTCGATGAAGTCTTCGACAACGTCGAGCTTGAATCGCTCCGAGAAATCCCACACGTAATACGGGATGCCGATGATGTTGGCCGCCCGCTGCGCATCCATCGAGTCTTCGATCGTGCAGCATCCGCGGGCGCCCGTGCGCAGGGTGCCTGGCATGCGGCTGAGCGCAAGATGCACTCCCACAACGTCGTGACCGGCCTCGACGGCGCGCGCGGCAGCAACCGCGGAGTCCACCCCGCCACTCATCGCTGCTACAACACGCATGTCTCTAAGTGTAGGCGGGGGTTTCTGTGGGTGGGGTGCACGGGTGGTGCTGGTGGCAGCGCTCAGCGCCCCATCGTGGTCTCGCGCTCGGCGAGACCGGCGCGTGAGGCTCGCTCCACCGCCGCAGGCAGCGCCGCCACGAGGGCGTCAACATCGGCCTCCGTGGTGTCGTGGCCGAGGGTGAAACGGAGGGCGCCGCGAGCGTCGGGCTCTGAGAGTCCCATCGCGAGCAAAACGTGCGAAGCCTCGGGCACGCCGGCCTGGCAGGCTGAGCCTGTCGAGACGGAGAAGCCCGCGGCATCCAAAAGAAAAAGCAGTGAGTCGCCTTCGCACCCGGGGAACGTGAAGTGCACGTTGCCCGCGAGCCTGCCCGCCGGGTTCGGGTCTCCGCGCAACACCGCCGAAGGAACAGCGCTCTGGATTCCGCTCGTCAACCGCTCGCGCAACACCTCAAGTTTCGCCACTCGAGCATCCATGCCGGTGTGCGCCAGGGTCGCAGCCACACCGAAAGCCACGGCGCCTGCCGCGTTTTGGGTGCCGGAGCGGGCGCGCTGCTGGTTGCCGCCGTGCAAGAGCGGTTCGATGGTGGCGCTTCGGGCAATGACGAGAGCGCCGACCCCGACAGGGCCGCCGATCTTGTGCGCCGAGACACTGAGTGCCGCAACGCCGAGCGCGTGAAAGTCGATGGGCTGGTAACCGTAGGCGGCGATGGCGTCGACGTGCACGGGCACCCCGAATCTCGCGGCGAGCGCGGCAGCCTCTACGACCGGCTGGGTGGTGCCCACTTCGTTGTTGGCGAGCAGGAGGCTGAGGAGGGCTATATCGTCTCCCCCACGCTCGAGCGCTTCCTCGAGCGCCACAAGGTCGATGCGGCCGAGCTCGTCGACGGGCATCCACTCGATGATTGCGCCTTCGTGGCGGGCGAGCCAGTCGACCGTGTCGATCGTGGCGTGGTGTTCGGCCGCGGGCACCAGAATGCGCGGGCGCGGTGCTGTCGCATTCCGCGACCAGTACAACCCCTTGATCGCAAGGTTGACCGATTCGGTGCCACCGCCGGTGAAGGTTACTTCGACGGAGTCGCACCCGAGGGAGGCCGCGACCTGCTCGCGAGCCTCTTCGAGCATGCGCTTGGAGTTCTGCCCCGCACTGTGAATGGACGCCGGATTCCCTATCAGAGCAAGTGCGGCAGTGTACGCAGTGAGCACCTCTGCGGGCATCGGTGAGGTCGCCGCATAGTCGAGGTAGATGGCCATGTAACAAGCATGACTCACTCACGACCTACTGTTAACCCCATGCACGACGCTTCAACCACTTCGCCCAGCTCCCCTCTCGGCGTTGTCACCCACGCGGGCGGCGGCCAGTTGCGTGTGTGGTCGGCCAATGCCACCGCTATTGAGGTGTGCTTTTTTGACCGAACAGACCCCGAGTGGATCACCGAACGTGTGCCCATGACTCTCGAGGGCGACGGTGTGTGGCTTGTGGATTCCGCGCGCCTCGTTGCTGGCGCGAGCTACAGTCTGCGTGCTTCGGGACCCGAGGGCCCCACCCACCACTTCGACCCCACCCTCGACCTCATCGACCCCTACGCGAAGGGCCTCGAGCGCACTCCGAGCGGCGGCTGGCGCTCTTACGTTCAAGACGAGAGCTTCGACTGGCAGGGAGTCACCAAACCCCAGGTCGCACTCGACCACGTTCTGCTCTACGAGGCTCACGCCAAGGGGTTGTCGAAACTCAACCCCGACGTTCCAGAAGATCTGCGTGGCACCTACGCGGGCATCGGCCACTCGGCAACGATCAGCTACCTCACCGAGCTTGGTGTGACGAGCGTGCAACTGTTACCCGTGCACCAGTCGGTGAGCGAGCAGAGGCTCATCAAGCAGGGGCTCACTAACTACTGGGGATACAACACACTCAACTTTTTCACCCCGCACAGCGAGTACGCCACCGCTGCCGCCCAGGCCGGTGGTGCTGGGGCGGTGTTGCGGGAGTTCAAGGAAATGGTGCGTTCTTTGCACGCTGCCGGCATCCAGGTGATTCTCGATGTTGTCTACAACCACACCGCCGAGGAGGGCCCGACAGGGCCGACCACCTCTCTGCGCGGGCTCGATAACGCCTCGTACTACCGCCAAGACGTTGAGGGTAACTACATCGATGTCACGGGTTGCGGCAACACCGTGAACTTTTCTGTGCCAGCCGCGCAAAACTTGGTGCTCGATTCGCTCGCGTATTGGTTCAACGAAGTGCAGGTCGACGGCTTCAGGTTCGACCTCATGGCAACCCTCGGTCGCGACGAGAACGTGAACTTTGTCAAAGACCACCCTCTGCTCACGGCAATTCTCGACGACCCGCGTTTGCAGGGTGCGCTCATGATTTCTGAGCCGTGGGATGTGGGCATGGGCGGCTGGCAAGTGGGCAACTTCCCCGACGGCTATTCGGAGTGGAACGACGGCTACCGCGACAGGGCCCGCGACTTTTGGCTCACCGATATTGGGGCGGCCAGGGCCAACGGCATCGCCCCCAACGGCATCGGTTCTCTTGCCCGCCGTCTGGCCGGCTCCGCACACGTTTTTGCGGCAGAGCGCGGGCCACTGGCATCCGTCAATTTCATCACCGCCCACGACGGTTTCACCATGGCCGACCTCACCTCGTATTACACGAAACACAATCTGGGCAACGGCGAACACAATCGTGACGGCTCCAACAACAACCGCTCGTTCAACCACGGCACCGAGGGCCCCACAAACGATGAGGTGATTCTCGCCGCCCGCTACAAGGCCATGCGCAACCTGCTTGGGACGCTGCTGCTATCGGCGGGCATCCCGATGCTGACGGCGGGTGACGAGTGGGGCCGAACGCAGCGCGGCAACAACAACGCGTACTGCCACGACAGCGAGCTCACGTGGTTGCACTGGGATCACGACGAGTGGCAAAACGATTTGTTTGAGGTTGCCGCAACGCTCACGAGGTTGCGTCGCGAGAATCCGGCTTTGCGTCCGCGCCACTTTGGTCGCTTCGGCGAGACGGTTCCGAGTGCCACCCAAATGGACTGGTACAACAAAGAGGGTCTCGAGATGACCGACGACGACTGGGATTCGGCGGCTGAGCGCACTCTGCAATATTTGGCTGCATCCACTCCTGAGGTCGAAGATTTCAACCGCATTCTGCTGGTCGTGCACGGCCTAGAAGACGATGTGACGGTCACGCTGCCAACCCACGAGGGTGTCGCCGCGTACACACTCTTGTGGGATTCGGCCCAGCGTGATTTGAGTGACGCCGTCGTTGAGCACCAGCCCGGCACGGAACTGCTCGTCTCGGGAGCCTCGATGCAATTGTTCAGGGCGCACTAGAGCGCTGGGCGGTTTCAATGGCTAAGAGACAGGATGCCGCGGGCGGCACCCCCGCAACTGTGGCACTCGCGGCGGCGGGCGTCTCCTTCACACCGCACGCGTACGACCACGACCCGGCCAACACGAACTTCGGCCTGGAAGCAGCCTCGGCGCTAAGCCTTGACCCCGAGCAGGTGTTCAAAACCCTGCTCGCCGACGTCGATGGCACCCTGGTTGTGGCGATTGTGCCGGTCACGGGCAAACTCAACCTGAAGGCTCTCGCTGCGGCTGTTGGCGGCAAGAAGGCCGCGATGGCGGATGCCGCGGTCGCCGAGCGCAAGACCGGCTACATCGTGGGCGGCATCAGCCCGATCGGCCAAAAGAACCCGCACACGACGGTGCTCGACGAAACCGCCGAACTGTTCGACACCATCTTCGTGAGCGGCGGCCGCCGCGGTTTCGACATCGAGCTCGCACCCCACGACTTGCTCGCGATCACGGGTGGTGCGCTTGCGGCGATTGCGCGGGACTAGGAAGTCGCCGCGGCACCGAACCCACGCACTGCGCCTGGGTTCAGGAACATCCGGCCCCACATGACGGCGCGCTGGGCGGCGGAGAGTTCCGCGAAGTCGGCGGCGTCAGTCCAGTGCTCGCGGATACCGTCGACGACCTCGCGGGCTAGGCCGCGCGCGGCTTGCGGCGAGAGCCGGTAGTCCCGCGCGGCATCCACGAGAACCTGCAGGGAGCTAGAGCGGTCACCGGAGCGATTGAGGGCGAGAAACTGCCTAGCTGTTTCACCGGTTCGTGCCATAGGCGACAGGTCGTAGGCGGGGGTGAGTTCGAGGTGGGTTCCGTCCCAGAAGGCCGCATGGTTTCTGAGGTGGTCGTCAGTGTTGGCTACGGCAATGTTGAAGGCAGCGCGCCGGAACACATCCTCTCCGACATGTTTCGCAGACGCAGACTTCGCCGCGAGTATGTCGACCAGATCCGGGTAGGAGCCACTCGCCATCCACGACTCGGGAAGGTTGAGCATGGTCAGTGCGGACACAACGGCGCGGCGTGTGCCGTCTGCTGGCCGGTCGAAACGCTCAAGAAGCAGCACTTTCCGCCCAAACGAGTGCACGACGTGAGCGGCGGTCACGGGGATGCCCAGCTTGCCTGCGATATGGATGCTGGCGGCTTCAGCCCCAACGACGTCGTACGGGTCGGTGGTGGAGCTAAACTTGGCGATGAACTGCTTCCCCTGGTCTGCGAGCAACGCTTTCGGGCGTGCGCCGCCGACGGCCGTTCCGTACAGGAGTGCACGCTCAAGGTCTTCCGGGAGTGGTGTTCCACTTTCCACGAGTGCAGCAGCGTCGAGCAGTTTTTCCAGCGGCGCAGTCTCGGCACGATCGACGAATTCGCTGGCGCTTTCTTGAAAGTCCATCGCTCCGAGCCGGTTGGAACCAGACTGCAGGAGGTAGGTCAACTCGTCGAGCTCGTCAGTATCCTGCGAGGCGGGGGCAAGCCGTTGGAGGATCACGCGGCGCCCCCAACTGTCTGGCGATGCGTCACGAATCGCCGACGGCATTTTCAGGTTGAACGACGCGTCATGCCAGTCGGGGCCGTCGAACGGCATGTCGTAAAGCGGGAACGCCCCTTCGCGTGTGCGGTACTTGTCGCCGTATCGAAAACTGAGGTCTAACGACCCTCCTCGGCGCTCGAGGGCACCCGCTGGCACAGGTGTGGTCTCTCCGGGCAGCCACACCCAGACGATCGCTCGATTAGAAGTTGTAGTCGCCATCGTCATCCTTGTCGCTCAACCTGCGCACTTGGGCGGGCAGCAACGCGAGCCGCTCTTCAGCACGCCGACGGGCGAGGGCGATGTCCAACGGGTCGCCACTATTGAAAAGCTCGACGCCGGCGAGTGCCGCGATGTTGAGAACGTTGCCTATCGACGGCGCGGGTTTTCCGGATTCGATGGCCAGCACCGTGCGTTGCGAGACACCCGCGCGCTCAGCAAGCTCGGCAGCACTCCACCGCTTGTCGTGGCGCGCCAGACGGATTTGCGCGCCCAAAAGGCGTGCCGCCTCAGCGGCAACCGGTGTCATCGAGATTTCCCGCCGACTCATCGTGCAACTCCATAGATTGATACAGAAACAACTTCTGTGTCATTCTATTGCACTATGGATGCACAGCGGAAGAGGCGGTGCTTACACTCACCCCACCCGGCAACGACACGGTGCGGGACACAATGCGGTTCGAAGCATCCCGAACATAGGTGATGACCGTGTCATCAGACAGGTCGGAGGTGCCCTCCGTCAGACGGGTGGTCGTATGCCGGTCGGCACCGTCATAACCCAGCACCTGATCAGCCAACACCGTCGTGTCACCGTGCGCATCATAGGCAAGCGACGGCCCTGCACCACCAGACGTGCCAGCCGTGCTCAAGTTACCGCCCGCGACCGGCGACTGTTCGCCACCTGCTGAGGCTCAAGAGCTGATGGAAGCCGGCCCTGCAAGGACAGGGAGCACCTTACTCACTGATCCCAGTAGTCACATGGCGTGCTGTTGATCGATTGATCAGAGCCCAACCACATCCCCAGCGGGACGCCCTCGGCCGGTACGCGAAAAGTCGCGGTAACTCCCGGCCCTTTGACTCCGAAGGATTCGACAAAGTAAGTAGCGTTGGGCTCAATGGACCCGAGCCCGCCGACACCGCTCTCTGGAGTGGAGGCTTCTAGCCGAACAGGATCGCCTCGTCTAAGAGTCTGCTCGGGGTCCCATTTTGCGATTTCTTCAACCCGACCGCGTTCGCCATCTACGTATACAGATTGAAATATGACAGTGCCTTCCAGCGTGAGTTCGTCACAAGCCACCACGACTTGGCTTCCGTTCTCGAATCCGAGAGCAAAAGGACCAAGGTCCTCGGGGCCGCCGGTTACTCCAAGGCAAGAAGTGCACGCTAGGCAGATCAGAACAGACGCCACTACTGATTGTGAACCCCGTCTCAACCAAAGCATGTGTCGTACCCTCCGCCTGACGCGGCTGTCAGCTCTCACGTAAACGCGCCACTCGATGTTGGGATAAACCTACTCCACACCGAAATACGCCCAGATGACCGTTATCGGCCGCGCGCCCCTACTCCGCAACCGCAATCAGCCCGAGCTCGGCGGGTGAGGCGAGCAGCGCGTGGCGTGGGGTGACGCGCACGTTGTAGCCGAAACTGCCGGCACGACTGAGGCTGACCTCGCCGCCGAAGGTTGCCGCGGCACCCAGATCGTGGGAGATCAGCTCGAGGGTTTCGTGGCGCACATCGTCGATGCGGTCGCCGTCGCGCGCCGTGCCGTACACAACCTCGACGGTGACATCGTCGGAGTCGAGCCCCGCCAAGTCCACGTGGGCACGCACCCGGAGCGTGTCACCAACGTGGGGAACAGACTCCACTCCCCCCGACTCCACGTGAGTGACGTGCACTGCCGGCCAGGCCGCGGTGATGCGCGACTTCCACTCCGCCAGCTGCCTCGCGGGAGCGAAACCGTCGGCCGAGATAGCCTCTCGCGCAGCAGCCGCAGGAACGTACAGGCGTGTGACGTACTCCGACACCATGCGGTCGGCAGACAGCTCGGGCGACAGGGTGGCGAGAGTGTGCCGAATCTTCTCCACCCACCGCCGCGGAACTCCGTCAGCATCGCGATCGTAGAAACGCGGCGCAATCTGGTGCTCGATGAGGTCGTACAGGGCAAGCGCCTCAAGCTTGTCACGCTCGGCACCGTCGCCCGCGGCATCCGCTGTCGGAATAGCCCAGCCATTTTTCTGGTCGTAAAATTCTGCCCACCAGCCGTCAAGAATCGACAGGTTGAGCGAGCCGTTGAGGGCCGCCTTCATGCCCGAGGTGCCACACGCCTCGAGCGGGCGCAGAGGGTTATTGAGCCACACGTCGGTGCCCGGGTACAGGGTTTTCGCCATAGCAATGTCGTAGTTGGGCAAGAAAACTATGCGCTCACGAACGTCGGCCTCGGCAGCGAACTCGATGAGCTTCTGAATGAGGCGTTTACCCTCATCGTCGGCCGGATGCGACTTGCCTGCGACCACAATCTGCACGGGCCGCTCGGGGTGGGTCAGCAGCGCACGCAACCTTTCGGGGTCGTGCAACATGAGCGTGAGGCGTTTGTACGTGGGAACACGCCGCGCGAACCCAATCGTGAGCACCTCAGGGTCGAGCAGGTTCGAGTACCACGAAGGGTCACCGATTCCCGGGTTTTGTTCGCGCCACGCGTCGCTCGTGCGGCGGCGGGCGTCGGCAACAAGTTGTGCGCGCATCGCACCGCGAACCGCCCAAATGTCTGCATCGCTCACCGTCTGCGAGGTCCAGTCGCACGCGGTTGTTTCGGCGCCGTCAAACTTGTCGGCAGCGAGTTGGCGCAGCAGCGGGTCGGTCCACGTTGGTGCGTGCACCCCGTTCGTGACCGAGGTGATGGGTACGTCGGCGCGGTCGAACCCCGGCCACAGTGCGCCGAACATGCCGCGCGAGACATCCCCGTGCAGTGTGGATACGCCGTTGGCGCGCTGCCCGAGGCGAAGCCCCATGACGGCCATGTTGAAGGTGCCCTCGGAGCCGCCCTCGAAGTCTTCAACGCCCAAAGCGAGCACGTCTTCGGGGAGCACTCCCGGCAGAAGATCGGTCGAAAAGTAGCGTTCGATAAGCGAAGTTTCAAACCGGTCGATGCCCGCGGGCACGGGAGTGTGGGTGGTGAAAACCGTGCCAGCCCGCACCACCTGCAGTGCTTCGGGGAAGCTCAGCCCGCCGCCGATGAGGTCGCTGATTCTTTCGAGACCCAAAAAGCCCGCGTGGCCTTCGTTGGTGTGAAAAACTTCTGGCGCTGGAG